>Ga0307515_10001596_pt1 | contig 50574 bp, 67 predicted proteins | sample 17_EM_MG_FD_194513 | JGI IMG/M metagenome (GOLD analysis project Ga0307515, IMG submission 194513) | Populus trichocarpa ectomycorrhiza microbial communities from riparian zone in the Pacific Northwest, United States - 17_EM | ecosystem: Host-associated > Plants > Roots > Unclassified | place...
CCGGGCCGGCCAGGCTTCTCTCCTGAAAAGCCCGCGCTAAGGGCGGCCGGCCAGGCTTGATATAAAGCCCGCAGGCCGGGCCTAAAGACGTCAGGGCCGGCCCGGCCCGGCCCGTTTCGAACACTGGCTAAGGATTTAGCCCGAAGGTCATCGGAGCTAAGGCAGGAGCTAAGGCGGGCACTAGATTAGGGGTTTGGTGCGGTGCCTATCTCCCCCGCGAGCTTCGGGCTTGAGTGGAGCTTCGCTCTAGGTATGATTTGTTGTTTTATTTATGTCTATCTTATTCTCTCTTTGTACGATAGACAATCAGCATATTTCATTCTCTTTGTTGATTGCTCTCAACAGGTAGTTGGATGCCTTATGCCCTACCGGCTAGGTGCATTGAGACTTGCCATCACCAGCTGAAGGTCAGCTCAGGCAATCCATATGCAACACAACTAGCAAATATAGATCATTATAACTAAGCCAGTCAGAAGGTAGCCCTATCACCAAGTTCTTCACTTAGCCAATGGACTGAACCTGCTTGCCAAATTGGTTGACCCCGTTGCAGTTGCAAATCGTGCCACTTGTTAAGTGGACAGGCCTCTTCACAAAGTAATTTACTTGACAATGAGGTCAGAACAGATATCCACGACCACCATAACCGTATTTAAATTCCCCATGCAAGGTCCCAGTATTGCGTCGGCAGTAACAGCAGGACCCAACACCGTCTGCGTAGCTGGTTCAGCTCCGTCTATTACATCCCCCGACACACCGAGGCACGAGTGTAGTAATGCGCCAAGGGGAGATTTTCTGTCATTTCATTTCAATACTTTCCACCCATCTCTGAAGATATACCAACCATTCCAAACTTTGATTTCTCAAGTCAAGTTTCGGTATAGTGTAATATTATGCAATTTGATTACATGCCACCCACTCTTCCAGTTAACGCGGCTTTGAATAAATCGTATGGACTATGTCTGGTGCTCTTGAGGATGTCAACCTCAATATTCACCACTAGGGCTCGTGTGCTCGTAAACGGGCGTTGACGTTATTGTGTTCTGGGGACACCCATTATCTAAATCACGTTTCGATGATGGCACCAACAAACGTTACCGTGCAACATAAGTTCATCCTATACAAGCGAGAAGCGGAATCCCGATGCTAACTTGTCTGTATCTCAGACCCACCTAGACGCGTACTCGCAGGCAACGGTCACTGCAGGGGGAAAGGCGTATTGAAACTCAGACCGGACATCTCCATTTCCCATCCCGGCCCTCATAAAACTGATGTAAGACTTGCGCCACATAATGCCTTAATAGAGCAACAGATCTCGGTCCCTCGCACGGCATCGCCACCGATTCAATTTTCTTCGTCATCACACTCCCGAGCAACCTCGACTTCGGGACTGTAGTCGGCATCGGCCTGTGAAACAATTGTACACACGCAGACAGTGTTTATTGAGACAGATTGGTATCTACTTGTATGTAGGCTTGGGAATGGCCTTGAGAGTCCGTACTGGCTTGTCGCCGCGAAAACCGCAGCAAGACTCCGGACAGGACCCCAGGCCCGGCTCAATGCATGAAACGCGGCAAGTAATCGGACCGATTCAATTGAGATTCGGGTGGCTGGGTGCTAGCTCGATTACGATATTAAAGTATTTCTTACAAATTACGCTGTGGAAATCGGCATTCCATTGGCCGACCGCCGACCGCCGACGTTGTGTCGTCATGTTAAGCTTCGGCTGGGGCTAGCTATGTCTCGGCAGATGAGTGGGCTGTGCGCAGGCTTGATGCAGCTTGGAGAAATGCGCTGGTCTAGCCGTCTACGGCACAAAACGTGTCGCTTATGTCAGAACCAAAATTAAAGGCTGAAACTGCGACCAGAAGGGGATAGCTTCCGCTCGCGGCGGACGCGAACCCTGTCCTGGCCGTTTCACGGTGTAACGTTCGGGTGCGACGGTCGGCGTGGGCGTTGGCGCTTGCTGCCCACGCTGACCCGATACTTTCCTATTCCGAACAGACGTCTCTCTCGTCTCCGATATGTCGGCGATAGACACGCCGAGTGGCACAGCAAAGTTCAAGGAGTTGGGCTTTCCTCGCCCTCGGCCAGCTGCGCTGATAAAACCCACTGCTCGCACTTCGTTGAAGGTTGTCATTGTTCGCTCGCTCTGCTAACGTTCTCTCATCCGCTACAGTCTGTCGCTACCATGCTATCCCCACTCTCTCTCATTTTGTATTTCCTCGTCACCTCCTCCTCCGCCTGCCCCCACCATGCCCGCTCCACACCCCCGCCCTCCGACTACGCAGCCGTCCCCCCCGCCTCAGAACTACTTTCCAAGGCCATCACCGCTCTGGGCGGCACCTCCGCCCTCTCCGCACTCACCGGCATAACCTACCACGTCCCCAAGTCCGCCCCCCTCCTTGTTTGCAATCAACATCACTAACACCGCCCAGCCACTACCGCACAAACACCCTAATGCATTCCTACTCCCTCTCCCGCGCCGACAACTTCGTCGCCACCTCCGGCCACCAAACAATCTCCTTCGCTTTCTCCCCCCTGCAGCAACGCATAGATAGGTCCCACACTATCGCTGGTGCCGCCCTCCTCTCCTTCCCCGCCCCGTAACATGCTAACGGTGGGAAATGGTAGATCAATTCATCTGGGGCTCGCCAAACCTAGCGCCGATGAACTACACCCTCGTCGTACACGCCGGGTCCGGAAACGACACCAAGGCGTGCTATACCAGCGGGAATAACATCGTGTATAACCCCCGCGACATGGTGGGCGGCTGTGTCGATCGTACGTACCCTCAACCGTCCCCCGGACACGCTGACAAAACCAGCCGCATTCGCCAGTTTCCTAGCCAACCGCGCGGCGCAGATGGAGCCGATGCTTCTGGCAAAGGTACGACCCCTGCCCCAGGGGCTGGTGGGAGGCTAACGGTACAGATCGATTCCCACCAAGCTACCTCGGAGATGATCACGTTACGCCAGGGCGTGGCGATGCCAGCTGTGCACGACCCCGCCACAAACCTCACCGTCATTCTCGACCCCGCCACGTACCTCCCCCACACCATCCGCTCGCAGACCTGCGATCTCAGGGTGTACAACTACACGCAGGTGTCGGGGGTGCAGCTCCCGCAGCGGTTCCTAGTCCTTCAAGACTCGCACGTGCTCGAAGACTTCCTGGTCGAGAGAATCTCCGCCAACCCCAAGTTCCCCAGCGAATACTTTTCCGCTTCCGCACCCACCGGCTTAAACTCGGGCCTGTCGTACTCCCCATCCGAGCTGGCCTCCTACTCGGCGAACATGCTCCCCGCGACCCCATACACCGGCACCCTCCCCAATCTCCTCGTCACCCTCCCGCTGCCCGGCCTCTCGACCCTCCACCATCTGTACTTCAACGACGCCCCAGGGTACCGCCAGCTAGTCCTGGAGTTCCCGGACGCTGTAATCGTCGCGGACGCCCCGCCGAAACAGAGTCTGCTAGTGCTGCAGTGGGTGAAGGAAAAGCTGGGGCGGGAGGTCACCCACGTCTGGGTGTCACACCACCACGGCGACCACGCCCTCGGCGCTCCCGACTACGTCGCCGCCGGCGCAAAACTCATCGTCCCCGAGATCGCGCGGCAGTACTGGGCCGACACCATTCCGGACGCAGAGTTACTGACAATTTCGTTCGTCCCCCCCTGAGGAGCAAGGACGCGGGTGGCTAACGTTCAGCAGTGAGGGGAAGCCGTATGTCTACGCCTCGGCAGCCATGTCGGCACGTTTCCACTGGTCTCCGAACCAGCTCCACGCCGAGGACTGGACGTATGCGCATGTTGTTGCGGCGGAGGGGGAGGCGGTGTTTGTGACTGATATTTGGAATCCCGATGGGGATGACGACGAGGGGGTTGTGGTTGGGGATGTGAGGCAGTGGTTGGACCAGGCTGTGGCCGATGGGGTCGGGAGGAATACTACGTGAGTGGCTCCATTGTGTTTCTTGGAATGTGGCTGATTTTGATAGTGTTGTACCCGCGCATGGGAAGGTCAATGGGTTGGAGAGGCTGATTGAGTACACAGGGTTTGATTACCCCACGAATGTGAAAGGTAAGCACGTCTAGTGTACGAAGGAAGGACTAGACCGGAGGAAGGGGTAGATGGGTGGTGTGATGGTGCTTGGAGGTGCTGAAAATATCCAGGGTTGGGGGATGGTGGATTTAATCATAAGTTTAATACCGCAGATAGATGTGTAAATTCAATCATAAGTTTAATACCGCAGATAGATACCTATATTCAATCACAACTCCAATATACCGTGAAACCGCGTTGAAAATATCGTCACTAGGATTCTAGAGGGGACAAACCGGTCCACGGGGCACCTTGCTGCATTGCCTATGTGCTCTTGAGAGCTGGTTGCGTGAGTCTCTTAATTTCCGAGGGTGGAAGCCGTGTGTACTGCATTTCCGTGAAATCCAGAAGTAATGCGGTACTTAAGTTTCTGCGGCCTCGGATGGGTGTGCCTAATCCCGAATTTGACGCTGCCGAATAAACCAACATACGCATGTAACCAAACAGCACAAGCACCCATGAGATTGGCGGGTCTCACAAACATACCTTAGACTGCCTAGTCCGTCACCTAATCGCCCACGAATCGCGCAATTCCACCGCGCATATGACGGAGGCCTGGTTACGTAGCGACGGGGATCAATAGCGCGGATTATAGACAAAACGAGAGCTCGCAGTCGTTGAAGTCCCCGCTTCGCCGACTGAGGGTTGCGGTTTATATTTTGCAGCTTGCCGGTGGCGTGAGGTGCGGCATAATCTGAAATTGTGTACTGGTTCAAGTTGATGTAGTCTACCCCTTTTGATACATACCCCGGTATCAACGGTGTATACGTATGTTCGGGCAAATTTGTGCTCGTCGGACACCCCGAAGACTGTTGCGACCAAAAAATCAATGCATTTGGAACCACATATTGGAGAACCTATGCCCAAATAGCTAGTAGCTTGAGATACAACGCTGGTATGGCCACAAAACTACTGAACCAGATGTTTTGCGTTTCCACGAGCTGTTGAATATTGTTATGCGCTATCACGCTCTATCGTATGATGTATGAAGGGTTAGGGCTCACTAATTCGTACGCCGAATGGCGGAAACCGCTCCAACTTATCTGAAGCTCTGGTATGCAGGCAGAGATGCATGGATGAACACGATATACGGAGATCGAAGGCCCCACCTGGGACACGCACGGCGGGTCAAGTGCGGTTTCGGCTTGAGTTCATCAGACCACGAATCTTAAATTACCTAGCCGTTCTCGGTGAGTCGGGCTAAAACTTATACTTAGGGATTTTGATCTGACACTTTGTGAGATGAATTGCTGTGAAATTTTTTTGTGAAGTTATACCACTCCTTACATGTTATTGCTTATGGACATGCGTCCTATTAGTATTGCAGGTCCCCCCGAAGAGTAAGTGTGATTACATATTGTTGGAAATCTCAACCCCACCCCAGAGTCCCGCACGCTGTGGCTGCAGACCGGCAAATTTATGCTTGTTATTATGCCACATGGTTATAGAAAGATCGGCAGACAAAAGAAAACACTATCGCTTCTAGACTCCTCCCAGCGCCCACTACCATGTCCAATATCTTTGGGATTTCAAAATGAGTTGCGGCTGGAGCCGTGGAGATAGTCCCTTCCCACGGCGAAGCCTGGGTTCATCCCGACATGGACGGATAGCTTGGAAGCGTGCCGATGTTGATCGTACATGTCTGGTACACCCGAGATGCATAATCTGTAAACATAAATTTAAAAATGAGTTGGTCTACGTATCCTTCTACATTAGCCAAACCTGTCCTAGCACTTCTTGCGTCAACCTTAATGTCCTCCTCTCGGTTATCTCTTCGTCGTCGAACTGTGATGGATAAACGAAAAATTGGAACTGGCGAAGCATATGGAAATCAAACATGAGAATTACTAATATATGTTGCATACCAACTATGGTGTAGTACGCATGTACGGCTATTTGTTCTAGACACTGATTCAAAGCTACTAGCTAATGAATGAGGCTGAACTGGGTAAGTCTCGAATCTTTGGTTTTTCGGCACCGTCTTTGGCTGTGCGGGACATCTAGACCGATTGTGTGGAACGAAATCTCCGCATATACGTACATATCGAACACAAGTTAACGTTGTTCTGCATGCCGGATATTGAGCCACTTTTTGATTCATCGGCACTTACTACGTGTAGCCTTTGTCCTAAGAATTGGTCTATCAAGCGACGCCAAAGGAAACTCGGTCTGTCAACACAAGACGAGATATGAATTTGTTACCGGCTGACTCGTGTTCCCAGGGGTCTAGCAAAGACAAAAGATCGACAAATATTGTTTGCGAGAATATCCCCACACAAGGAGCATAACCAGTTGGCACTATTTCTCCAGTCCTTGCTAGCGTTTGTTGGAATATGTCAATCCACACTCATCAAGGGCTGGTATCGCAGTGGTAGTGCATTTATCTAGTCTAGGAAAGGTCCTAGGTTCGACTCATAGCCAGTTTATTATTTCGTTTCTTCAGCGTTTATCACTGAAGTTATAAAGATATGGTATCATTACTCGCAAGTATTCAGGAGATCAATATCGCATATATAGCCGAGCTCACCCATTTTATATAACTACTCGTCACGCATTCAACTACCGCACTCAAGGAACAAGGCCCAAAACGGTCTTTGTCCTGTCATTCGTTTCGTGTACTAGAGTACTGTATCGGTAGATGAGGTTGGAATGGCGCTCTCAGAATGATCGATTTCGTGTATGAACCGCGGTAAATGAGTTCCGGTGAATGAACAGTGATAAAATGTGATACCTAGCTGTGGACGAGTTATCGCTGTAGAAAAGGAAAGGTTATGGTGAAGATAGCTAAATTGAGGTTAAGAAGGCTAGGAGGACGGGGAGACTGAGAACTAAAGCGAGCATATATGAAGGCAACAGGAGTAGTTGAGGAAGCAGGCTCTACATAAAAAGATGACCAACAATTTGTCAACGAACCGGCCTGAAATGATACTGATCAGATATGAACACAAAACACAGATGACCAATGACGTTCTAACCTCCTCAGTCGGTACGTACTTCAGTGAACCCTAATCCACTATAAATAATACGAGTGATGTGACATGATGGCTCCTATTACTCACAGAATTTTGAAGTCTCCAGACACCTTTGTCAATGATTAGATGACTCCGAAAAGATTAGGTTCTTATCCAGTAGTCATCTAACTTTGATGTGTAGCTACCAAACTTTTAATGTGTCGCCAAGGGCGCTTATGATGGGGGTGTCCAGAGACTTGAAAATCCGACGAGTAGCAGCCAGTGCTACGGCCATGGAAACTCGAAATAAACATTTTGTTCCATAGTTTTTGGATCATAGTCATCCCGCAGCGATTCGCTATCAACTAGTGGTCCCTGCGAGTGACGGCTTTGTACGAGGCTGGGAACAAAAGTAATTGATAGATCGTTCCCACGCGACTTAGCGCAAGTACTACCGCCACACAAGAAGTCCTATTTCTCCACAACAACAAAAGAAGAGAACAAAAGAGAAGTCTAAAAGTGGAAGTAACTACATACTAATGCAAATGAAAGTTTTATCCCACTCTCTGTGGTGTGGTTTGGGTGGTGGAGTAGACAGCATTTTCTTTGTGTGGTGGTTTTTGTCCCCAGCTTCGTACATATCTGCATCTGTGCATGGTTGCAGTTTCAACAGACTTCTTCTTCTGGCTAAGAAATGAGGCCACGATAATGTAAAATAACCTTCTAACTCTTTTGATACCCAGATATACCGTCGGAAACATAACTTCCCCACCGCAAATCTCAAAAACCCCGCTCTCAGTCAGCCAAGCTTAAACTAAGTGGAAACTTCATACAACGACCCAGAGCTCTCGATTCCTCCACAATCCTTGTTCCTCACTGAATTTCCGATTTCCGTCAGCACCCTACTTCTACGTAACCGTCGGTCAACTTACCGGCTGCGAGTTTGACGCTTATCAGTGAACGTTACCAGATATGTCATCAGCGAGGAACAGCACTTACACGCTGTAAGTTCAATGATACCATCAGGACTCTATTTTAGGATAACTGTTAATAATCATCCGGGGTGGATTCTTACAGCCTACAAGTTTATTAGCATCACTCTAAGTTACGAGGGGGAGAACTTACGCGCTGCAAATCAGGTCAGGCGGGTCAACACTGTTCTCACAATATAATCATCATCGCGGTCGTGCACTCACTTTCTGCAAGTTCGAGACGAACATCAGCACGTTACCAGCAATAGCCATCGGGGTTACCACTTACACACTACGGATTTTAAGATACTTGTCAATATCCTAACATAAGCCAGTGGTCATAGGACTCTTCACTTACAACCTGCAAGGTCGAGTTAGAAACTTGCTAATATACAAGTCAATAGTCAGAAGTGCCATCCACTTACAACCTGCAAGTTCGATTACGGGAAATTAGTCTCTTCTCTCACATAGCCACTACCGCGCAATAGTCATTGGGTGCCACTTACTTGCTGTAGGTTATGTGTTTCAGCACCTCCCTCGGTCAAGACACCAATAGTAACGCGGTTCATCACTTACAACCTTCACATTCCAAGCTATGTCAGAACCAATCCTTTCACAGCAGTCACCACGCCGATAGTATTGGGTGTCACTTACACACTGCAACAATGTCAACACTCCATTCCATAGTCACCTAGGTGTCTGGGTCAAGCACTCACTTTCTATGTTCGATTATGCATCAGCACATTTCTCGATAACCCATCGCTACGCTAATTACTGGAGCCCTCATACCTCCTGTAAGCATGTTAGTATAGTACCAGCTGTCGAGAAGTCGTCGACTTACCCACTGCTCGCTGCGTTAGTAATTGATCCTATACTAAATAATTATCGGATTCGGCTACATACAAGCTATGATGAGCGTCAGCACCTTCCAGTCACTAGGTTAAGAGACATTAGGTTCGTCCACTTACAATCTGTCCCCGAGGTACTCATCAATACTTATCCGTCACCACATCGGCTGGATTGCGGGAGTTCTACTTACCCAATACTACGGTTCAATGGATGTGTCAATATATTAAGTCCAGATCCGTATTAAACGTTGTGCTGTCAGTAGGGCATATACGGGCTGTAGGTTCGATTCTGCACTCAGCTCTCCTCACTGATAGTCACTCGGGCGTCCACTCACTTTCTGTGTTACTTGTTGAACCGACGAGTACTTTGGATGCTTTTTGACTTGATTGATTAATCTCTGGAGGCCAGAAGGTCCGTATATATACAGACTAGTCTCCCATATTCTCGGCCATATTCGTCTCCATATCTATCTCCGTTTGCTCATCCGTTTGCACTGATATGAGCCGCTCTGTACTGATACGAGCCGCTCTCCTGAGGCATATCTTCATACACCAACTGCATATCAAACGGACCTGAGCTGTGAGGCTCACGATGCAGGTACACATGCAACATTCTGTGTTGCATAAATAGATTTCAGCTCTCATACGGGCTGACGGAGTTCAGCCGTCTCTACACTTAGATGAGTACGTACATATTCGTACCGTATATATATGGCCTTGTGGCCCTCTTAGATAGTACAATTAAGCTTCTCTAGCAATCAGTATTTCAACATTCTGCAAGTTCGATATCTCAGCCCCTTGCTCTGGCATAACCGCCACCGTGTTAATAGCCATTGGGTAATCCACTTACACACTACAAGTTCAAGGTACGGATTAGTACCTCGCCCAGATAATCAGTGCCAAGCCGAGTCACGCATTCACTTACACACTGTAGTTGTGTGATCAGAACCTCAATCGTCACCACATCAATATCATACAGGTCGTGCACTCACCTCCTGTAGGTTTAATGATCAGCATCAGCACATTAGGAATTGGGATTGTCCACCTACTCTCTATGAGTTTGAAAGATGTGCGTCAACACATAGCCGTTACCAAAGTCGTCAGAATTTACTGCACTTACAACCTAAGCGTTCCATTAGCATATCCGTCATCACACCAACATCATTGAGGGTCGTACAACTTACACACCAGAATTTCGACGATACGCATCAATGCTCCGCTGCTATATAACTATTTCTACGGCTGGGAGTCGCTTCTTACCTCCTATATATTAGATTATAAAGTTAGCACTTAGCTCTGACTGAAATATCGATGGAATAGAATTACTCGTTCAACAATATTTCCATCACGCTTAACCAGATCACCGCTGTTGAATGCGCGTTCGGAAAGTCCTTGGTTCGTGGATGGAACTGCCAGTGTAGCTACAACTAGCATAGCGAGGACGAGAAGGAACTTTGCGGCGATAGAGGACTTCATGTTAGTATATTAGCGAGAGAGTAGCGGTAGTGGCGAGTGTGTTTGGGGTTCCAAAACTGCGGAGTAGGAGGATGTTATATTTGTGGCGGTGACGCTGAGGATGGCCCGGGCATTGTCTCGCAAGTTAATCTGACGCGCTTTCTGGGTATATGCATCCATGCGTATCCGGGGTAACTAACTTGTTTGCGTGAACTTCGAGGAACAAGGTTGCCGATCGTATTTTAGTGAGTGATGTCAGAAGAACTCGGGGTGCAATGAAGAATGGTGTAATTTATCCTTTGACAGTAATCAAATTTATCCTTGCCAGGTAGTATGCTCGCTCCATATCACCATCACTAACTTCCTCTACATCATCGTCAAAAATAGAGTATAATGGATAAACTCCGAAAAACACAAAAGCAGAAACTAGACATGGATATGGTAACTTAGCATGGGAATTCCTTGCATACCGGCTCTATTCTCGGGGTCTTGTTTCTTCAGGATCGCTAATGAAGCCTTTTCTCGCGAAACTTTCAGATCCCGGGGGTTTAGCGTGGATGACGGAAGATACCGCGGAAAGCAATAGTGAGGGATATTAGATTAACTTTAATGATTGTAAATCTATCTAAGTGGAGAATTAACGATTCCTTGTATATCGAATATGGTGCAGCGCACTGGGCGTCGGGAATGAATGAAGACAAATCTGGACGGTAAAATCCAGTCTTGAGTTCTGAATCGTACGCATGTTTGGCATATTTCAATACTCGGGTGATAACATGAATCGTTAAGGTTCTAGAAATTCGCTCGTTTGGTGTCGTGATTGAATTCAGCGCGTCCCCTAGGACACCACTGCGATGAATACAGCGCCAGTGCTTCCTCTTCGACTCCAGAGAACAATCCCAGCACGAGAGGCTAACCCCCACAGATATAAAGTGCTGCAGACTAAGCTTAATTGTGAATTATGGATGGTAGCCAGTTGTTGGAACCAAGGTTTTGAGGCAAATATGTAGATACGTGCATGTTAGTCTGCTTGTCCACGTATCTGGGGTACTAGTGGTCCTCTACATGTGTTTTCTTGTGATTAAATATACCTAGAATGTGAGATTGGGAGTGGATTTGAGTGGTCTGAGTTCGTTCGACACTGACCAATGGATGCTAAAAGACAGTTTCGGGGCTGACGGATGTGATGGACTTTAGTACGTTTGATGACTAGGTTCGAGACAGCGAGACGGTGTTTGTACAGCTAAGATGTTCATATAGGCGGCTAAGTTCGAACTTTGCTTAGCCGGTCACATATACCGGCCCCCTGTTTGTTGAGGTTCCGCCAGTATATTGTTTGGCCGCCAAGTATAGTTAGTAGCTTATTGCTGACAAGCATTGTCAATCCATGACGTGAGTTCTGTACGTCACATTTATACTCAAATCTATTGGAAATACAGAAGTATCTACATTTCTCTTTACTAATATTGTACATTCTTAAGTATTGTCCTTATGATAAGATGGTACTTTATGGATAAGAATAATGTGGTGTGTTAATATCTTTTAATACTGTTGTTATTTTTTTATTGTTTGGTGTCTAGAAAGTTCCGGTTAGAACTTGTCTCAAACCTTCTCTTTAGTTCTGTTGGAATAGGGATTTTTCAGCGCTTATCTTTGAAGAACGCACCTAGATTGTTCTGTTATATTCTTTATGGTTTTTATGTATTTTTGTATAGTTGCATGGGTTTTCTATTCGTGTTTTGGTTATTGATCCACGACCGTGGTCACCGACAATCACCCATTCATTATTGTATATATTGATACTGTTTATCCAGTGAGAGACCAGTTCTTGAGACTTGCTCAGATATTGATACGGAATACTACAATATATCCTCCGCAAACCATATTCAGAGTATATGCTTGCCTTTCGAATACTTCTAAACTTCGTTTCACTCGCTATACTTGTCCTTCGCATACTTCTTATGAGATTCTGATAGATCTCTTCAGACTTTTGCTGTTATAATCGAATAGGTTATGAGCCCGGATGAGCGATACTGATTCAAATCCTGAATATCCTCCCTCATCATAGAATTTGTTTGACACACACTCTGTACCTGTCGAATATCCAGAAGTACCTGAATCAACTACATCAGTTCAACCACCTCCTTCTCCCTGCTGCCCTGCTACACCAAGAGTAATGGCTTCGGAAGGATCCTCTTCGAACAAACCTATGTTCTCTTTCTTGGCTCGCCTCGAGAAGGAAACACTGATCAGATTTAACCTGGATCGTATCAAAAGGCTCACCGGACAGGACAAATATCGGATATGGAGTGCCTCGATGTATATCATTCTGAAAGGCATTTAGGCATATGAGGTTGTGGTGGATGGTGTGACTCCAGCAGATGATGCTGATCGAACAGAAAATGATGCATTTGAGCATCTTTAACATACCGCATCGACCATATTCATACAGCTGGTCTCCCAAGATATTTTGGACAAAATTGTTGAGTTGGAGGACTCTCACCTGATGTGGACCTGGCTTCGCACCAAATACTATAGCGACTCAGCTTACGCCTTAGTTTCCCAGATAATGAATCTGGTCTCCCTTTCCACTCAGTACTCTGGTTCAAGCTGACCAAGGTTAATATCCTAATTCGAGTCGCAGGGGCTCGAGCTTACGAAACTCTCGAAAGCCTCCTCCGATTCCTACCAAAAAACCTTCGCTACGTTCCTTGGGGAAGATAAGCCCAAGAGAGAGTTTTTGTTGGGTATTTTAGTTAAACACCATAAAAATGTTGTCGACAATCTTACAACAAAAGATAGTCTTTGATAGGCTGATGTTCAGCAACGATTGATCGATCTGGACACAACTGAAATCGATCATAATTCCGCCCTTTTTGTTTCTGAACCTTTGGGCAATAAGAAAAAAGTAAAAAAGCCTCCGAAATAGGGAAATAACAACAACTCCTTCTCCTCCTCATGGAACAGTTGCACTTGGTGCAAGAAATATAATGCGGGAAAATCTGAAGAACATACCTGGAATGAATGTTTTCGTCTACACAAGACAAATCAGGAAAAGAAAGAAAAGGAAGAAAAGGTTAAGGTAAAAAACAAATCCTTGTATGTTGACACAGCCTGTACCTCACGCATGACCCCATATGCAGGGCGACTCCTCAACTACTCGAAGTGTTCCGGATTTGTAAAATCCACTTCCCAAAAGAGTATGGGGATCGTTGGCAAGGGAGATGTGATTATGGACTGTGTTTTGAGAAATGGATCGGTTTCTTCCTTTCTTGTTCTTCATGCTATGCACGTTCCAGATTTAGCACATCCTTTGATTTTGTTGAGGGAGTTGTGGTAAAAAGAATATACAGAGTTTGGAGAGGGGGATTATATTTCAATTGACAAAGAAACGAAAGTTGTTTTTGAAGCTGTTTTTGACGGAAATTTGTTTAAAATTCCTGAGACATTACATTCCGCCCATATTACTTATGACTTTTGGCATCAGGCTCTCTGACATTTAGCACCATCAACCATGGATGAATCGCTACAACTATACTCTGATGCCAATATCACAAAAAGACCTATGAATTACATCTGCTTCTTATGCGTTGAAAGCAAAATGACTCGGCTTCCTCAAACCTCTACAGTGAAGAAAGATAGCGAAAAACTCAAGCTTGTTCATTCTGATTTGAGTGGACCAGTTCCGGTTCCATCATATGGTATTTCCCTGTACTACCTTCCTTGAATCGATGATGCTACAAGGGTTGTGTGGGTTCAATATATGAAACAGAAATCTATGACTACTAAAATTATCAAGGATTTTGTTGCAGAAATGGAACTTCAACACCACAAAACACCTGCAGTATTTTGAATGGATAATGCATCGTCAAAAGTGCAAATTGACTATTGACTGCGCTACACGGACACGCGTGCAGGCACAGCTCATAGCAAGCTTCCTGTGGACCCCTGCGCGATGTGCAGCCTATAGTTGTCCAAAGTCGGTCCATAGACATCTGCGCGTGGGCCTATAGATGCATTTACGACCGGTGGGTCTATGAGTGGATTAACATCGGACTGATCTTCTCCTGTGCGTGCGTGCAGGCTCTATTCATTAGTAGAACGTATAGCCAGATATCCGGTAGACTTACCGAGCCCACCATGTTCCACTATGACTACTTGTATTCGGCTGCTACGTGTATAGAGAATGGTGCAGTGCCGCCAGATGAAAGGTGGATATCCTACGATTTCACAATGAGTGCGCGGCAACTACAACTCGAGCTCACGCTAAATCTATAGTTAATAGATTATGCCGCCGGGAGAAGGATGGATATTTTGCGATATCACAATGGGCGTGCGGTAGCTACAAGTCGAGTCCACACTAAAGCTATGAATGTTCTGAATTGGCATGATATGTGGCTATCGGTATATTCACTGAATTTCCGCATGAACTACCGCACAATGGTCAATGGAGTTTGAGTGGAGCTATGGCATAATGATCATAGAGTTGCGGTAGTCTACGAGGGTTATGGTACAATTTCCAGTGGAGCTATGGTACGATGGTCACAGAGTTGCAGTAGTCTATGAGAGCTATGGTTTGAATTCCAGTAGCACTATGGCACGATGATCATAGAGTTGTGGTAGTCTATGAGGGTCATGGTACAATTTCCAGTGGAGCTATCGTACGATGGTCATAGAGTTGCAGTAGTCTATGGGAACTATGTCACAATTTCCAGTGGAGCAATAGCACGATGATTATAAACTTCCGTTGGCTGGAAGGCAGATACTGCACGATCAAATTCATGCAAAAATATAAACTTTCAGTAATGAATACATCGATTTTGGCAGCACAACTAGTCCAACTTAATTCGCCAAACCATAACTCCACACTACAAAGCCAAATTCACTTCCTTCGCCAAACCTACAGAAACCGTCCTCTCGAACCTTACCGGCAATTCTACCCCAGGTGCCGTCCATTGCACTGTAAACTAGTTAGCACAGGGTACATGACCTCAGGTATACTTTCTTACCTTACAGATAATGACCATCATGGAGAATCCTCTGGGTCTTGCAGCGCCTCAAGAGCCGCTGATTTTTCTTTCATCTTGTCGAGGTTTTCCTCGCATGCCTGGAATGATGTGAGTTTCGGTTGGCTTATACTTTGAACCGCCTTGCTGTTTTGATTTCTGATATCTACAACCATATGTGTTATTAAGCCCGTGGCAATATCTGACAATTCTGGCGTCGTATACGCGCTATCCCACATCTCTTGATGCCCCTCGTATATCGCTGCAATAGTCAGTTGTTGTACAGCGGCCATGAGAAAGCTCACACACCGCCGGCGTTTATCTAGTTAAACAGCAGCGCTTGTTCAGCCTTGCCAGTGGCAACATAGGTGTGGAGGTGCCACTGGAGAGTGGTTTCCATTAGACAGACGAACTTGGGTGACATTTGCGCCAGAAAGCGCCAATCTTGAATGCCCAGGGATTTGTTCGCCTTGAAAAAGCCGTGGTTAATGGCGGTGGCAATGTAGCTGCTAACGTATGGCTCCTTGCATGTCTGAGGACAAATATCAGCATTATTCCTACCAGTGGACATATGATACCTGCCTCTACGTCTTTCTTCTCAAAGATATATGGTTCATTGTCGAGTAACCAGTGGACCTTACCCTTCTTCTTTGTGGCCTCCATCTCCAAGAGTTGGTGAATCTCTTGGAGTTCTATGCCAATCTGCGAGACTGCAGTGCTTCGCACAGGATGGTGAAATCCTCTGATCTGTGGCTGGTGGTTAACATTGGTACCAAAGAAAGTGTAGGGGACTTGCATAAGCCATGTGTTCAAGCGCCGGTTGTTGGGGGACACTGTCACTGAATTTCCACAATCCGCAGGTGTAACGGCACGACTGCACGTGACCTGTCCAGGGCCGGGTAACGGACATTCCATATAGTCGACTTGCCGCAAGCCTTAGATCTCTAGTGATAATCTTACCTATGCATCTACACGTCTACATATATAGTCACTCGAGTCCACGTTTGCAACCATATCCCTATGCAGCCGGACGCTGGCTTATGCGTCCTCACACTATTATCGCTTTGTCAGTAAACGGATATGTTTCGCTCACGGGATTGGCGAGTATACATCTATTCCGCCGCGTCAACCACAAGTCAACAATCGACTAAACCTGAATCCGACAACTCAGAGACCTACCGATTTCACGAGCGCTCAGTCTTCAAACATTCATTCTTAATCAGGTGAATTGTCAAGAGCTAACACAATTTCGGAGATGCACTCGGCAGTGAGACGCGTTAGAGGCCTATAATGTCGACGATTGGTACAAGTCGAAAGGCAACTCCAACACAGGTCCAAGAAGAGGACATCGCATACGGTCTATTGCAACGAGCACAATTACAATCCCTTGCAGTCAATTGAGCAGCACCAAGCGATGCAGTGAGCGCTATTGACGAGAACGACTATATTACCCCTGAATGCGTACGACAGACAAGAACTCAACCAGAAGTCACCAGACGACGATATTTGAGTCATCACGGTTACATTGCACGATCATGTGCACGATCATGTGCACTTCCATTCCCATTCCCCGGAGTCTACCTCTCACGGTCAATGTGAGCCTATGGAGTGGAGGCTGTCTGTGAACGAATTCCGCCTACAGAGACAACTACACGATGAAAGTCCAATTAGGAGGACGTTGTGATCAGATACTCCATGTCCACCTACGATTTCAGTGGTTACCCACCGCAATGACCGCGTATGCTACATAGAGCAAGATGCTTTCTGTCTAATTGACACCACCGAAGTCGATCCCGGTCGAGCGAATACCATCTCTGCGAATTCAGTCACCAATACCTACGATGCTAAGAACGCTGATGGTCAACCTGCATACCTGCAGAGGTTAAAACTATGCTGAGCTGGATGACTGTCGGAAGCACTGCGGATGCTGCACCCGACACCTAACACCAATTCGGAGGTACTACCAGTGGTGAACCATCAAGTAACAAGGAAACGAGGGAATTTCCAATTGATCCTGAGGTACTACGTTGACCGCCAGCCATTCTCTGTATCGAGATGGCAATCGGGTGTCCCAATGACTAGCACTGGGTCCCACAAATACCGAGACTTCTTGATCTCGAGGCTGTTTATACTTCATAGATCACCTGCGCATGGGCGAGGAAGATTCATGCAATCTAAATTTTGAGCTCTTATGGTTCCAGCTTGGAACTAGTTGTTGATAATAATCCGCGGCAGTTGGACGGCAATTGACTGCTGATCCTCTAGACCCTGCGAGGAGTGAACTCACGATTGTCCAGTCGTCAACCGACTGGCATCGTCCTGGAGCGGGCATTAGCCACAATGTGTGGAGCTTGCAATTAGGATTGCTAGAGCTGCGGTAGAGTGGACCCATTGAAGCTGTAGATTGACCAGCAGAAGTGGTAACCCTCATGGGCTAGATGAGCGAGCAAGGAGCAGCGGCAGTAGTTGCAGCAGAAGAGTGTCCACATGGGATCCTTGAATGACTGCTACTGGCTCGCCGAGGCACGAAGGGAGTCACTGGACGGCGGGGCTTGGTCCATTCGTGGGTGAACCGCTAATGACAAGGCCTCATGGATTGTACCCTTCATCGCCTCTATCCTCTGTTGATTCTTCAGCTAATGGAGATGATAGAGCAGAAGCAGTCGTACGAATTTGGGCGATCTGTATTTGAGAGATAGCATGACTTGCAGATGGGCCTGAGTGAACGAATGGCACAATCATCAACGGATATTGGCCCGGAAGCGAGTAGTCTCATACAGCGATATATTACTGAGGTCGAGCGGTAGCCGGCCTCAATCAACCAAGCTACGAAGATCGAAAATGAACGCAACCGAATGGGAGCCGTATGAGTCCTATGGTTATACCAAGGTTATGTGGATTGCTACCAGTTCCCGAGACCACTTTTGTGCTATGATAATGGCAACAGAATGCAGATATAGAAATTATCGGCAGAGCAACGACTTTCAAAGGAGAGGGATGACCTGACCGGAATCGCAACCCCTACCGCAAACAATTCCCGTACCGGAAGTACAGACGAACCGACTAGTGGACTCAGAGAACGACGATAAGTGCACCGAGTCAAGCAGCATCTGGCAGGAAACAGGAACCCGGCAGATAGACCCTCTAGGCGACCTGATTACGAGATCAGATATGACGACTTGTAGCAACTTTAGCAGCCATTGAACCTCACGATTACTACCGGCTATCATGACAGCCCAGGCTACCGACACACTGGCTACCGACATGAAGAAGAAAATCGTCGATATCCCAATGGTCAGTAACCCTGCCCTGACAGAGAACTGTAGAGCGGAGGGCGCAACGGACTTGCATAATAATTGGAAAGTCGTCTCAGGGGCCCTGACCTATGAAGGGAGGATATAGCTCAAATTTGGCTACCAAAGCAGTTCCGAACGAGATACCAAACGACTGCAATATGGCTACCGAATTGGTCCCGAAGGAGATGGAAAATGTCAAAGGAGCTTACCAAACAACATCACAAAAAACAGTCGAGATATCTACCAAGAGATGATCACCGAGATCTCACGGCGACAGATATCACTGCCGAAGGACTCAACATGGAGATCGAACGAGACGATTACCGGGAGCCCAACTGGACAAAGCCACTGATGGAGATGTTTACCGAATGGAATACCAAAGGATCAAGAAACTATCGTGGAACGGCATACCGGACAGAATGGCGAATCAAGTTACCGGAAGCATACCAAATGACTACCGAGAAGGCAATGGATATTCTACCGAAGCTGCCTACCGAGATGGCCACAGAGAAGTCGACTAAGAACGCACCGAGAGTCTACCGAAAAGTCGACCAGCAAGTCTACCAAGTCGACCATGATGCTACTGAAGCCGCCTATCGAGAGTGCAACCATGAAGTGGACCGGATGGTCACCGAAGCAGTTTTCGAAAGACGATTACCGAGCCAATGCCAATTCCCGATGACTACCGGCTGCAAAATATACTCCATAGTGCTTGCGGAAGCACCGCACAAAGCTCAGACAGCACAAGTGGGATTGAACTTGGTATGTATAACCATCTTACAGAAGCTTACTTGTTAGATATCGACGAATAAGACGCGATTGACGTCTACCATTGATGATCGCCGAATGCTACGACAGATGCCGGCAGTGTAAGCTCCCATCGATGCCAAATCATGATCAGATGCTTTATCACCCTGACTATTCCGACAATGACCTACGCTGAGATATCCGAGCTATGGGTATGGATGGTCGGTGCAGTATGGGTTTGGAAGTGGAGATATGGAGGACGAGATCACTTTTGGATGCTTTCTTGTTTCTCTCTTCTCTCCTTCTCTTCTTTGGATCTCGGCCCACTACAAATGGCGTCGGAACGGGTTTTTACCACCTTCGGAGTCAATCAAGTGGAGGTGGATTGTCCCCGTGCGCCGGATCCGCTGAAAGGTTGCCATTGAGCTGTACCGATGGGCTGTGGGACTTATGGGTTCGTACGATTGCGTACGTAGGTTGATTGTTTTATTCTTTGTTTCCCTTTCCATCTTTTCTCTTATACTGGCTTTGGCAGCCCAGGAGGTCTGCGCCTAAAGAGAGGGATAATGTAACAGCATGACTGCACGTGACCTGTCCAGGGCCGGGTAACGGACATTCCATATAGTCGACTCGCCGCGAACCTTAGATCCCTAGTGATAATCTTACCTAGACATCTACACGTCTACATATATAGTCACTCGAGTCCACGTTTGCAACCATATCCCTATTCTGCCAGACTCTGGCTTATGCGTCCTTACAGCAGGCCTTTATCCAGGCAGTGGCAGCCATCTCATATACATCTTGCGTGAAGGGGTTATCAAACAATGTCTTCGGCCTGATCATTATGGAAGCTTCATCCACAACTTTTGGAACCTGTGGACAGTGGAACTGGTCAATACCTCTCGACTTCTGTCCTCGTTTACTCATTTTGGCATCACGAGCTTCGGAATCAGTATCAGCCGCAGCATGTTTCTCCTGGGAACTCTGAGGGCTTGAATGGAAGGTCACGGGCATCAAGGCCCTTTTGTTAGAATTATTGCTTGGCTGGGAACTAACAGAGCCAGATGCTGCTGTTGACAGGAGATTATCCACCGACGACGGTAATGAGGAGGAGGCTGACGAGTGTCTCATGCGTGCTTTCGTTAAGATCTGCTTAGGTGATGTCTGAGCAGCGGTTGTCAAGTGTCCGGTGGCTGCTTTCAACTTTGGAGGTTTTGGATTAGCAGTAACTGAGACCCGCAGAAGTTCGTCATCTGTATTCTCGACATTGTCCGGTTCTTCTGAGAGTTGGTCGTCTGTGAGTTCGACATCTGGTGGATTCTATCCCACATGAGCATGGCACCCAGGCCACAGGGTATAAGCTTACCAGGGGCCGGGATGAGGACTTGAACGAAGGGCGTGGGGTTTCAGTATACTCTTCTTCCCTTCTAGAAGATGCGATTTCTTCCTCTTCCTGCCTCTCTTTCTTTTTCCTTGAACAGTCTCGTTGATTGGTTGGTAGCATTGGATCTGGCCGCAGCATTGCTCCTGGGTCTCCGAGTGTTTCTTCTTGCCATTTCGAAGCTGCTAGATGAGGTGTATTGAAAGAATAGCAAAAGAGGTGGGAGGAGGAAGGGAGAGTGTCCTGCGGAGTGCACTCGTCATAGTATATGTATCTAGTTGGGGTCCGGATCTTCCACATGCATCAGTGATTCTCCATTGAATTCCGCTAGACGAGGATGTTTATCTAGATCTCCAGAACCGAAATTCTAATCTCTGTAACTTTGTTCCTGCTGTATGAAGATCTTGATCTAGGTCTCTATAACCGAAATTCTACTACGCGAACGCTTACATCTCAGAACCATTGTTCCCGCTGGAGGAAGACTTTGATCCAGATCTCCGTAACATTGTTCCCGCTGCACGAACACTTCGATCCAGATCTCCATAACTTAAATCCTGCTAGGCGAAAACTTAGATCTCAATAACTTTGTTCCCGCTGGACGAAGACTTTGATCCAGATCTCCATGACCTGAATCCCGCTAGGCGAACTCTTGGATCTCCGTAACTTTGTTTCCGCTGGACGAAGACTTTGATCCAGATTCTCATAACCAGAATCTCGCTAGGCGAACACTTAGATCTCCGAAACTTCGTTCCCGCTGGACGAAGACTTTGATCCAGCTTCCCATAACCTACATCCCACTAGGCGAACACTTAGATCTCCGTAACTTTGTTCTCGCTGGACGAAAACTTTGCTCCAGGTCTCCTAAACTTTGTTCCATCTGGACGAAGACTTTGATCCAGATCTCCATAACCTGAATCCCGCTAGGAGAACACTTAGATCTCCTTAGCTTTGTTCCCGCTGGACGCAGACTTTGTTCAAGATCTCCGTAACTTTGTTCCCGCTTGACGAAGACCTTGATCCAGATCTCCATCACCTAAATTCCGCTAGACCAGCTTGATCCAGATCTCCATACTTTGATTTGCACCAGATGAGGTTCACAGGCCACCGGTAGTGATGCACAAACAATTGGATAACCATAGGATAAGATTGATACGGAAGACATACGATATCCAGGTAGGGTTAGGAAAGCCATGTGACAATATCCTAACGACAATAAACAAGCAAATGAAACAAAGCAGCGAATGGAATACCATCCAAATATCAGATAAACATCCCCAAGATACATGACCAGCAGGAAAACCAAACAAAAGCCCATGAAATACCATCCAAATGACAAAACCAGCTGCCCATGATACGTGACCGGCAAAAAACCAAACCAACACCCGCAGAATACCATCCAATAATAATAATCCCCAAGATACATGAACCAATTCAAAAACCAACAGGCAATACCAGTACGCAGAGGAGGTTCATCAACCGGGTGAATCCTGTTAACTGCACTCAGCAAAGGACCCACCGAACTGAGGCCAGAAGCCTACCTCCATTGTTATCTGGCGCAGCTTGCCGCAACACAAGGAGGACCAGATGCAGGATATCTTCGTCCCAGGCAAGTTTGAGCCAAGTTGAGATGTCCTTGCCCCGCTCAATAAAGACCATTCTCTCCCGAGGCAAGGACTGTGGAAGCCCACCGGAAGTATATAATAGACTGACGTACCTCGCACCAGGCCGGCGCGATCGACTAATGTCCTGTAGCTTCCGCCAACAGAGAGTCCAATGTGACCACCGGAAATCCAGAATCGGGATTGTCCCGTCATCATCATTGAAGTATCTGACACAGTGGGCGACATAAATTGCGCGGTGGTGCCCGATCTGCCAACTTTGTGCTACCCATTTTGCCGGTGGGTTGTAATCATCTAAACCCTGCAACCCGCCACCAAACAATCCACCCAGGGTGTCTGCCACTGGAGGTGGGCGAACCACAAGCGGGCGAACAGAAGGAGGGGGAACAGAAGGAGGGCGAACCGGAGGACTTGCAATGATGGGAGGGCGAACTTCGGGAGTCGGATCAGCTGCGGGAGTAGAATCGGCTGCGGGAGTGGGGTCTGCTGTGGGAGCAGGATCGGCCGCAGGAGTATGATCGACCGCGGGAGTGCGAACGGAAGAGTCAGGAGTCAAGGGTTCCGGTCGTCCAGATGGTCCCGGTTGTCCAGTGAGTCCCGGTTGTCCAGGAGGTCCAGAGGTCGTTGGTTTCTTTGCTGTTGGCCCGGGGGTGTCATCGGTCCTCTTTGTTTTCCACTGGCTCTTTTTGGCCCACTCCTCCAAGATGTGCATCAGTGCCCACCAGACAGCATCCTCCCCGCATTAACTGTCCAAACCTTCACAACATCTTCTTTTGGAGCCACACTTCCACGCGCCGCAGAACAGGGCACATATGGCGAAGCCAAAAACAACCTCGTCAGTCACCGTCCAGAAATCTGCTGACCCCCAGGGATTCAGCTTTGTCCAGCAAACTTTCCGCCATTCTGACACTCGAAATCGGTCCTCGGCATGCCTCCGGGCTGCATCCCATTGTGTGATCACATCTGCAGACGGCCTCCGGACTACAAGCCATGACGATGTGACTTACATGGTTGGGAGTGTGCGTTGTGATGTTGTCTAGACAGTCAGTTTGATTACAATGGCTAGATTCCGGATAGAGGACTTACACGTTCCGTTGCCAACTCTAGTTGAGAGCACATGGGCAACCACTTGAGGGCTGTGGTATCAGCGTCCTCGGACTGATTGTCATCGTCCTCGGACTGATTGTCGTCGTCCTGACCACGTTTATCTGGCCGAACAGGTTCCTTTCCTTCACCGGTGTTGGCTCCCTTATCTTGCTCACCTCCCTTCAAATTGCCATTGCCACTGGAATCATCTTCATCATGGGAAAGGTCGCACTTCCGAAGTGCCATTCGCTGTTCCATAGTATCCTGCCACCAGCGACCCAGTGTCTACACTGCCCACCAGACGAGATCCTCTCCACACATAAGCGAGACCATCTCATTGATGTCTTCCCAAGTAGCTGCTCTGGAGTAGATCTCGGCTACCGCGCCAAGTCAAGGGCTATGTGGAGAGAACGTATTAAGGGCTGCCATCTGTTTTTCGTGGAACCGTCCGGTGCTGTCGGTGGTGGTGAAAATTGAGAGCTCCCTGGTGTTGTACCATATTTCTCGAATGTAATCTTGGCAGGTCTTCAACAATCCTTCATCGACTCCGAGGATGGTTTCTGGAATAGCTGGCAGCATGTTACACAGATCGCCTCTTCCGAGAGACCCGTATCCATGTATGGCAGTGACATATATTTGTCTCAATGCGCAATAATACTTACTACGTAACCATGCACTGCCTCGTGCCTGATGTAGGGCATATACTCATCATCCTGATCCTCGCCTATTGTTAGCAACCGGTGCGGGAAACCCACCAGCAGTCCGGGGTGGGACAGCAATAACAGGTTGGTTCGGTTCGAGACCCATTTAAACACCCGACCTGCTGACTCTTAGGGGGCCAAACCGGGACCCATACCAGTCAACCCCTGGGTTTCGCCAGGTTCGGCTACACCTGTCGGTTCCAATCTCCTGTTCTGCGTTTCAGGTTTCACATTTATGGTCGCATTCAGTCATGCTACTGTTAATCGTAAAATATTAACATTGGTACATCATGGTTTATTTTCGACGTATTCGCCGCCTTGATGTGCAAAACAAGCTTACTCACGCGCCCAACCACATCCTGAGAATGAGCGTCCACAGAGTGTCAACAGAGCGTCAATGATAGTTGGTCTTGCATCTTTGGTAATATGAGTGGTGCTTGATCACAAGCATCCATAAAGAAGGATATGGCAGCCTTTATATTTAGATATGTACGGGATATTCTAGCCACATCCTCCGGGACAGTAACAACTTATTTCATTTACAGAGCTACCACGAAGTATTCTTGAGCCTTTTAGTGTATAATAACAGTCATAAAGATGTATATAGACAATAACCGCCACATCGTGCTGTGAATAACCATGATGGACGGCCAACAATCGTTGACACTCTGTCGACGCTCATTTAGAAGATGGGGCAGGAAGCATTTCACTTTCACATTTGCCTATAAAGGCAGCCAATAATCAGTTTATAACAATGTGCAACCTGTCACCCCGCAGATTACTCATGATACCTGACCAACAATTGTTGACACTCCGTTGACGCTCATTTTCATGATGGGGCAGGGAGGGTATTGCAATCTGTTTTATCTATAAAGGCAGCCAATAATGCTTGTATGACTGACTACAACCTATCGGAGGCGTGATTTCATCGAAAAATGAACGTGTGTTCAATCGCGATTTGAGCGTCCTTATATTGCTAATCATCTTCGATGCGTGGTGGGCTTCAATGAATGAAGGCTCGAAGCGGCTTATTGCTTGGAATAATCCTACACATGCGCCGTCGTGGCAATTCAATTTACACTGCGGAATTGAGGAGACCGGCAGCCCTGGCATCATATGTATCATTTGTCATCAAGTTCTTCGCCATCCATCAGAACATGGCACCAGCTCCATGGGGCAACACTTGCTGGAAAATGCTCACATCGCAAATGTAAACAAATTCACAAAGTCAGAGCTTACAGAAGTGACAAGCTCGACTGTTGATGAGACAGCTATGGCCATCCTGAAGAGGTGAGGAAGTCGAGGAATGACAATAGTTTGTTTGCCGAGGAGGATTATATTTGACATCCAGGTTGATTCATATTGACCGAAATGACGGACAAAGTGTTTCAAACTGGCAGCTAATGACTTTCAAATTTCCGAATTTCACCAAGACACGTGGAATCGCTACCACATGTTACGATTTCTTTCGGCACACTTTGCATGGAACACTATATCAAATCTTGAGCTACGACGGTCATATAAGACATTACGCAACGATCCAGTCCTACCGTCCGCTACGACTCTTCGCAACATTTGCCGGAGGGATTATGTACTGACTGTGGATGCAATTAAGAAGCAATTGCTGTTACGAAATAAAGTTAGTTTAACTTTGGACGGATGGACTTCAAAGAACAAACTGGCTATAACGTCGGTCATTGCTTACTATATGGATCAAAACCGGGCATTGTGTGAAATTCAACTGGCTTTCGATGTGGTTGATTGCCTCTTCTGTCCCCGTTTCGAAAGCTAATTAAAGATGATTCGTCAAGGGCCAACATAGTGGACCAAGGCTAGCCAGACAGTTGGAGGATGTGCTTGATCGTTTCGAGCTTACCGACGGCCATTTGCTTGGTATTACCACTGATAATGCTTCCTCAAACTACTCGATTACACGCGAGCTGCAATCAACACTTGAGTCCTCTGGAATCGAGTGGCCCACATTGAGGAACCACATACCATGCACTGCGTACGTCATACAGCTAGCTTTAGGTGCATACATCAGCAGTCTCGGTGTAACAGGCCGCACCAAGTCCTGGGAAGCCCATCAGCCCGATCAGCAATTTGGAGAGAATGAAAGCATAGACATTGGGAAGAGTGAAAGACTTCTAAAAGAGGGCATTGCTAGAATCAACAAGGTGTCGGCCATGAGACCAGGTTTAACAAAGATACTTGAGAAAGTACGTATTTCATGAGATTTTGAAAGTCCTGAATCTGACCTTCATATAGCAAGGAATAATTGCTGTATCAATTGCACTATCACCTGGTCGCCGAAACGAGTTCATTGACTGTCAAAAAGCCAAAGTCCGCATTGCAGTACTTCGGATTATGGATATGAAGACACGTTGGAACTCTACTCGGGAGTTGCTTGAACGCGCCTACCGTTTACGGGAATCCACACCCGAGTGGCTTCAAAACCCAAAATATGCTGAATACCAGCCACTATCCACATCTCAGGATAAATGGACGATTGTCAAGTATGTCATGGTAGTATTGAGTCCATTTCGATATTGGACCCTTTGGATGTCAATGAGGCATACAGTCACATTGCATCACGTTATCACAGTGTCCGATGACATGTTCGATCACATGGATGGCGTTATTTGAGCTTTGGCCAACAAGAGGACTCCATTGAAGGAAGACTTGTTCTTCGCAGTGAAGTTAGCTCGACAGAAGCTTTCCAAATCCTACGTTGAAGTGACTCCAACAACAGGCATGTTTCTGATTTCCGCACACATACTTGATCCTTTCCGGAAGTTGCGATCGTTTAGGAAGTGGGTCAAGGGAATAGGTATCAATCCTGAGCACAAGACATCCTACACTACACAATACCAAAAGGCCTTTCTGAAGTATGTGGAGAATGAATACTGTGCCAAACTTCGAAGTGTGCTGGTCAATAAACTCGAAACAGTACTGAGCAGCAATCTCGTCCCCTCTGCAACGGCTTCAGAGTTGTATCAATCATCCCTTGATCCATATGATTTGTCCAGCGATGATGAGGAATACTTTACGCCTAACAATGTGGTTGAGACGACACCCGGATGAAGCAGTCGAGCAGCCCGCTTATTGACCACCGCCAGGCTCCAATTGAATTCGCCGCCTGAAGCACCGAAGAACTGGGCACAAATTATTCCGAATCTCAATGATTACCACTCCGACCCAATGGAGATTAGCAGTACATTTTGGATACCGGGCATAACCGATTGGTGGCGCGAACCGGAGGAAACGCACTCAAAGTACGCTGATCTCTCCAACGTGGCACGCGACATATTCTCCATCATCCCACATGGTGTCGGAGTGGACGCCAGTTTTTCCGTTGGCCGAGATGTCATTGGCTGGAGGCAGTTAAAAACCACAGGCGAGACCCTTCGCGAAAAAGTCGTTGTCAGGTAGTTCGCTCAAGCCAATACAAGGGGTATTGGCAGGCACTGACCCAGAATTTGATACTACAAAAACAGAAAATGACTCGGAAATGAAGGAAGAGGTGGAGGAGAGGAAATTGCACAGAATGGCCAACGTTCATGCCTTTCTGGAGATGTGGCAGGGCAGCCAAAACCTTCATGCTACGCAGAATAGATCTTGGTCTCAAAATAAGCAGATGACCACCGTAGAATACATTTTGGACATGGAAGAGATCGTCAAAGCATCCTGGTCACCCTTTCAAAATTATGGTGCGGCTGCATTTAAATTGTCAGAAAGATCACCTTTGCCACCGGCTTTGTCTGTAAGGGACCTCCCTGGAGGACGAAGTCAAATCTCAAATGTCAGCCGAATCTGGAGCCTCAACCGTCAGCCAGTCGAAAGCGACGAGGACAGCGCACCTGAAAGTATTTCTGGCACCAATGATTGGCTAAACTGAAATGGTGACTTGGATAATCCAAATGACAGTGAAGATGATTGCGCAGCGGACAATGAATCCGATATAGCGCCGAACACTGGCGTTGAGGATCCGGAATGCTCAGAGCAGCAGGATGCGAGCGCCGCGCCAGATGTGCCCGGATTGCTACAGCCAACACGGAAGTCAAAGAAACCAGCTTAGAAGATGCAGGTGATGGTCAATGCAGTAGAAACGCGGAGAAATAAAGGAGGGAAGAAAAAGTAGCACAGAATGTGTCAATGGTTCACCAGCTTTAGGTAGCTTGACCGAGAGATTCAGTAAGAGATATATTATGGGTGAATGGTCAGAAGTAGCGTGTGAATATCGGTTCATAAATAGATCTATAGCAGGCGGAATGAATCTTTTGGCATGATACATCATTTTTAGTCGTGTGAGAGTGAACAGTGCATGATTATTATACCCCTCGGCTTTTCCACAGGGCCGAGTCTCAATCATGTTGAACGACAACCCATGAAGTCAAATCAGGATGAAAACAATTATGGACGGCAGCAGATGTTGAATGGACAATACATTAAAATGATCGTCAACGGAGCATCAACAATTTATGGTCTTGTAAGTACGGGAATTCAGCAGTGACTTGGTCTTTTGTATGCATAACGGACGCATTGGCAGCTTATATTGGCCAAGGAGATAGCAACACAGTGACCGCCCCATTCTTAGCATGAGCGTCAACGGAGCCTCAACGATTTGCGGTCTTGTAAGTACGGTAATTCACCGGTAACTTGGTCATGTTTACGCATAATGGATGTATTGGCACCCTTCATTGGCAAAAGAGATAGCAACACGGTCACCGCCCCATTCTTAGCATGAGCGTCAACGGAGCAAAATCCTTTTGTGGTCTTGTATGTACGGTAGTTCACCTGTAACTTGGTTGTGTTCATGCATAACGGATGTATTGGCAGCATTTATTGGCAAAAGAGAAAGCAACACGGTCACCGCCCCATTCTTAGCATGAGCCTCAACGGAGAGTCAACCATGTGTGGTCTTGTAAGTACGGTAATTCACCTGTAACTTGGTCATGTTTATGCATAACGGATGTATTGGCAGCTTGTATTGGCAAAAGAGATAGCAACATGGTCACCGCCCCATTCTGAGCATGAGCCTCAACAGAGTGTCAACCATTTGTGGTCTTGTAAGTATGGTAATTCACCAGTAATATGGTCGTTTTTATGCAAAATGGACATATTGGCAGCTTTTATTGGCAAAAGAGATAGCAACACGGTCACCTCCCCATTCTTAGCATGAGAGTCAAGGGAGCGTCAACGATTTGGGCTCTTGTAAGTATGGTAATTCACGTGTGACTAGGTCATTTTGATGCATAATGGACCCATTGGCAGCTTTTATTGGTAAACGAGATAGCAACACGGTCACCGCCCCATTCTCAGGATGCGCGTCAACTGAGCGTTAACGATTTGTGGTCTTGTAAGTACGGTAATTCACGAGAGACTGGGTTGTTTTAATTCAAAACGGATCTATTGGCAGCTTTTGTCGGCAAATGAGATCGCAACACAGTCACCGCCCCATTCTTAGCCTGAGCATCAACGGAGCGTCAACGATTTTTGGCTTAGTATCTAGTGTAGGTTATGACCGGATTGGTTGCAGACATCCATTTATGAGATATTGCCAGCCTTTACTGGCAACAACAACAGCAACATGCTCCCTGCGGCATCCTAAAAATGAGTGTCAACGGAGTGTCAACAGTTATAGGAATTGCATATTTTGTAATGAAGGCATTGCGCGGATCTTCGCATGCATAACTGTATCATTGACCACCTTGCCAGGCCAAAATACCATTTATGGAAGGTGAAACACAGATACCAAATTAATCGATATTGCAAACTGCTCAACAAGCTAAAGCACATTATTGGTTGATGAAAACGCAATTCTGATAGGATACTATTAACACACTGCACATTCAAGATCGTTATATAAATCTATTGATGGACCCACTGGGAGACCCGCTTACAACGCGTCTAATTCAGATGCGTTGGGAGTTCAAAATGGAACCGTACCCGAGTGGGCAGTTCGAGTTGATTGATGACCCGGACCACCAATTTGGCAACGGTTCCGTTCGGACTCAGACACAATCCGGATGTGACGGTAAAGAACCATTGCTAACGATGTCCGTGTGGTCCTCGGCCTTGTCGTACTTGTGGTTATCATGTTCGTGGTCGTCATCCTCACCGTCATCATTCTCGCCCTTGTCTGTCTCCACCACTGGCTGTATGTCCTGCGGCTGCTGCTTCAACTCGTGCTCCTGCTCCTCGTTGCTCTGGCTATCACCAGAGATGGTTATTGCCTTCCGTACTGTTGGCATCTGGACATAGATCGAGCCACCGGTTATGACCTTGGCCAACGTCGGCATGAGCTTTGCAGGCCTGCCAGTGTCATTATTCCCGAGGGCATTCTTCGACTGGTGGCCTCCAGGGTCCTTAGGGTTCCGTTGCTTAGGTTTATCAGTCAGTGACGCCACCGTATATAGGCTGTATCAAAGTAACCTGCCTTGGTAACCCCTGTTCTGGTTGTGACCATAATTCGGTGGCAAGTATGATCACGTAGACCGGGTGAGATCGGTAGCTCTAGGATCAGAGGTCAGAGGTTTGGGTGTAGAATGGGTCTGAAAGTGGTAGAATCGGTGGCGTTGGAATGTCAGTCGTCTGGGGTGCGAATGTGGAGTGCGTGAAGTGTAGTGAAGATGGAGGAAACAGGTGCGATGGCTAGATATAGTGTCTATATATATTACTTATCAGCTGCGACTGTGGGCATATGGATAGTAAACTCGATCTAGCAAAATTTCCTATGGACTTCCCAACTTCTGTCGGTATACCGATTATATATCGCCAGTGGAACAATGAAACCCTCCGGATCTGGCATCTCTGAAGGATATGTTGATAGGAAGAGCCAATGCATTGATTCCGCACTTCCCGTAGATGAGAGAAGGCGTTTGGTGATCCTTGCGACTTGCAATAGTTGATCGTCATCAACATCCTTTAGACAAAGAGCAGGTTGAGAGCTAGCTGACGTCAGTCTGCCGCGCACGTGCATCCACACCCAGATTTGCCACTGGTACCTGTTGCTAACCAAGGCAAGCCATCGGCATTCTCCGCCGGCTAGACCTATCTCATCCACCGGGCTTGAGTGTATCATGAAACTTTATATGCATTGTCAAATGTTACATGTATCTTCAAACATTATATGCATCGTCAAACTTTTATATGCATCGTCAAACTTTATATAAACAAAGGATAAAATCATCGACAAGATGGCTCTTCTTTGTTCAAGCATTCCTGTATTCAACGCACACTCTCTGACCCTCTGACAGATCTCGAGCGCTCTTTCTATGGGCACTTCATCAAACTCATCGCCATTGACCCATTCCTCAGAATTTCTTTGTGCACGAACTGGGGACTTGGTAAGTGAGTTCATCCACCCGACTGCTCACACCCTCTAACTATTTGGCAGACCGCAAGCCACGCCACCAGCACGGAGACCACGGATAAGCGCCCAAGATGCACTTGAATGCTCATATCCTGACTGCATGGGAATGATTGTCGGGATGGGAAACCTTAAACACCATCTGCGAATCAGCAATTGGCACAGTCAGCCGCGGCCACCAGCCACCAATCGACAGAGCTACCTGCCGCATCGCCGACTGTACTCACCGCATCAGCAGAGTCCAACAGAAACGCCTGAACCCGATGGCAGTATTCCAGCACCTGCACTCGACGAATTTCCAGAGGAGACCGACTGTGAGGACGATGGCCTCTACCGACACGTCCCGTGACCCCATTCTCCGGCCCAGGAATTCAATACCGAGGAGGCTAACCCTGGGGATACTCCAATGGACGAGCAAAATCCGGAAATTGAGGTACAACCCATGGCTAGGAGGACATTCAGTGACGATCGCGGTTACAATGAGTTCCGAGATCTCATCATTAACCCGTGGCGACCCTTAGATCGCGCCGAAGACTTCAAACAGGCAATCAGATTCGCCGAAGCGCAGTAACCGAAGTCACAAATTGATCACCACTTGAACGAAGGCGGATGCCATATTCCCGAGCACTTTTCCTACACCACTTGGTCGAAGATGTACAATTAAATCTATGCGATGGATAACCAGCTGCCGAAATGGAGAGAAGTCTACATCTGCACACCACACGGTTGGAGGGTTTTTCTATTTTCGAGACCTGGTAGAATGTGCGCGGTATCTCCTTTGCCATAGCCCATATAAAGACCACATGGTCTAGGGACCAACCCGGACCGTAGACGCGGAGGGTGATCGAGTGTATTCCAAGGTGATTTCCGCAGACTGGTGGTGGGAGACGTCGGATAGACTTCCCCTGGGGGCAACAATTGTACACCTGATCTGTGGATCAGACTAGATGCAGCTCACAGACTTATCCGGCGACAAGAAACCCTGGCCAATCAGCCTGACCATTGGGAAAGTCCATTCCTCGATACGGAACAAATACAGCTACGTGGTGTGAATTGTGCTTGCGTTCGTCCCAGTGCCGCCCAAATTCCAACGGAATTACGCATCCGATGACTGAGCCCAGAGTCATATAGACCAGCAGGTGCTGTGTGATATCGCCAGGATAGCGCTGGAGCTGGTCACACGATTTCCCGAGGGAGGAGACATCAATTCCAGTGCTCTGTGGCCCTGTTGCGATGGCAAAATGCGCCATTGCTGGCCAATTCTTCCATCTTGGCTAGCAGATCCCATGGAGCATGGCAACCTTATGGGCATCAAGTACAATGCTTGCTCTAAGTGTCTAACTCAGAAGGACGAACTGGGGACACTTATTTTTCTGCCGGACTTGGAATCCCACCAGCGAAAGTCAGCGGTGTAATGGGCGGGATCGGCTGTAGGTGATATTATTAACAGTAATGTGATATCGGAATAGGGACAAGACTCTCCGAAGTTCGTATCAAGGAAATCAAGACAAGACAAGAATCAAGGCTTTTGGTCAGAGTCGTACTTGCTTTGCTATACAAGAGAACAAGTGAAGAGAGAAACAAAGGAAATCCTCCAACGCCAACAACACTCTCTTTATATACTCTTCATCTGCCACCCTCGAATCATTCCCCATGCTCCTATGTACCATCTGAACTTCATCCTATGATCTTACACACCATCAACATAACTCCTGATGAGTACAACCACGCCACATTGTCCGACGTCGCAACACCTCAACAGTTTCATTATCATAACAAATTATACCGCCACCATTACGCCGCATTTCTCCAAGTCTCCCAAAGTCTCCGTCTTTCCATAACACAATCCCTTTCACACCCCCGCAAGATTCTCATTCCTAATCCCAAGTACTTCCGTATTTTCTTCAACCTGTGACAGTATCCCCTTCCTAGGTTCGAGGTCCTCCGAGAACATTTTCCAATTGCCATGGTTTCTGTGGCTATCGTTGGTGGAACTCATCCACCAGTTGTAGACCATCCACAAACTTCACAGGCTCCCACGTCCAGGAGTCATATGCAGTCTACCATATCAAGTACTGTAACTGACTCCTATACATCCTACTATCTTCGATGCTCGATACCTGATATTCTTCTACACCATCGACTTCTACCGGAGGAGGAGGTTCCGTTCGTTGTTCGGTAAGGGGATCATCTATCACTGGGTCCAAAAGCGAAACGGGTTGTACTTGATGAATTCGTAAGGATGGAGGTAGTTCTAACTCATAGGAATATGGGGATACCCTCCTCAGGACTTTGAACGGGCCCGACCTCTTCCAGCCCAACTGTCGAGTAGGTTGGGTGGTTCATATATATTGGGCTTCCAGCCAGACCTGGGTTCCTTCCTGTATATTCGGTGCGGGTATTCGCGTCCGGTTGGCACACTCTGTCTGTGCTGCCTGACTTTGTCTCATCTCTACCTAGAGGTGCTCATGAACCTGTTGCATCGTAGCTTGGACCTGATCAGCATTCAGGCGTCGATTATCTTGCTCCTTCTTCGGTTCTCTTGCAAACAACATTCGTGGGTCCACTCCTTCGACCGCAAAGATGTGAGTACAGTTAGTCGTCTCCGATGTTCCATTATTTGCAGCGAACTCGGCCCAAGCAAGCCACTGTACCCAGTCGTCCTGCTGATGATTGACAAACACTCGCAGGTACGGTTCCATACCTGCATTCATCCGTTCAGTTTGGCCATCCGTCTGAGGGGGGAACGCTGTTGTTATTCGTCGGTCAATCCCTAAACGACTACAAATCAGGCCCCAAAAGGTTGAAGCCAACTTGGGACCTTGATCAGAAACGATTGTTGCCGGAAGCCCATCGAGGCGTACAATTTCAAGTCCAAACAACTCAGCCATTTCGATGGCATCAATCGTAGTATGGCAGGGGATGATATGTCGCATTTTGGAGAGTCTATCTACTACCACACAGATCGCATCGAAACTTTCACACTCCGGCAGCCCTACAACGAAATCCATCGAAATTTCCTCCCATGGCTTCTCTGGGACTGGCAATGGTCAAAGAACACCAAACATTGAATGTTGAGAGCTCCGGGACCGCTGACAGTGATGGCAATTCCGTACAACCTGATCCACCTGTGTCCGCATTTCCTTCCAATAATACTGTCGATCGAGAAGATCAAAGGTCTTTGCCTTGACTGGGAGTTCGGCAAGCGCAGTGTCATGGTGTTCCTGTATCATTCCTAACCGTAACTGATCGCTTTCCAGGACGTAATGCTTCCCTCGATACTGAATTCTCCCATCCTGTTTGGTGCACTCTGCTACCATATTATCTTTCACGCTGCCATTCGGGCATATAGCTTCCGGCATCTTCCCTGGTACCGGATCAGTCTCATATGCTTCAGTCATAAGGTCGGGAATAGACGGACGGCCCTGGGCAGGCGGGCTGTCCGCCAACAAACGCAATTCTCTCAGTAGGTTCTGCGCCTGTTCCATATTTTTTAATCTTTCATCCCCCCCCTCAGGGAGGTCTCCGGGCCTCCTTGTCAATGCATCCGCTTTTCCATTTGGTTTTCCTGGTCTATATACTATCTCGTGATCGAAAAGTGTTAAAAACTCTGTCCATCGAGCCTGTCTGCGATTCAAAAGTTTCTTTGTCATGAAGTACTCCAAATTCTTATGGTCAGTTATCAATTGGAGTGGGTATGCAGCACCTTCGCACTCGGGTCTCCATTCCTCAAGCCCTTTGATAATAGCCACAAACTCCTTGTCGTATATATCATAATTGCACTCCGCAGGTGAATGTTTCTTTTGAGAAGTATGCCACAGGGTGTGACACTCCCTTGTCATCTCGTTGGGATAACACTCCTGCAGAGACATAATCAGAACCATCTGTCTCAATAATAACTTCCCTCTCATGATCAAAATGACGGAGTGCTGGTGCTGTTGTGAATGCGATGATCATGATTTCTGAGGCCAACTGTTGCTCATATTCCCATACGAATGGTTCATCCTTGGTTGTTCGCCTTGTACGGGGTTCCGCATTCTCGGAATACTTCGGAATGAATGGTCGATAATAGTTACAAAATCTGAGGAATTGTTGTACGTCGAAGAGGTTATTGAGTCGTCTATTGTGAGTCTTCTTCTCCTCGCTCGAATTCCGCATGGTTTCCACCTTATCTTTATCTAGAGGAATCCTCTTCTTCGATATGATTAAACCTAGATATCTTACTGTTTCCTTATGAAACTCGCATTTTACTGGTTTTGAATACCATCCTGCCTCCAGCAGATGCTGCATAATCCATTTCACATGGCCGACATGTTCTGCTTCGGAGTAAGGATATATCAGAACATAATCCGGGTATGCTGATGCAAGATCGTCCAAGCCCTACCTTATAGCATTATTGATATAGCCCTGGAAGTCTGCCGGTGCATTTCTTGTCCCAAACTGCATCACTGTAGGTTCAAATAGCCCATATCTTGTTCGAATGGCTAACTTATATTCATCTCCTTCTTTCACTCGAAGCAGGTTATAAGCCCCTCGCACATCCAGCTTCGTATATATTATAGCTTTTCCCACACGATTCAGTGTGTCTTTTATCGAGGGAAGGGGATATCGATTCTTCATCGTCTTGCAATGAATATCCCAATAATCTAGGCAAAACCGTAATTCTCCATCAGGTTTCTTTGCAAACAGGACTGGAGCCGCAAAAGGTGATGATGATTGATGAATAAACCCTTTGGACGTATTCTCTTCCAGCCATTCCTTCAGGACTACCAACTCCATTCTTGACATTGAATATAATGGTCCCCATGTTGGCGTTTCCCCTTCATTCAGACGTGCCTCATGATCGATACCGGGTCGATGTGGTGGTAGTCGATCCGCCAATATCTTTCTAAACAAGGCCAGGAACTCATGATACTGTTCAGGAACAATCTCCTCCCGGGGGCATTCCTTCAAATTCTTTGCTTCAATGGCCTTATTATTATCAAAAAGTGATGCCTCAAATATCGTGCGCTTTCCTTTCTTTACCGTCCGGAAAAAGGATGATCTGTTAAGCATAACGATATTCCCTCCGAAAGACCTCTGTGGTGATATTTGTGGCTCAATTATTCCTTGTTCCTTCCGATATACTGGTTCCGGAGGTTCCTCTGTGATTCCTTCAATTGTAAGGGGTGTATCATGGCAATGTGTGGTGCAGTACTGTGAGCCAAATGTGACTGTATTTGGTGCAAATCGTACCGCGACATCGTGTAATCTTAATCATGGAATTCCGACAACAATGCAATAATGTCCCAATTTCGTAATAAACATCGGTAGCTGTTCTCCATGGCCATGTATCTTCATGCCGACTTTGGCAATATGTGTCATATCTCCTGATTCAATGGGTCTCCCATCGATAACCTCAACTTGTTTCTCTTCCTTCAACTCTTGAATGGGTATCTCATGATGGCGAGCAAAATGTGGATCCATAGATGCAATGCCAGTAGCTCCGCAATCGATCAGTGCATCTGGAGGTATCTCCTGGTTGTTTATGGTCAATGTACAGGTTATAACTAAGTGTTTTCCATCCATTGATCCCTGTAATATGTCCACCTTGCTAACTGATAATCGCGAAATTCCAAAACATTTCAAAGCATTTGAAACAAAACATTTACCGTCAACTGAAGAGCCATCCTACTTCAATTGACCTGCTGTTTTCCCGATTGCTTGGAACCTGTCCCGGTCCCTACTTCTTTGATCTCCGCTCCAGCCGCCTTAAACGTCTGAGCCTCCTGTCTTTCCGCACATTCCGCAGCCCTATGAATGAACCCACCGCAATACAGACAGCTTCCATCAATCAACCTCCTCGCCCTTTATTCCGCAGAGATCCTCCTCCTGCCTGCGCAGAGATCCATTGGTGCTGGTCCAGTATGTCCAGCCACTGTTCCAGTGGGGGCTCCAGCGGGATCCTTAGGAGGGGCCGGAGGTCTGGGGGAAGAGGCAAAACCTTTCCCCCCACCCTTGTTCTGTGCCGCTGTCTCCGCACGTTGTTGTCGGATCTGATTAACTCGCTTCTGACAGACCGTCACACCCGCAGGAAGCTCCTCGGGCATATTAGTATACCTAAAGGAGTCATTCATTTCTTCAGACAACCCCATATGTAAAGTATTCCGTAAGGCCGAAGGATTCCAGTCCTGATCCGCAGCGATAACCTGGAACTCAGCATAGTACTGAGAGAACTCACGGGTATTTTGTGTATTCTCTCGCATTTTCCATTAGGTGGTGGCAACTCGGTCGGCGTCCCCAAAACCTGCTTCCAGGAGTTGTATAAAAGCTGGCAGGTCTTCCAGCCCTATCTCTCAGTCCTCCCGGACTTGGGGCGAAATCTGGCCTAAGGCCACTCCCTTCAGGCGATTGAATCCATGCCGCATCTTCGACTGCTCGTTGGGAAAGCTGGCGGGTTTGTGTCATATGACCATTTGGAGTTGAGCTATCCAGTCTCTCAACTGAGTGCGATCCCATCCTGAAATGTCCGGGGAGTCGGGAAACATCTGTCCTCTATCTTCGGGTTACTGGGGGGGAGTCGGGGTTACCCGGGCCGCTAAGGATACCGCATTGGCTAACAGCGTCCTCACAGCTCGGACTTCTTCCCCCAATTGTCCGGCGTCCCGTGTCGTATCGTCCTGTTCTTGCCATAGGTCTTCGTCTGTCCCCACTGTCCTTTGGATCCTCCTGGCTTCCTCCGACTCCTGCCTCAATGTCTCCAGCTGTTGTTCGAACGTCAAGCGATCGCACTCTGGTGGTAGGACCTGGTGTGTGTGCAGGTCTGTGATCTGTTTCTGTAATGAGATTATCTGAGTCGGGTGATCACACACCCTTTGTACGATGGCCGCCGGTTCGGTGTACTGTGCCACCCTTCCCAGCACCTCATGAGGTTCTTCCAGCACGGCCTGTCTCTCCGCGAAGTCGATCTCCATCAGGTTCCTGTTGACAATTCCTCCTATGATGGCCTGGTAGTCCGCAGACAACAGAGCCACCCGGGCGTGCTGTTCTGATCCTGACATCGCAACGAATCAAGCACATCTACCAGTGCCAATTGTATGCGTCAATTTCGGAGGGAGTCGGTGTCGGAGGTGCAATAACAATCAGAGGCACCATTGCAGGCTTTGCTGTTGCCGCTGCTGCTGGTGCACGTCCTTCCGTCGAATGCGTTCCTGAACAGTTATGCCCTTTGCACTCGCAAGGCAATTCTGGATCACAATCAACCCAAGAGTGGGCTCCCCAATACTTAGTCCAATTGCTTCCAAACACAGGGTCGTCCAATTACAAGCCTCCTCTATATACGGCAGCTTCTGTCCAAGAAATATTCCAAGGGGAGGGGACATCTGACTGATCCCAAAAATATGCAGGCAAAATAAGGGCATCTACCTCAGTATTCGATAATCCTTCGATGCACTCGAAGGTGTTCAAAGGTTCAGGTTCGGAAAGGCCACAATGAGTTCCGGCAAGGTCAAACCAATTCGTTCGGGAGGTACATTTACCGTCGTACTCTTGCATGCGACTATGGGGATCAGTGTGGGTATTGGCGGATATCCAATGCTGTAATTTGTGGAAGGTCGTCAACACTATCGTCCCAACGTGGATCCACCGATGGTCCGGTCCGAGATATACCCAGCAGGTAACAGAGAAAGGTTTGTTACAGTACTTACAGCCATTGGAAGGGTGCAAGCACATCCAAGGTCGCAAGATCATGGCTACACAGGTAGCAAATCGAGATATAACTGTCAGTGATTTCACAGTAATACCAAGCAAGATCAAAACAAGGGGTCAAACAATGTTGACAGTACATTCAATACCAGGTACATGAGAAAGGACTCGTTCTAGTGTAACAGGCAGGATCGTACCTAGCTGATATTGTTAACAGTAATGTGAGATCTGAATCAGGACAAGATGCTCCGAAGTTCGTATCGAGCAAATCAAGAGAAGACAAGAATCAAGGCCTTTGGTGAAAGTCGTACTTGCTTTGCTATACCACAGAACGAGTAAAGATAGAAGAAAAGGAAATCCTCCAACGCCAACAACACTCTCTGTATATACCATTCATCTGCCACCCTCAAATCATTCCCCATGCTCCGATGTACCATCCGAACCTCATCCTATGATCGTACACACGATCAACATAACTCCCGATCTGTACAACCATGCCACATCATCCGACGTCGCGACACCTCAACTATTTCCTTATCATAACACATTATACCGCCACCATCTCGCCGCATTTCTCTGCATTTCTCTGCATCTCCCAATATCTCCGTCTTGCTGTAACACAATTCCTTCAACATCCCCGCGAGATTCCCATTCCTACTCGCCTGTACTTCGGCATTTTCTTCAAACCATGAAAAGTGGTCTTCCAGCAGAAATATCGGGAGTAGCAGAATGCCAAAACTACTAACGACCGTTAGGCTATCACGATCACCGACGACTGGTTCAAGTCCGTCAGCGTGAGGCCGGTCCCGTGTATCTTTTGGGATCTTCCGCATGTTGAAGCCAAGATCTCCACGAGCCCGATATCCTCCATAGTATATACATCGGAATGTTCGATCACCTTATGACCTGGATCGAGGGCTTTCTACAACGCCACGGGAAAGCCGCGGTATTTGATGAGCTCTGGGCTGGCCTTCCTCCATACCCTAATTTCTATCACTGTGGCCAAGCCTGCCGGCAAATTTCTCAGTGGAGTGATAAAGAGATGTCAAATTTTGGTCGAATCATCCACTCATCATTGGCAGCAGCATTGCACGACCCACTGTCCCGTCACCGAGCAGTCTTCCAGGGGGCATTGACCTGCATTCGGTCGCTAGTCCACTGGAGTCTGTGTGGTACAATGCCAAATCCACGCAACCGAGACTCTCAACTATCTAGCGGACTATTTAGAGATATTCCATGCAACTAAGGTTGTCTTTACGACCTGCCGGACGTCAACGGCCACAGACAGCATCGCCCATGTACGCGTGAAGGATCAAATAATGCAACTCAAGGTCGAACATATGATCGAGGATGAAGAAAGGGCCGCACACGGAGAAGCTTTTTCCCACTCCCAAAAGGAACACCGAAAGACAGAGGACAACCAGCGCCTACAGAAAGTCTACAATTCAACGGTAAACGAATGTACCAGCTTCGACTTCATCAAAATTTACCCCTCAGCTTCCGCGAGAGTCAGGGAAATATCCAAGTCCGCAGGCGGTGATCCCCCGGACGAAAGGGCTTCTGTGTCAAGAACGAGCGTCTTCCAATGTACCACTTTTGACTCGTAGAATACATATATTGATACCATAGATTCGACCTTGATATACTCACCGCCGTTAGGAGTGGCATTGGCGGGATGCATGCCACCCAATTCAACCTACACAATGTTCCAGTGGCCAACATCCAGTCCTTGGGCGGTTGTGATTCCACTGCCCATAGATTGCTCTGCACGGACAACAAATCGTTTCGCAATGCTGAGCCTCAGAACGACTTGGTGTGGTTCTGGGTAGATGAGCCGCCGAAAGGTGATGTAGGGGACTTACATCAGCAGCAACTCTAGTTTCCGTCAGAAACAGCTAGGTGTTCCGGATGGCTCTGATGGCTCTGACAGAGAATTACATGCTACTCGTCGCACAGGCGACGGGTCGCGTTGCATAGCATCAGCAAAATGTATTTCGGTCACTGGTCTGAGAGGATGTGGAGTGTGAACTTAGATGCGTCAATTTCAGGAGTATCAGACCCTAGAAGGGCATTCCTGCCGGCCTTCAGAGGAACTGGGAGCACCAACGACAAGCGTGGGAGCACCTGGGAGCGCCGGCAACATGTCTGGGAGCACCTCGAATCACAGTCATGGATTCAGTTTGTATTCTCATCTATGTATCTATATAGCTACCCATCTACACACGCGATATCTGGATTGTCTGCAGGCGGTGCTTGTGAGCAATTCAAGGTGAGCCTGGAAATGACGAGCGAGTGAACTCAGAGGTAGACTCGGAGGCAGTGATCGAGCGACTTTGGAGATGCACTTGGAGGCAGTAATCGAGCGTATTTGGAGATACACTTGGAGACTATGATCGAACGAGTTGGGAGATATGCACTTGGAGGCCATGATCTTGCGAACAGTCAGGCTGTAATCGAGCGAGTCTGGAGATACACTTGGAGGCCGCAATCGAGCGAGTTTGGAGATGCACTTGGAGGCCGTGATCCATTGAGTTTGGAGATGCACTGGGAGGCCGAGATGGAGTGAACTCAGAGATGCACTTGGAGGCCGTGATCGAGCTAGTTTGGTGATGCACTGGGAGGGCGAGATGGAGTGAAATCAGAGATGCACTTGGAGGCCGTGATTGAGTGAGTTTGGAGATGCACTGGGAGGCCAAGATGGAGTGAACTCAGAGATGCACTTGGAGGCTGTGATCAATCAAGTTTGGAAATGCACTGGGAGGCCCAGATGGAGTGAACTGAGAGATGCACTGGGAGGCCGTGATCGAGCGAGTTTGGAGATGCACTGGGAGGCCGAGATGGAGTGAACTGAGAGATGCACTTGCAGGGCGTGATCGATCGAGTCTGGAGATACACTTGGAGCCCGCGAGAGCGGCAGTTTGGAGATGCACTCGGAGGCCGTGATTAAGCCATTTTGGACGACTAATTGCACGCGGTCGATGGACGGCGCGCCGGGACTCACTTCATCAGATAGTTAACTCACAACTGCGGGAATGTGACAAGGTGACTTTACATTTGAAGCTCTTATGAAAAACTGGCTGGTGGCGGTCGATCGGTAGGGAGGTATGCCAGAAGCTGAGGCTACATTCAGCGGTCAACTCGATATCGTGAGAATGAAGGGACAACACATGATCTTAGGTGTATGCTGTACTCAGTGTATGCTGTACTCGGTGTATGCTGCACTCAGTGTTAACTCGTGATGATGGCGTGGAGAGATAGAGAGGGATGACTTAACTTGGTGATCTTGCGATGATGGTAGAGTTGTAGACGAGAAAGAGAGGGATTGGGGATGAAGATGAGAAGGATATGGAGGATACGAGTGGCTATGAGAAATCAGGGGTACAACTTGCCTCATTGGGTTTAGAAGACCTTGAATGGGTGTTATTACCCGCCAGATCAGGACACGGAACTGCCGTATCGGGGATGGTCAATTGACTCGCACACAAAATTCTCTTAAGTCCCAGTTTCTCATGATGATTTCCCCTATCTCCTCTGATCTCTCTCCTTCTTGTGCTCAACTCAACCATCACCTAAGAACACAAAGTTGAGTCATCCGTCTCTATCTCTCCATGCCATAATCATGAGTTAACACCGAGTGCATCTCCAAACTCGCTATGACACAGCCTCCCAGTGCATCTCCAATCTCGATCGATCACCTCCTCCAACAGCATCTTTGGGTTCACTCCATCTCGGCCACCCAGAGCATCTCCAAACTCGCTCGACCACGGCCTCCAAGTGCATCTCTGATTTCACTATATCTTGGCCTCCCAGTGCATCTCCAAACTCGCTCGATCACAGCCTCCAAGTGCATCTCTGAGTACACCCGATCTGGGACTCCCAGTGCATCTCCAAATTCAATCGATCACGGCCCCCGAGCCCATCTCTCAGTTCACTCCATCTTGGCCTCCCAGTGCATCTCCAAACCCGCTCGATCACGGCCTCCAAGTGCATCTCTGAGTTCACCCCATCTGGGCCTCCCAGTGCATCTCCAAACTCAATCGATCACGGCCTCCATGTGCATCTCTGAGTTCACTCCATCCCGGCCTCCAAGTGCATCTCCAAACTCGCTCGATCACGGCCTCCCATTGCATCTCCAAACACCATTGACCACGGACTGCATGTATATTGTGAAGGAGAGACGGTGGGTGTACGGACATACAGGAGTAACGGAGGTGAAATGAGCGACGGTGGGAGTAGGGAGATAGATGGGTAATGGAGGTGGAATCAGCAACGCAGAGTATATGTTGGGGAGACCCCGGGGTGGATAGACAGCATCTCATTTTCATCTCATCTTGTCATATAACGAAAATACACACTCTATCTTTCCCAACTTTTGGTCTCACTCGCTCTGTCCATGGATGCACGCCATTGCGTGGATCCTCGCCGCCAGGTCGTATCATATCTACTCCCTTTCTTGCTACGCCCCTCAAGTTTAATGCAGAAGGAATGCTAGGAGAGTTTGTCGCAGCGTCACTCCTTGCATTGCAATCCAGATGCAAGCAGGTACCCAATGAAACCGTTCCGATGTATAGTCACTGTTGGCCACGACGCCAGCCTGAGTGTTTGAAATAGGAGACCGACAGAGCGAGAAGACAACAGCGAAAGAGCGATCAGATGGCGATATGCAATGTGACGCATGGTATTGACGCCGGGTGCGGAGTAATCGGCCACCGGGTTTCCTCTGACGGCTGTGACAGAGCGCATCCACTCTGACGGAGCCATTCCGCCCAGACGGAGATGTTTCTTGCTGATGTACGACCGGCACGACTTGTGATGATTCTACCGCAACAGGATGCCCTACCGAAGAGATTCGTTGATCTTTTGCGGGAGCTCTAGCTTCAAAACCAACGCATTTGTCTGCCATCCAATGGGCTGCTTAGAGTCTCGGACCAAGTTTTCTGTCGGAACCAGGATGCTCTTGTTGTAGTTCATATCAAGTGTGTATGGGCAGCCGCGCACTTGATTGGCATCCCCGGTACGAGATACTACTATGTCAATAATACTATCAACCAAGTCATGTTCACTGCTTTCTGGCCCGAACCACCACCAGCGGCAGGTGACATGTATACTGACGATGACGCTGCTAGGCCAAAGGAATCCCACACGAACCAAATCGCCGGTGTTGACGAGGACGAAGAGGATGCAGAAGAGGAGGAGGACGAGGAGGAGCAGGAGGAGGATGACGATGAAGATCAGGAGAAGATACTGTCTCCACAGGGCGTCAGGTGTCCTATAGCTGCGACCCTCCCACGTTTCATGACTCGATCTGTATTAATTCTACCAGAGGTAACAGGCCTCTGACTCACTCACTATCCATAGCTTGATATGTAGAAAATACTTGACCACAGGCATCAGTCCTGGCTATCCCGTGATCCATAGCTTGATATGTAGAAAATACTTGACCAGAGGCATCAGTCCTGGCTCTTCCGCGAACAATAGCTCAATATGGAGACAATACTTGACCAGAGGCATCATTCCTGTGCCTCTCCCACGTTCCATAGCATTACATGTCAAGAAAAACTGGCCCCAGGCACCAGGCCTCTGGCTCTCCCGCATCTCATGGAATCTACCGCAATTTCTAGTCATCATGTACAATTGATAGAATCCTGTCCGCGTCCACGCGCAAGTCCACAGGATTTCATAGTGCCATGCGTCAAATATGCTATGGATTACCGGCCCACAGACAGCTTCTCTATGAGTTTCACGTCGAGCAAGGTCATTTTTCCCGGTGTGGAGGGGAGTATGTTACCATGGACTTCAAAGGATTCATTGAATCAAAGGGAATTATTAGTGTTGGCAACGGTTCCAGTTTTGGACCAGGCCAGTTCTATAGGTCTCTGTGGCAACGGCCTTACCCCATGAAAAATCGACGATTTTTTAAGCGAACCATCACTTTCAGGCCTCAAATATTGATCAGAGAGTTTAGTGTTTGGTATGTAAAATATGCTGCTGAGCATGGCGCATCTTTTGGCCATCTCCGATTTTCGATATCTTTAAATCTCTGCAAGTGGTAGCCCACAAACCTCATTTTTCGGCCCAAAATGACAATAATTTCAAAGCCGCTTGCTGAGTTGTGAAGATATCAAAAATCGGAGACCACCAAAAGATGCGCCATCTGAAGCTCCATATTTCATGTACCAAACACTAAATTATCAGATGAACATTCCAGGACTTAATTGAATGAACAGTTTGGCACAAACCTGGACCGAACTGGCTTGGTCCGGGTTTTCTTGGAACTGCTATAATAGAAACTGTCCGAAAACGGAACTGTTGCTAACACTAGGAATTATACATGAGTTTTCCCCTCCATTTTCATCTCAGTCAAATGGAGTTGCAGAATGACTTAATTGTACAATATGAGAATCACTTGGAGCTATGCTCAAAAGTGCATCAACTTATGATAAGAAATTCTGGGCTGAGGCTGTGTTAACCTCAGTACATATAAAAAATGAACAACCTCATTTGGCACTAAAGGATCTGACACCTTGTGAGGCGTTTCATGAGACCAAGCCATCGATCCAGCACCTACAACCCTTCGGCAAAGAATGATATATCTATTAACCGTATCAAAAACGAAAGGATGGAAAGAAGTTATCTCCATGGGCCCAAATGGCCATTTTTACCGGATACACCAATATCCACCACCATTATAGAGTATTCCTACCTGACAGTCAGACGACCATAGTATCAGCGGATATTTTCTTCCCCCCTCTGAAGAGCGAGGGAGCTACATGAAATAGATACCGTCATATTCATCAGTTTTTCCCTCCCCTCCAAAGCAACACCCCTTCAACATCCATTGAATATACCTATACTAATAAAGGTTATACATCGGATACTTGGTGGCGTGAATAGATGGATGAGAATCTTCAGGAAGCTAATTATCAACTCCATGATGGTCATCCAACTATCGCTCGACTGATGATGGCGGACTTTGAGGCAGGAAAAAGAGACAGATATCTAGGTGCTCCATAATGGGTTTATGATGCCAATAATATGGCCTATCGAGAAGCCCTACTTGAGCAACAAGACAAACTCATCGAAGAGTTCGATGAATCTATTGCCAAAGTTGTCCTTGCAGACTACTTTCTACACCCCCAACATCAACAATCCAACCAACGATCTGAACTTCCATTAGGATAGTCCCCTCCTCGTTCTCCAAGGCCTAGGACGCCACCACCAATTCCATTTGGTCAGGTCGTCACTCGTACTGAAAGAGTTGTAAATCCGGCCGAACAATATGGCTTCGAAGATAGTGATCCAGATTCCACTATGTATGATGTACTTGCTCTATCTCCTTCTCCGGAGTTACAACTTGAAGGAATCGAAGGAAATCAGTGGGCAAGTTTAAGTGTACTTTTGTTTGAAGAACCTAAGTCTTACCGACAGGCCAAGGCATCACCGCAGTGATCAGAATGGAAGAAGGCTTTGAATGACGAACTAAAGTCATCAAAGTAAAATAATATTTGGGATGTTATCCCTAAACCAAAGGGAAGAAAGATTGTGGCTAGCGGATGGGTATATAAAGCTAACGGTAATGCTCAAGGAGAAGTTGAACGATTTAAAGTATGGTTAGTTGCCAAAGGATTGTCACAGATCATACTGCAGGATTACGATGAAATATTCGCCCCCGTGGTTTGTTACAATTCTCTTAGACCTTTACCAGCATTATCGGCATGTCAAGGATGGCGACCATGACAACTGGGTGTCAAGACTGCATTCCTAAAGGGGATTTTGAAGGAAGAGGTATATATGGATTTACCGGAAGGCAGCCGGTTAGAAGGAATTGTGGCAAAATTAAGGAGGTGTATTGAAGGGTTGAAGCAATCTCCGAGGGAATGGTACTACTTGTCAGTAGGATATCTAGGACCATTCAGATTTGCGATCACTGTTTCGGATCCCTGTGTTTTTGCTCACGAATCAGGAGATCACTTTTCGGCTATATATGTGGACGATATTACACTTTTTGGAGCTGCTGGAGAGGTAAAAAAGCAAACCATTAACATGTTGAAGACTGAGTTCAAGGTCAACAACATGGGTGAGCTTAATTGGTTTCTAACAATCCAAATAACCTTTACCAACGATGGAATCACTCTTTCTCAGACGACATTCATTGAGAGGATTCTGAACCGTTTTTCAATGCAAGTTTGGAAACCGGTCTCGACACCTATCGACTCAAATCACCAGTTGAAGGCTGTTAATGATGAAGACAAGCGTGCCGATGCAATGGCATATCAACAAATAATCGGATTTTGAATGTATTCAATTACTGGTACAAGACCTGATCCAGTGTATATAGTGTTAGCAACGGTTCCGTTTTCGGACCGTTTCTATTATAGCGGTTCCAAGAAAACCCACACCAGCCTGGTTCGGTCCAGGTTTGTGCGAAACGGTTCTTTCAATCAAGTCCTTGAATGTTCATCTGATAATTTAGTGTTTGATTCATGAAATATGGAGCTTCAGATGGCGCATCTTTTGGTGGTCTCCGATTTTTGATATCTTCAAAACTCAGCAAGCGGGTTTGAAGTTATTTTCATTTTGCGCCGAAACACGAGGTTCTTGGGCTACCAATTGCAGAGATTTAATGATATCGAAAATCGGAGATGGCCAAAAGATGCCCCATGCTGAGCTGCACATTTTACATACCAAACACTAAACTCTCTGATCAATATTTGTGGCCTTAAAGTGATGGTTGGTTTGGAAAATCATCGATTGTGGATGGGGTAAGGCCGTTGCCACGCAGACCTATAAAACCGGCCGGGTCCAAAACTGGAACAGTTGCTAACGCTAAGCTGCATATACAATCACTCACCTGTCTCAATACAATTCATCTCCCTCCACGAATCACCTTACTGCGGCAAAACGAGTATTATGATATCTCCAACGAACGAATAACCGAAACCTTTGCTATCCTTGGAATAATCAACTCAAGTTGACTGCGTGTAAGTCTGCATCTTATGGCAATTGCCTCGATACCAGAAGGAGTTTTTCTGGATATATTTTTCAATGTGGAGATGCGACTAGCTCCTGGAGATGTCGGAAACAGCGGTCCGTTGCTACCTCTACTTTTGAGGCTGAGTATATGGCACTTGCTATGATGACAAAACATCATTTCAGGTTGCAGCATGGTGTGCAAAAGTTATTGAAAAAAGATATTCCAATGGCTTTCTTTCGCGACAGCAATGCCACTATAGATGTGGCATATAATCCCGAGCTTATCGACCGATCAAAACATATTGACGTGGCATATCACTTCACTCGAGAACAAATTGAACAAGGAAATACCTTCGTTATGTAGGTACCTTCAGTAGAAAATTTGGCAGATCTATGTACAAAGGGAATGACGAGATATGTTAACGACCACTTATGTTCAAAAATATTTGGATCAAAGTGAGAAGGGGTATTGGAAATACAGAAGTATCTACATTTCTCTTTACTAATATTGTACATTCTTAAGTATTGTCCTTAGGATAAGATGGTACTTTATGGATAAGAATAATGTGGTGTGTTAATAACTTTCAATACTTTTGTTATCTTGTTATTGTTTGATGTCTAGGAAGTTCTGGTTAGAACTTGTCTAGAACCATCTCTTTGGTTCTGTGGGAATAGGGGTTTATCAGCACTTATCTTTAAAGAACGCGCCTACATTGTTCTGTTATATTCTTTACGGTTCTTATGTATTGTTGTACACTTTCAGAGGTTTTTCTCTTCCTGTTTTAGTTATTGTTCCGCGTTCATGGTCACAACAATCACCACTGGATCATTGTATACATAGATACTGTTTCTGTGGTTAGAGAACAGTTCTTTAGACTTGGACAGATATCGAGACAGAATACTACAATATATCCTCCTCCCACTATATTCTCAGTATATGCTTGCATTTCAAACACTTCTAAACTTTGTTATACTCACTATACTTGTGCTTCGCATACTTCTTTTGAGATTCTAATAGATCTCTTCGGACTTTAGATGTTATAAGTAACGGCGGCACGTGACCCAGGTCCGGGTAACGGCCATCTATATAGTCAGCGCGCCACGAGACTTAGATCTCTAGCGATATTCTTACCTATACACCTATATTTACTATCACTCGAGTCCACGTTTGCAACGGTATACCATAATTACCATACGTATGCCTATAAGGCCGAACGCTGGCGTACGTGCCCTTACACTATTATCGCTTTTCAGAAAACGGATATGTTTCGCTCACGAGATTTCACGAGTTTACCGCTTTACCAACGCGCCACATCATACCGTCTACAATTGAGATTACATCCTTAAAAACGACATATCAAAGCATGTTTACTGCAAGCACGGATATTGATTGTTTCATCATTCAGTTGAGCACCCTGATGGCAGCGGAGAAGAGTTCAGAGACCAACCGTCGCACGAGACACGTCACCGGCGATGACGACAATGATCACGACTACAGGCCGCGACTATTCGATCCGGCCAATGAGAGAAACCGAATACGATCGAGATGTTGAGTCGAACACCATTCCTACGAGTCAATTGCGTCCGATCATCAACCAGAGAAGCTACAATGGACGAAACGCGTCGCCGGCAATGATGACGATTTTATCATCAGTACAGGATTCGACCCTATCAATGAGAGAAATCGAATACCATTCCCACAAGTCAATTAGGCGTGATCATCAGTCAGAGAACCTACAGTCAAAGGCGTGATCTTACACCTGAATCGGCATTACCAAGAACCAAAGGCGAAGTTGAAAGACGATTGGGAGTGAGCGCAGTTGCGACTACATCCCTCCGAATCGAGTAAAGTGCATCGACTTCAATTGGCGTGTACACCTACAACTCCAGCAACCTCGAGGAAGCTCGGAGGACAGCAACACCAAAGGAATTTCGAATAATTCCAACAATCCTGCTCCCGGGAATTCAATATCGGTCAAGTCCAATAAGCCCAGTGGAGGCAGCCGTGCCAACTTATCCCCAGCGCCGTGGCTTTCAAAGGAAGTCTACCAAAGCCAAAAGCCAAACCGGTAATGCACTCGCTGCGGCAGCGGAGACCACAAAACCTACCTTGTACCAAATATACATGGCAACATGCAGCGAGTCAAAGCACAAATCGACTGAGGTGCAATGAGCATCATTTTATCGCCGAGCCTACTTAGGAAACTCGAGCCTCCATACGAACCAGCATTCACCTCCACCCTGGCCCGGTGATGATGTCTGTTGAGAGCCGAAAGGTAAGTCTCTTGGTTCAGTATTTTGAACACCTTAAACCGGTTGACGAATCGGAGGTTTTAGTCAGCCCAATGATGGCATACAACCTAGTCTTGGGCTTGCCATGGCAAGAAACCCGGA
>Ga0307515_10001597_pt1 | contig 50571 bp, 46 predicted proteins | sample 17_EM_MG_FD_194513 | JGI IMG/M metagenome (GOLD analysis project Ga0307515, IMG submission 194513) | Populus trichocarpa ectomycorrhiza microbial communities from riparian zone in the Pacific Northwest, United States - 17_EM | ecosystem: Host-associated > Plants > Roots > Unclassified | place...
ATTTTTTATCCTGTACAGATGTCGGCAGAATTAGCGGAGTGGTGGAGGAGGCGGAGAACTCAGATCACGAGGAGTCAAGTGATGGGGGGACGTAAAAGTTTGATGTTGTTTTTTGGCTGTTTCTTTTGTTTTTGGGAGATGAGGACTCGCGACTTTGCTTTTGTTTCTTTATGTTACGGAAGAAGCGGGGAGGAAATATGTACGGGATATGCCATGGCCGCCAGCAGCCGAATGCAATATGATTACAAACAAACAAACAAATGGTTGCATTAAACTACAAGGTCCACACACAATCCTGATAGCCAGAGATACATAATAGTAGCTGAATGGGAACGCTCACATAATCCCATGTGAGCCTGCGGCATTCTGTGGGCTCCCTACGAGCTACTCTACCTATTGGGCCCATGCACCTATTATGCATATTAGACTGACATGATGCTGTTCGGTCTCTATGATCCTCACAAGAAGGTGATTAACTCTCGATGCTCACATAGAGGTATCCACTCAATTTCTGTGGCAGGTTTGAGAGTTTCCATCTTGACCTGTTCATCTAGCTTGCCAGCCTTGCAGCGGAATGCGGGGATGTCGAGTGATAACGTGCGGTTAGGGATTCTGTAAGCAATAGATTCTCACGATCAGTATTTGAAGATTCCTGTGTAGTCCTATGAATATGTATCAAGAACTGCCCACTTTAATAACAGAATACGGTATTACGCATGTGAAGGGCTGTCCTACTTGTGTTTTCGGAATTGGATCCTGCTACGATTACTTGTATGTGTGGGTGGCTACTGTAGAGTAGAAGTCAATGTGGTGATGGTGATGTGGGTAGTGAGTGATGTGCTGATAGTCTCGAACGATGGTAAGCAGCGTCTTGACGCGGCCATTGATAGTGGAGAGACGGCTTTGTGAGTTACCATTATTTGTTCAAGTAGGCTATACATAATGTAACCAACTAAGACTCTCTAACAGTTACCGTTACGATATGTAAAATCAACGATTGAAAATAGATATCCAGAACTGGAGGCCTGTACCGTGATCTGATAGATATCTGCATGTCTCTTGAGCACTTTGCTGGCATGGAACTGCGATTTCCACCCTCAAACATTGATAGTATGTCGGGTCTTCCCCACTGAACGACCTGACGTTTTTTTCCTTGACACACAGCTGTTCTGTCCCTGAAATTTGGAGATACAAACGGGTCGCCTGACATTTAACATTGCATACGCAAGGTTGAGGAAGGTATGGAAATATATGTGCCTAGACCGTTCCTCGGTACGAGACCAACCAATTCACTTGGAACATGGATTTTCCAACGATGCTTTTGTATAGTACAACAGTATCACTTCACAACCTGCCGAAAGGCTCGCTTGTAAAGTATGTGGTATTTCCAGCTAAAAATACGGAACAAGAACACACACAAATACAATGCTACAGATACAGACCCGCAATTAATCAAGAACCAAACCGAACCCATTCGCCCAGAAGATAGACAGACAGACCAGACACACAGCCACTAGCTAACCGGGCTCCAAGGCAGAGGGACAAGAATCCGACTCTCCATCCTCTGAATCAATGGCACAGTCTTGTGTACAGTCCCACTCCACCCCCTCTCGCCCCAACTCTTCTCGCGTGCAACCTGGCGCTCCCGCAAATCCTGGAACTGCCATAGATAGTGCACGTTATTCAGCGCACCCACCTGCGTGAACCACGCGCCGACGCCCTCCATGACGTTCCGTCTCGCCGCAAGCCCAGCGCGCCAGTGTGTCTCCCATTCCAGAAGATTTCCCGGATGCAAGGTGTAGGAACGCAGCTCGAAGATACCACCGAGGGAACGTGGCGGCGACGTGGGCCAAAAGGAGAACTCCTGCATAAGGTCCGTGCGCCGGGCGTTTAGCAGCGGGGGAAGAGACTCGGTGAAGGCCCTGTGCACGGGGGATTGTGTGAGGCGGTGCAAGGTGTTGTGATACCCCGCATAGCCTTGGTATTCCCAGATATGCACTTCATCATTGTCAACAATTACACGCAAGATTGAGGGAAAGATGTGGAGGGGTGGTTACCGAAAGTATCTGGATCTCCAATCTCGGTTTTCCAGCTGCCAACAAGGTGGCAATTATTCTCCTTATCCGCCGCTACCTCGGGATACACAGAACCGACAAGCTTTACGTACTCCTGCTGTGCTTCGGGCTTGACGTTGTGGATCTCGATCGCGTGCACGTATTTCCCCCTTGCGAGGACTTTGGAGTAGCTCTGCTCCATCTCTGCTTCCTCGCGCTGCCCTTTCTCGGAGCCGTAGAGAATTGACTTTACAATGCCGCCCTTTGGGGCGTCGCCGGATGCGCCGGTGGTACCGCCGGCCGTGGCAGCATAGGCGGAGCTGGGCTGTGAGGCAGCTTTCTTTTGGTCGGCGAGGGATTGGCGGAAGGATTGGAGACGCGACTTGAAGGCAGCGGAGTTCGCCGGGGTATGTGTGATGTCGCCGAGGGCTGGGAGCTTATTTGAGCGGGCGGGTGTGGTGGAGAGGGCACGTCCCCCCGCCAGACGCAGGGGGTGACGTGCGGTGGATGCGAACATGGTGGAGCTTAGGAGCTTGGGGTTGAGGGTGGGTGTAAACAACGAACAGCAAAACAATGGAACGGATTGACTAGCTTAGCGGTGAATTTGGAGAGGGAGGTGTTGAGGGAGGAAGAGTGAAGAGAAGAGATGTCGTGTATTATGCGGTGGTACTCATGTGAGATGTCGAAAGCTGCGGGGAACAGGAGAGCTGCCTTGTTAGTTGTCACGGGCGAGCCAGGAACAGAACAAGGATCCGCCTTGGCGCACAGCAACCCCGCGCCCCCCACGTCATCTACGCCTTCATCTCGCCACTAACTAACCATCACTGTGTCAATTCGATTTCCAGACACCCCCCACTCTCATCACAAAACACCATGGCATCGCCGGCTCCCGACCACCAACTTCCTCCTGAGGTCGAAGTCTGCGTCAAGAATGCTCGCTACGTGTGTTTCTCGTCCGTCTACACCATATTTATAGCTAACCTGCACAGCTGCATCTCGCCACCTCCGGCGGTCTCTGGCCCCATGTCTCCCTCATGAACTACACTTACCTCGCTTCAAATCCGTTCGCACTCCCCACACCAGGGCGGCCCGTGATAATCCTTACCGTTCAACCCTCCACCAAAAAAACCGTCAACCTCCTCGCGAATCCACGGGTCTCCTTGCTCGTCCATGATTGGATTTCCCACCGTGCCTCCTTCTCCGCAGAGGCGCCTGCACAACCACAGCAATCTTCCCTCGCGTCGCTGCTCAGTAACCTCAACTCCGCCGAGCTCTCGTCCATCTCTGCAACGCTGTTCGGGTATGCACATTTGGTAGAAAGCGGGACGGAGGAGGAAGAGTACTATCGCAAAGTGCATACGGAGAATTGCACTGCAGCTGGAGAGAGTATGTGCTACCTGGAAGGGGAAAATACGAGGATTGCCGTAGTTACCATCTCGTGGACGAGGGTGGCAGATCACAAGGGATTGGTTAAGGACTGGGTTACTCCCGGGGAGGAGGAGGCTTGGAAGGAGTTTGAGGAGGGGACTGGGCAGGTTAATGGTAGTCGATGAATGGCGGTGCTATCTACTGGTTATTTGGTCTTCCTGGGAGGCAATGCTTTGGGCGGCTTTCTGATTGCAGTTTTTTTCTAGTTGTTGGTGCCCATACGGAACTCGGGTGATGTCCCTTTTGTAACCGTTCAAGCAATTAATGGTGTATTGATATGTTGATATGTTGATATCGGTGTGAAGGTACTCTACTGAAGTGGATGAGCCTCCGCCAAGATGCGCTTGACACATTCCGAATCCGAAGAACCAAACTCACCACAACTGACCACAGCTTCAGCTCACCTGCAATTCACCTCAATCAATCAATCATGGGCGAGCCAAAATCAAGGGTGCCTCTTATAGCTCCCCCATGCACCTCACCACTGACTTCCCCCAGAAACGAAAGTCCACCCACTGCACTACCGAGTCCACCACAACCACCGACTCCACCATCACCGGAATCGACACCTCCAAGCCCACCGCCGTCTTCATCCCCACTACCACCTCACGACCCTATACCCTCTCGCTCGCGCTCCCCTCCTCAATCCTAACCAACGCGCAATCCCACGACCTCCGCACTCACCTCGTCGGAACCATCGCACGATGTGCCGCCGTCTTCTGCGTCGACGAGATCGTAGTCTTCAACGACGGCGGAGCCAAATCCTCCCAATCGACAGAAATGCTAGTACACATCCTCAGCTACCTCGAAACGCCGCAATACCTCCGCCGCCATCTATTCCCAATCCACCCCAACCTCAAGAGCGCCGGCGTCCTACCGCCGCTCGACATCCCGAGCCATTACCGCGCGGAGGAGGGCGGGCTCTACCGCGAGGGTGTCGCAGTGGAAGCGAGCGAAAAGGGAACATTAGTAGACGCGGGGTTGAAGCGAAAGGTGTTTGTAGATGCGGTGGTGCCCGAGGGCACGCGGCTCACGTTGCGCTTCCGTAATACCGAGGAGGGCGCGGGGAGGGGAGCAAAGGGCGCTGAGCATATCCATGCGGATGCGGTATCGCCAGACGCGCCCAGACTTGAGGCGGGTTTCTACTGGGGATATAATGTCAGGACTGCAGCGAGCCTGAGCGCGGTGTTTACGGAGGCGCCGTTTGAGGGCGGGTATGATGTTTCGTTTGGGACTTCGGAGCGAGGGGAGGATATTGTAGGCTTGCAGAAGAGAGTACTGGAGTTTAGGCATATGCTGATAGCCTTTGGAGGGCTGGCAGGGTTGGAACAGGCGCTCAAGGTGGATGAGGAGTTGCAGAAGGCTGGGGTTAAGGAGGTGAGGGAGGTATTTGATTTTTGGGTGGATGTTTGTGCGGGGCAGGGGAGTAGGACAATTCGTACGGAGGAGGCGGTGTGGATTGCGCTGAGTCGGTTGAAGGAGACTATAGAAACGAATGGGGCGAAGAAGTAGAGTGCTTGGAATACCATTTGGTTTGAGGCCTGTCACTGTGATTGAGCATGTCGGGGCCAGTCGGGCCGAGTGAGAAGCAATTACATCACTCCCGTATTTAGCTCGTCCGGAGCCCCGGAGTAGGAGCGGGTGGATAATAAGCCGATCGCCATTAGAGATCGTCTCTCCAGGTCGTAATTGATCTCTCCTAGTTAGGATGCAGAAGGTAAACCCGTAAATGCGGACAAGCTATAGCCCAAGACCCCCTTCCATGGCGAGGCTCTGCAGATTTTACCACAATTGACTGGACCGGAGATGAGTGATTCCGTTTCGCAGCCACAGTGACTTGCTTACACGAACAAGCTATCCCTACACGCTGTCCTCCTTGAACCGTGTCAAGCATTTTCAAAATTTTGCGATACCATTTCTTCATCTACACACGATACAACAAACACGATCACGCTCCTCGCAACTGAACCGTTACGCTCCTTTCTCTTTCGGGTTCGTCACTGTCGCCTGCCGCCGTCGTTGTATCTGGCCAACCTCATCTACGCGATCCAGTCAAAGTACACTTCACTTCACTTCAATCAACTTTTCAGAGCTCTCCATACGACCCTTACTCGAGTAATCGCGAGACATCCTGTCCTGCAGATCCCTCGGCACCTGTACCGGAATATCCCTGGCGACAGGAGCAGCAGTCATCGCAAATCGACCCCTCCTTCCCAGATAACAGCAACTGCACTCTTATTTCGACACTAACCCCTCTCTAACGACTTGTATATTTTGACAACTTACCTTAACTTCTCATGGCTACTTCAAAGTCTAACGGCCGACCGAAGGAGGCTGAAACTGATGTTGGAAATATCTTCCTCTTCATCCCAAACTTGATCGGTATTGCGCTTCCGAGCTGCTTATTTCGTATGTCCTCACATACTGACAATGCGTCCCATTCATCAGGTTACTCACGCGTGGTGCTCGCCGGAGCTTCTCTCTACTTCATGTCGTACCATCCCAACTACTGCACGATACTCTATTCGCTGTCGTGCTTGCTAGATGCCCTGGACGGATGGGCGGCCAGGAAATTCAATCAGTCGACAAAGTTCGGCGCGGTCCTGGACATGGTTACGGATCGGTGTACGACGAGCTGCTTGCTCGTATTCTTGAGCGCTGCTTACACGAATTATGCCGTCCTGTTCCAGGTGCTGATTTCGTTGGATTTGGCGAGTCACTATATGCACATGTATGCGTCCTTTTACCCTTGGTGCTGGTGGTGATTGGAGGGATGTGCTGACGCAAAGATCCCCGGTTAGGTACGCATCATTGGACTCGGGAGCAACTTCTCACAAGAAGGTTGAGAAGAAACGCAGCAAGATCCTGAACCTTTACTACTCTAACAACGTTTGCAACCCCCTACTCATCGTTATGCAACTAGATGCGCGCTGACACACAATACAGAAAGTCCTCTTCACCTTTTGCGCCGCTAACGAGATCTTCTTCCTTGCCATCTACCTCCTGAGCTTCCCCGATTTCGCGCAGAACCACACGTGGCCGTGGGTTGTTGCCGGCGCCACTCTCCCAATCTGCGCCGCCAAGCAGTGGATCAATGTTGTGCAGATGGTGAAGGCTGCGATCACTTTGGCCGAGGGTGATGTTGAGGTAAGGCGAAGGGCGAAGAACTTGTAAGCGGAATTGGATGGGAAAGTTGCGATTGCGGGGATGACATGGCTTTACTTGTGTGGGTATAATGAGACGAGTGATTGGGAGAGGAACACTGGGAACAACATTTATAGACGGAATTGCGCTGGTGGTTACATACTGTGGAGGTTTAGTCGCGGGGGGCGGCGTTTGCATTGGTAGGTTTACTGTGAACGAAGTTGGATTGTATAGGGATTATTACTCTTTTATTCTTGTACCTTTCTCTTATTCTTCTGCTTCTATTTTCTTGTCAATTCTTTTATTATTATTTTTGGTTTCTTTTTCCTTTGTGACGTCTATCCGTTCGCTTTCTTTTCTTTGTACTTTCTCCCTGGAGGGCTATCACATGTAGGGTGGGAGATCAAAGGCTGTCTCAGTTTCCAGTAAATTTTGATGGTCGCTACCTGACTTTCGGATTGTGACGTCGGCACGCCAAGCAAGATACCACTTTTCTTCCAACAACTGCCCAGCCTTCTGCTCCTCACTCCCCAATCCACCACGAGTGATCGTGAACCTCCACCGAATCTCCCCCAGTAGCAGCAATCATGTACATTCGCCAATCGAAGCTACGGCACCTCCGCGAGTATCAGTACTCGGGGGTGGATCACTCGCTGGTCTCTCGCTACATCCTGAAGCCGTTCTACACCAACGTCTTCATCCACGTATTCCCCATGTCGATGGCGTTTGTTTCCCCTTCCTAGTCACCTCCTGCTCTACTAACCGCTGGTAGACCAAACCTCATCACACTCACCGGCTTCGCCTTCGTTGTTATCAATTTCCTTACCCTTCTCTGGTACAACCCCACACTTGACACAAATTGTCCCGACTGGGTGTACGCATCCTTCGGCATTGGCTTGTTCCTCTACCAAACATTTGATGCGTGTGACGGGACGCAGGCGAGGCGTACAGGGCAGAGCGGTCCGTTAGGAGAGCTATTCGACCATGGTGTGGACGCTATCAATACCACCCTTGGAGTCATAATCTTTTCTGGCGCGGTCAACCTCGGGCAGTCATGGGCGACGCTGGTGACCGCATTCGCGAGCCTGTGTGCATTCTATCTCACGACGTGGGAGGAGTATCACACAGGAACGCTGTACCTGGGTTTGGTCTCGGGACCTGTTGAAGGCGTGTTGACGCTGTGCGCAGTATACCTTTTTACTGCGGTGAAGGGCGGTTCGTATTGGCAGAGGCCTGCACTGGAGGAGCTCGGGTTGAGGAGGGAGTGGATGCCGGAGTGGATGGGAGAGATGAGTTTTGCGATTTGGTGGCTGGTGTATGGCGGTCTTATGTTGAGCTTTAACGTCGTACAGAGGTTTGTTCCCCACCTCACCCTACATGCATTACCGCTGACATCTCCAGCTCTCTCAACGTGATCCGCGCCCGCCACGCCAAGGGTCTCTCTGCGGCCCCCGCGCTCCTCGGTCTTGCACCCTTCTTCGTAACCTGGGCGTGCATTCCCGCCTGGCTCGCGTTGCGCCCAGAGATCCTAACCCAACACCTGGTGCCGTTCCTATTTTTTATCGGGCTTGCATTCGCATACCAAGTTGGGCTGATAATCACTGCACATCTCACCAAGTCGCCGTTCCCATTCGTGAACGTTTTGTTACTGCCGATTGTGTTTGGCCTGTTGGACGCTGCGGGACCGTTGTTTATGCACTACACCGAGTTCGGATGGAATAGTGTGCTTGGGGAGGGATATTATGAGGTTGCGTACGTGTTTGCGTGTCTTGGCCTCGCTCTGGGAGTCCATGGAAGCTTTGTCTTCGATGTAATCACGAATATCTGCGATTATTTGGACATTTGGTGCTTGACGATTAAGCATCCGAAGGGTGAGGCGGGGAAGGGTGAGACGGAGTTGAAGAAGAGGAGCTAGGTTGGGGAAGGGTGGAGTGGAAGGGTGGAGTGGAAGGGTGGATTTCTTGATATCTCGGGCGAAAAAATGATGGAGGAAAAGTAATGATTGGATGATATGATGGGATATGGCTATTCTTTTCTTTTTTTGACCGGGATGCGGGTTTTGGGAGATGTCGGCGCATAGAAGGTGGTTATTGGCACAATATACCCATGCTGCTTTCATCATCGCCGTTTTCTGTAAGTTTTGGTTATATCTACTTTCGATAAAACGAAGCGGCACTGCGGTTTTTGGTGATATCACGAACATTCAACACAGGGTGAGATCTGGTGATTAAACTCATGAAGAAGTGAGACTTCTTCTATCCTCCCACACTACCCACACCACTACAACACACAAATACCCCTACCCACCCCATAAATCATGGCATCCGAGTACCTACTTGACATTGACCAGAAACTGGCTAGATCGATCCTCAAGCTTGTCGCTCAAGGTATCGCACCCAACTTACTACCTATGAGGTAATGTCTATTCTTGCTGCGGATGCCGACCCAACACCATCGGACCTATAGGATCGCAACCTTGGTAGCATGCAAAGAGGAAAAATCTTGTCGCCTTCGTCATGAGCGGAAGTGCTAAGGAAGAGCGTTATAGGGTGGTAAGTAACCCAGGATAGTCCAGTTCAATGATCAAGAACTTCTAAGATAGCATCAGATCAATGATGACGTTCCTTTTGACCAGATCCAAGATGTCCGCTTCTTGGCTGGAATAGAGCAAGGAAAGGCTCCCTGGTATGCTAATGACTTCCAGCTTTTTTAACCGGTTAGCCGGGTAAGTATTGACGGCAAACGTGCCGGTCATGCCAAGGGTGGCTTTAGAAATCACATCTGGCCAGTCTATTGATCTACCGTTATAAATCTGATCGGTCTGTAGATATCGCAGACTGCAGTGCTGGGTTGTTCATTGAATAGCCGCTCCTTGTGTGAAGCTTTAGACGTCAGAAAGTATCAGCAGTACCGAACTCATTCCGGGAGTATTTTCCGCTCACACTTCCTAGATAATCGCCAGATATCTTCGCCAAGGGAGATATCTAGGCTTTTGACGCCCGATCTGACCGGTCTATTCCAAGGACGGCTTTCTACAGCCCGGCCGGATCTGACCGGACTAAAGATTTGTAGATTGCCTGGCGGTCGATCTGAATAGTTGGGACTACGCCGAGTCCGGCATTGGTTCAAGACTTGTGAGGTGCTAGTCTACCTTCTTAATACAGGAACGGGTTTCGATGAGTGAATCAACTTTGAAGGCGTTTTTTGTGTTTCTACAATTTCTACCTAGTCGTTTAAATGCTAATCTTTCTTGTTTTATGCCCCAGTAAGACCACTTAGCCGTCAACTCCAGCACACTTTTCAGATAACGCTATCTTCACGAAGTTGAGATTATTGACCCATGCAGACTGGTTATACGTCAACAGGATACATGCTTTGTGTTGGGGCGACATCACGCAAAGATATGGCTCTGGCGTCATTTTCGTTGGCAGAAACCGATGTTATTGCGTCTTTTGGTTGGGGGAGGTCCCGCAATGGAATCTAACTGGTTAATGACAGTTTCTGAAGGATAGCATTCAGGCTTTGTCCAAAGTCGAACTCCCGTTGCACTATGTCTATCACTCGGACAACATCAGGTATGCAGTGCTTAGCAGTGCATATCACTACAAATTGGCATCATACTAGCATCCAGTCTGATCAAACAAACAAGAACACTTACTTTAGGAGATGCCCGACCATAAGGATCGAAGAGGCAAAGGCGGTAGTTCGTCACGGCAGGCAAGAAACGAGGTGCCGCAAATCTAGAGAAGCAGCAAGTCTACGTCTTGCAAACAGCTACAGGACTTCTAAACGTAGGAAACAAGGGAAGGGTGCAGGCAAAGTCCCTGCGATTGCAACAAGCGATGGGGAGAAGATATGGGGGAATCTGGGGGCGATGAAATCGAGATTGATTGATTGAAGAACCGTTGGTATATATAAACAATCTGCTGGTGTAAAACATGAAGAGAACAAGAACGTGGGATTGGGTAGCAACCCCCGGTGCCTGGCAGGCGGTGAAGACGGGTCGTCTGGGTCAATAAGGTGGTCGGTTCCGTGTCATGGTCTGGCATCTGGCAAAGATACAGACAGATGAAGTTCGGGCGCTATCTGTGTTCCGATACGAATTTAAAAACTGCCATTTGCCATTTGATTCCTGCGCGAGAATCACTTTGTCATACCAAAACTTGCTGATACTCCCGAGACTTGGAGAAAGTGCCTGGTGGCTTGGAATAGCTGGTTCCGCTATATATACAGTAAATATTTCCCCAACTGTCCCTTCCGCTTTGAGACTCTGCCCTCCTCGCCACTCGTCCACAATTGATGTCATTTAGCTTCGTTTGGTTGCGGAAGTTGTCACATTAACCTGGTCCGAAAATAAACTGTCATTTTGAAGCCTCGTACGGAGCTCATCTGTCGATATAGTACTATCTCGAAGGGCCATGTACTATCAGATCTAATGGTGTGTGGTCATATCTAAGGGTGAGAAAAATGTAGCCCCATGACAAGGCACTGATGGTACGATTGTTCGTCTGTGGGTTTCACGCACCGGCCATGTGAGGAACGGAGGCCATATGCAAGCTCCCTTGATAGGTAATCGTTAATGGCATGTCATTGTTTCCGGGATATAAGTACAGCATTTCGACAACCAGTGACGTTATGACTGTGCCACAAACTAGCTTCACCCCATCTCACCCACTCACCGAAATCCAACTGGCGAGTCAATGGATCTCGATTCGCGAACGGGAGCTAGCCACCTTGAAACTCGTTAGCGAGGGAGCTATCAGTGACGTGATATTCTTACACGCTCCGAGTGTTTTCTACATGCCCGTCGCAGCATTCCGCGGCGCTTCCAACTTGCGTTCCAGTTCCGTCTTGTCCCGCTGGTATCAATTGTTTGGCCACATTTCCGCGGCTTCCGTACTGGTATGTCTGGATGGGATGACGGGCGAGACCGCCACGGACTTTTAGCGCTCTTGGGACGGGTTGTCTGGACCGGAAATCAGCACGCGACCCGAAACAAAGGAAGTGCTGAAAGAACAAAGGCGCACACCCTAGGAGAATTTCTTGTGGCGGAGAGGCTGGTCGCCGACTAGAGTAGCACACGTGGGAGTTCTAGTGTTGAAAACCCCAGCCATCGATGGGGTGTTTCGACAGCAAAGAGCTTCAACACAACAATGGCGAGCCGTCGTACGTTTCGCTGCTTTGCTTAGGTTCACTCTAGGACCACCTGTTCTCGCTTGCCGGAAGCAAAAGGAAGCGGCTGGGTTATCCCCCGGCCCTCATTAGCCCTTTAATGCCGCGGTTCGGCCTCGCGGTGCCGAGCGTAGTACAGCCGGCCTGTTTGGGAACTAGCTTTGTCAGCCGCACCGCGCCAGCCCGCTTTTCCTTCTGCATCCTTCCTCCTTTGCAGTGGGGGCAGATGTATTGTACCTGTCTCTGTTTCGGACACACGGAATTCCCCGTGGAGGAATACTGGGTAAGTACACTCCCGAGTGATGCACTACGTAATCCTCAGTTTCTCTCGGAAATCCTAGACGTGGCAGTGCTCGTTGATGCACAATATTCTCAGCTGAGCCCTGGATGGGAGCGGATTACTCCGCCGGCAACGGAGTCGGCTCGTTATCGGCGTTTGCCGTCGTTTTGCCGGAGGGTGTTCGAGAGACATGCGGCTGTCGTGCGAGCCATTACTCAACTCTGTCTGCAGCACCATTGTCTGTTCGTCCCGCCGAACTAAGCACTCACCAATCAGTTTTGCTTGGAGTTGAGAAATCGATACAAATAGACACGCTGCTGCCTCTGCTGCCGTTTTCGGTGGCTTGTGCGAGCAAGAGGGCGCTTAGATTGATCTATCCAAGGCGGCTGCGGGTTTCAACTCTACCTCTGCCTGCAGATTGCAAGAACTTGTTCGTGTGTCGTGGAGCAGGCCAGAATAAACAAGCAAGCACCGGGCGCACTCTCCCCAAGCGAGTGATCCGTACGGCAGACGTGATGTGTAACACGGTGACAAGATGCGGTGCACGTGGGGGTCCGGTCAGATGCAGCGGCCTGCTATGCACAGATGTCTCGCAAATAAATTTTACAGACACGAAAAGTCTCTTCGCGACCGACGAGGCGACCAGCTAATACATATAGCGAGCAGGAGTTGCTTTTGGCGGGTCCACTCGGCATCTTCTTTGCTTCTCCGCGTCACCCACTCGCTTCCCTGTTCGGCGCTGTGTCCCATTCTCCTGCTCCACGGATCTGCGTGTCTCAATTCGTGCCGCGATTGTGTCTTGCTGACTTCGGTGTTGTCTCTCTTTCAGTTTTTTCGCCGTTGGTTTCCGCGTCATTCGGTCTTGTCGCTCGCTCGTTTCCAAGGTCGTCACTCAGTCAACTCAAGTCGCTCGCTCGTCCGCTTTCTTGCTTGGGGACCATCCATCCGTCCGTTGCAGCGGCCATCTAATCGTACCGTACAAGTCAAGCTACTTAACAACACGCAGCATATCACTCTGCTCGCGCCCAACGCACTTGACTCGACTCACACGCTCCCTCACTCGCACGCGCCTTCGTTAAATCCGGTTCTATCTGTTCGACGCTTCCTTCTTTTGTGCGCTTGGGCTTTTTATCCTTCTTACCCTTCTGAGTATTACAACATTGTTCTTCGTCTTCATCACCTTGTCGTCAGCCTCTTCTTCCTTGCGGCACCATCCCCCCCCCCGCTTTCCTGCTTCCGTGACATTATCCTGTGACGCTGTGGTGTCGTGAGCTACAACTCGTACGCAACTCCAGAACACCGCAAAGCTGGCTGAGTGAGTCTCCCCGCCTTCCACCCCCCGCCTGACGGGGGACAGATTAAAAAGAAATCCCTGGGCGTGGGAGTTGTTGACATTTAAGCAGATTCGTTTATCTCGTTCACTCTGCCCCTCATGACTCCTTTCCGGCATCGCCGCCGAAACCACCCCCTCTCAGACCGCTATCGCCACCCAGCCTGAAGCCGCGTCCGCTTTCGGTCACGTCGCCCGGCTTCTCCACAATGTCCGCTAACCGTCCGGTTCTGGGGAAGTCGGCTAGCGACAGTAACTTGAAGGGCGATGGGGGTGCGAATGATGAAAATGCGGGCTCGGACGGCTCTGATCTGAATAAGGAGGTTGCCGCTCTTAGCGAAAAGCTCATCCACGCTATTAATCACCAAACGAAGCTGGATCATGAACTCGAAGTGTCAAAGCTACGGATACAGCAACTAGAGGAAGTGGCTCGGGAGCATGCCGACAAGATGGCCAAGGAAAGCATGCAGAGGGGACAGGCAGAGAAGGACAAGAGGCACATTGAGCAGGAGTTGGAGAACCTCACTACAGCCTTGTTCGATGAAGCAAACAAGGTAGTCCGATTCTACACAGCTTTTGGGTAGGTGGCCTTTTCACTAACGGGATTTGGGTTTAGATGGTTTCAGCCGCAAGAAAGGAACGAGATGCAGTGGATCGCAAAAACGAGCAATTGAGAGCCCAGCTCGCAGATACTGAGTCGTTGCTCGCCTCTCACCAGGAACAGCTCGCAGAACTCAAGGCGGTTATGGCGCAAATGACCAAGGAGCGAGAAGAGAGCGAAGGTGGCATGTCTACAGGGACCCCAAATACGCCTCTCCTGGCCAAACGACATAGCAAGGAATCACTTGCTCGGATTTGCGAGGCCCTCAACCTGATGCCAAACTCGTCGAATATTGAGGATGTACCACCCTGTCCTCCGACAGCACTGATTAACCTGGTCCATCCAATTTTGAGGCACGATATTGCATCGTATCGAGACTTTTGTGAGGTTTTAACCCAACCCAAACCAAATGAGGTCAAGAGTTCCCCGGCGGGTCGTTTATCTGGTGGGTCCTTTACGTCGATTCAAGTTATGGGCATGGGCTTATCGATGCCTTCTCCGAGTCAAGGTGCTTCTTCGATAGGCAGTAGCTTGTTTGGGATGAAACGGCGAGTCGACTCGGGTTCTACAACTCACTCTCCCTCCGGATCGGCTAGCAGCACGATGGATACGCAAGCACACCTGGCAGCTCTGAAAGAGTCCAAGTTTTTTAAGCGGGTTATGATGGAGGATGTCGAACCAACTCTGAGGCTCGACTGTGCACCGGGGCTTTCATGGCTTGCCCGGCGGAATGTTTTGTCCGCAGTCACGGAGGGATCACTAGTCATCGATCCAATGCCATCGTCGCCGAAAGTCACCATCTTTGCGTGTGCACTTTGCGGAGAGAGTAAAGCAGACGAACAACACGCCAGGACCCATAGAATGCGTACTAGCGATAGTCCGAATGCTCAACGGTACCCGCTTTGCTGGTACTGTACTAGCAGGCTAAGGAGCGTCTGCGATTTCATGGCTTTCCTGAGGACTCTTAAGGAGGGTCTCTGGAAGTGTGAAGGCGAGGGAGACCAAAAGCATGCCTGGGAAGAGAGTGTGAAGCTGAGAGAGGCAATGTTTTGGGCACGCATCGGAGGGGGCGTTATTTTCTCGGTCCACAGTCAAGCCTTCAGGGAATTCCGAGACCGATCAATGGCAAATGGACAGACCGAGACACCACCTCGAACGCCTGTGCTGGCGGGTATGCTCGACGACGGAAAGCTGAACATACCAAAGAAACGGAGGAGTCAGGTCAACAACCCTTTTCTCACTCCCGAAAAACAGAACAGTCTGAGGATACCGTCACCGCTCAATCTTTCGGGCTCTTCCATTTCGGATGACTCTTCAGTCGACGAGGAAATTTTGCACTCCGCTATGGAAGACAGAGTAAGAGGGCTGGCGAAGCAACAAGAGAATGAAAAGGTGGTGGTCGAGGTCGAGATTGAGAAACAACCAGAAGCCCTAGCTGTCTTGGCTGGGTCTGTACCTGCAGCACAACCCCTCCCGAGCGAAATCCCTCTACCTAGCTCTCCAAAGCTGATGGTCCGGCGGCCCACGAGCGAAACGCTGTCTCTTGCATCTCTAAAACTTACAAACGAGCAACCAATCACCGACTCTACACCCGAAGCGCCCAAACCATCCGTTAACAAGGCGCCTACATCTACATCACGTACAGTTCCAGGAGGTTGGTGATGACGATTAAATGTGCTTCTATATGCCCTGATGCTTTTTCTTTTAATGGACTTTTTTTTTCTTTCCTTTTCCTTTGTCTATGCTTTACATATATATAATTTTAGTGCTTATATATCGGGGGTTATGGTTTTGCTACTTGCTTGTAGTTTAGGTATGCATCGATGGAGGTGTCCTTATATCTGTATTATATTGCTTCGTGGAGGATGGATGGGGTGATGATTTTCATTTGTATTGACTGACGGATGGATGATGCTTGATGTCCGTATGGAGTTGTGTCTCTGGAGTAGTCAATTCAAAAATGATTGTGACTTTGGAGAAATTGATAGCCTCATGAACCACCACCTGGCAGTCCAAGATCCATACGTTATCCTCATAGGTTTGTACAATCGTCGAGGATATAACACGCCCCTCGCCAAGCCCCACTAAAATTTGGGATGATTCCACATGGCTCCCGACCTGCGCAACCAACGCTCACCCCGCCACTACCTCCCCACACGGCACCACTCACTCACTCACTCCTACACGCCACCTCACTAACCCGCATCTCAACAGCCAGCACACACACACACAATGCCCCCGGTAACCCAGGTCCCAAGCGGCCACCACGGTGGCCCACCGAGCACATTCGACAAGAGTACGTCACCACCACCCGCAACCACCCACCAACCGCGCGGTCTGACAAGACATGTCTGCAAACAGTGAAGATGGGCGCGCTGATGGGCTGCACCGTCGGGCTCGCCATGGGCTTCGTCTTTGGCAGCTACGCTATCATCAAGCAGGGCCCCGGCCCCAACGGCGTTATTAGGAGCCTCGGACAGTATATGGGCGGCTCCGCGGCTACGTTTGGGTATGTACATGTGCGGGCGGAGGGTGCGTGGGGAGCTGATGTGGGGGTTAGGTTCTTTATGTCGATTGGGTCTGCTATCAGGACTGAGGGCCCGCCCGGGTCTATGGACGCTTTTGCGAGGGCTAGGGCGGCGCCGGTTTTGATGGCTGTGAAGAAGAGGGGGGAGGGCCGGTGATGGATGGCCCGGGTGGGTGTATTTTAGGAGGGTGATGGGGATCTAACTCCGAGGGGGATGTATTTTATGCGCTGGGATGGTGAGAGAATGATGTACGTTGAACTATTGCTCCCAGCTCGAGAGTGAGTGTATTTTATGTGCCAGAATGGTGAGAGAATGATGTACGTTGAATTACTACTTCCAAACCCGAGCAGCCTGGTCTATATAAACTCCCAATGCAAAACCCAACAAGCAACAAAAGAATCCGAAAATGTACAACCCAGTGTTGAACCCATCTAATAGTCAACACACGCTACTCAGCCCTCTTCTCAGCACCCAATCCCACCTCCACCGCCTCCGCGATGGCTGCAGTATTTGTTGCAGCCGCCCGCTTCTTGAGAACGTTCTCGATAAATGCCTCCCCCGCTTTGTAGCTGCTCCGTACCAGTGGCCCGCTGGCAACATACATGAACCCCATCTCAAGCGCCTTCACCCGCCACTTCTCGAATGCCTCGGGTGTGATGTACTCCACCACCTTCATGTGTCGCTTCGTGGGTCGCATGTACTGTCCAAACGTTACGACATCGACATCGACCTTTCTCAGCTCTATTTTGCATATCAGCCAGCGCTCTCCTTCATGAGTGACGATTGCACATACCCTTCAACGCATCAACCAGCTGCTCCTCCGTCTCCCCCAGCCCCAACATAATCGAAGTCTTCGTGATCAGCCCCTCCTTACTCTCCTTCGCGCTCTTCAGCACCGCCAAAGACTGCCGGAACGTCGCCCGTCGATCCCTCACAAACGGCGTCAACTCCTCAACAGTCTCAACATTATGCGCAAACACATCCAACCCACTCGTTGCCACGCGCCGCACACACTTCAAATCCCCCATAAAATCCCCCGTCAGCGCCTCAACAAGTATCTTCGGCGCCTTGCGCTTTATCCGCACAACCGTCTCGGCGAAATGCGCGCTCCCGCCGTCCGCCAGGTCGTCGCGGTCCACACTTGTGAGCACGACATACCCGAGCCCCCACCGCGACAGCGCCTCGGCCGTGTGCTCGGGCTCGTGCACGTCCAGCGGCGGCGGGCGCCGGCTGGTCTTGACGCTGCAGAAGCGGCAGCCCCGCGTGCACGTGTCGCCCATCAGCATGATTGTGGCGGTGGCGGCGGCCCTGTCGGACCCGCCCCAGCACTCGCCGATGTTGGGGCACCGCGCCTCCTCGCACACCGTGTGCAGGTTCAGCCCGCGCAGGTCCGCCTGGATCTTGTGGAAGTTCTGTCCTATCGGGATCGTGGTCTTGAGCCACGACGGCAGCCGCACGAGTTCTTGCCCTTTTGCGTTTGTGACTGTGCGGATTGCGGGGGAGGGGGTGGTGAAGTCGGAGAGGGTGGGGCCTGTGTTGAGCCGGTCGGTGAAGGACGTCGGTGGACGCTTGGTTATCCCGGCGCCTGGGGTTGCGGTTGCGAGTGTGCGGGTCAGGTTTGGGAGGGAATTGAGGCGGAGGGTTGGGGGTGGCATGGTGGTTGTGGTGTGGTGGTGGGGGAATGGGAGGTTGGAGATGGTCCGGGTTTGTTTGGGTAGGTTCGGTGGCGAGATTGATAAGATAAGCTTGAGCCCCGATGATTGCCGAGATCGGGTCGCGGGAGGGAGGTCTATGGCGGGTTTTGGTAATCTGGTAGACGGGAATTTTTGCTGGCGTTGGTTTGGAGGGATGTTTATTGGAAAACTTGTTTTTGATGTGGAATTATGGTTTGGACGTCGGGTTGACGTATAGTGACAGCCTGTGAAGTAAGCCGGTGATCTCAATTACCCAGGGCAGTTATCGTCATGCCAGGCTGAGGCTGTCAAAACAGGCTCTTGGACCGCAGAGCCCAGTAGATTCCTAGTAAATTACTAATAAGGCGTTCACTTCTAGCGGACGCCTAAAACTGACTAAGTAACGAATGCCAATAACTCTATAATACACACGGGATTTGTATGTAAATCTCCTCGAGAATTGAGCGTTTCAATCCCATGGCCGCTTCCGAGGTTAAAAGATTCACCCAGACGCAGCTACCTGAATGTGGCCCGTTCCATGGTGGACCCTGGCTCAATAAATTCAGGGATAAGACTATCGATGAAATTCTTCCTTGTTCACTCAGATCTAGTCAACGAAATTGAGAGTGTTTTAGCGTAAGATCTAGACGTTGGTTATGAGTGGCGAAGAAAACCGGACCCCGCGGCTTTCATATCGACATTCAACAACTTCCCCGCTGGAATACAAAAACCCTGCATTCCCGGTTTCGTTGGTCATATCCGAGTACTCCATCTCCGACATAAAGGTGACCCTTGAAACCCAACTGTCGATTGGCCGTGATGACGAAGCCGTCGGTAATGTCCGCGGAGGAGTGATCGTGACCGACATCCTCGATGATGGAAACTTCGTATTCGCTACTCGGACCTCGGTTTGACGTGCTTATTACAAATCTTGTACTCGAGTAGAGGCCCAGAGGGAATGCCCTCCCCTGCAGCGGGTATTATGTCCGAATACCCCCCGTCATGGTAGGATCCGTAACTAGCTGCACCGCTGAAGGGTTCTCTGGGGTCGGCAGTGTGCCTGTTTGGAATCTTCGGGTCCGATGTCCAGACCTCCGGGTCAGCTATTTGGAGGATATTAAGCTGCAGTCTGAAGCTCACTCGGAGTATCAGAACAAAGTTTTGGGCTGTTTCTTTATGTTACTTTACGATCGGCAACCCAACGCGGATATGTAGACAAGACCGTGGCAATGGATAGATCTTAGTGCAACAGCCAGAAGAAGAAACCGTGCCCCGAGCAGTCAACAGTAAGTAAATTGCAACCTGCCTCAGCTTTAGGGTTTTGGCCATGACTGGAATGCATATATAACAAAGCAACATGTGGCCCGTATACAGAGATAGCAGTTTAGAACTCCGTTGGGCCGTTTCTTGTTTTTGAGGTTTGATAGAGTTTGTGTCACGGTTACTCGGATATAAACCACGTGACAGTGTTGGGCGAGGTTGTCCGCTCCAAAGCCTTTCCCTGTCCAGCTATCTTACTTTTCCCCCCAATACAAGCATTGGATATCCTACCACACATTGTTACCCCATTCTTAGAACTTCCTGGTCATGGTTTATCAACCGATCTTTTGGTAGATTTTGGTGGTTACCTGTCAACGATCCATGAGACATGACTCGGCTTGGTGCCAGACCCCCTGTTACATGATGATTGATTGTATTCAGAAAGAGAGCTGTCTTAGCTGCCGTACATATTTGTGTGAGAAGCTTTGACCAGCTGTAAGAAGCAGTCACGTACACAATTAGGGTCGCTATGTTTCTATGCATATATGCAACACTTCCGTTGCTCGAGTTTTGTCATATCACTATAGTTCAGATGTCAGTAGTCAGACGGGGGTGTCCGTCCGACATTTTTTTCGTCTCGGTCAGCATCAGTTTGATGCCGTCCGAGTTGCAAAAGTTGCCAGCATCTAGCTTGCAATTTATAAAAGTCAGTTGATGAGTTGGTTTTTGTACACTTAGAAAAACGAAATTCTCAACTTGAAGTATTCTACCCCATTCTGGCCCAAATGGTCTGAGCACCATCGCCCATTGACCTCTAAATACTCGTATTCTCATAGTCAGCACCAGAGTGACCGGCCATTCCAAAGTTGTCAACATTGATTGTCCGAAGCAATATTTGCCGTCAGCACCGGACAGCGTCCGAACCATAGTGATCGGTACAGTATCATGATATCAGCACCACTGATCTATATGCCATTCCCAAGGAAATCTGCCAACTTTCTGGCTGAGCGCCTCCGAATAGTTACAGATCGTAAGTTCCGTTGCAAGTCGTCCATCTAGGATTGTGGGTTATTCCCGATGTCGGCTAATTTTCTTTAAAGGGAGTTTAGACCTAGTTCAGAAGCACTAGAATTCACAGGGGAACGAGCAACCGTTCAGGGCGCGGCGAGCAAAAGAATGAGCGCTATAGGTTTCGAACCTTAATGTTTATAGCATTCGGCGTTTATAGTACCTGGTATTTACAGTACCATACACTGCGAGCTAAGCTAGGCACCATGATCAGTTCTTGTGGAAGATTCAAATCCTGATCATGTAAAACAAGGATCTCCGATAGTAACTGGATGCTGGTCTACCGGCGATTTTGCCGACGAACCCAACCGGCCTGCAGGCCGAACCAAGTTGCGGCAGCCTCAACTCTGCATGCACGCATCATATGTAAGTTTAGGTATGGGGTTATGCGGATACTCCTCATCCTATAAAACCCGCAGTTTGGCGACACTTTACAAACTTTGAGACCCCGGCTCCAATTGCATAGTTTCCATACTCTGTTCCTTCTCGTCTCCGAACCGCCGTCTCTAGCTCTCAACGCCACAAAATAAAAGATATTCCCGTTGACCAACCAGTTGAACAACAGGAAGACTTGGTGTATGAGTTAACCTACCGGCAAGCGCTCGACCAGTGCACCAAGTTCACAATATCAAATCCTAATGGGCTCCCTTCTACTAAAGTGAACATTAAAACTACATCTCAACTGCTATCGCAGGACGATTTATTCCTCTTAGTCTTGCCCCTGACAAGAACCCTTCATTAATACTGTCCCCATCATTGAGGATAGTACACTGCCGGCAGCTGACGACCTTTTTTTTAGTACAGCCGGATCCTGACATGTATTTTTGACGGTACAGATACGTTATGACATATAATAGAAATAGGATAGGTGATGAGCTGACCCGTTAGACTAGAGTTTATCTCAGTTGGTGGTGGGGTTTGGAGCTAGAAATCGAACGGAGAGTAGCTCTTGCCTTCTGTATGTACTTTTCTTAGTAAATCTACATCTCCAACATGGCCACCCTCTTTGCCCTCGCGTTTAGTGCTTTCCAGTGCAAAACACTTTATCGCGGCATGTTGCATATATCCTAGATCACCTGTATGTGCCTTGTATGAGACTTGGTTGAGCTTGTATTAGGATACAAGGTGACGTATAGGTGTATATGTAAAACCATACATATACGGGCCTTTTGGCCTCGAATAATAGACAATCAATCTTCACATTTTAACACGTTGCCTTATCAACTTCTTAGTTTTTCACTATATATACGGAAACCTGAGTGGGAGCATGCCAAAGACAGTGGAGGAAGCCCCGGCGAGGATGAAGTGAAAGTTCAATGGGGAACCTTAAGGCATGCGCCTGTAGTGGAGTCAAAAAAGGTCCCGTTGGAAAGCCACCTGCAAAAAATTAGATAGAAAATGCAAAATTGAGCCTTCTCCTGACACCCCCTCCCAAGTACAGAGCTACTGTGACATATAATTTATCTAGTACAATGCCCATCTGACACTGACCGATATCTAGTATTTTCAAGTACGTACACCTGTCCTAACAGCTAACGTACTATTCTCAATGACGGGGACAGTATGCGCAGTCGAGGCAGGACTAGTAGCGGAAGCCAAGGTGGTGGTGAGAACCACTTAGGTGATGGTAGCAGTGGCAGTGGCAGAAGGGAAGCAGTGACCGCGGTACTAGTAGACATAATTGTAGTTGACGGACGAAATTTAGAGCAGAGTTGGAGGCACAGGATAGTCACAGTGGTGTAGGGGTTCGATAGTTGAGAGGGAAAAAATCGTGCTTTGCAGCAAACTTTTATAGGCCATCCCAATTCCCAGCCCCTCAACTTCTTATTTGGCGTATAGGTCGACCTGTTCACCAAAGGGACGAGTTGTCATATGAGTCAACCTGTTGGCCAATAGGCATATTGGTGTAAGGGTCGGAACAGATACTTTATCAAAGGTGATGAGCAACTGGTTTAAATGTTTTAGAAGTTGGGATAATGACTTTACATTTCTCCATCTCTGCTGGGAGGAAGACATAAATGAGGGCGAATGATGAGTTCTTAACTGCTTGCTCACTCGTTGTGGTCTTTGAATCGTCTATGCGCCTATGTCAACTCTCAAAGTTAATATCGTAAGGGATTTGGTCCAACCATGGCGGGGTCGGTCTTCACGAAGTAGCGATCTGGCGTCTTTGGATCAAAATTTGACGAACCTAGGTGATTTATGATATTCTGACATAACTAGCATCTTTGCGCAGCAATTTATGTTACAGCCTTATGAATCTCGTGGATGAGGTCAGGGGCCTTCGCCTTCAAACTAAATGCAAGTAGGCGGAGACGACAGATATTTGCAGTCTGACGACTCATTCTATACGGAATTCCTCTCCTGATGAGTATGCTGTAACTTATCTAGCCGCAACCACCCATCTCTCGTTCTTGTGGTAAGGTCGTTCTGTTAGACCCCACTCTACTAGAGTACTATGGCAGCCTTAAGCATTACCAATTACCCGCATCCATCAGCATTGTTGCTGATTATATTACCGAAAGCTACTCTACTGTGTGAAGGGCTGGTATCGTTGCGGTACCCTGTTTGGTAGAACACCTGGCTATCCGCACCTGGGCCGAATCTTTCACCTTGTTAGCACACCGCCTCCATCCGCACATGTCAACCTCTGCAGCACCGAGGGAGGGTTGTGGGTATGAAGATGGTTCTAGTTCTAATGAATAACACATATCCATGATCTGTCAACAACTGACGAACCTGGAGAACCCCTGATTCGAGGGGCAGCTGAGCTAGTTTGACACGTCTTCATGGGTGAAGTTCCTGGTTCCCCTACACTTGGCCTAGCCAGGGTCTCCCGGTGACATTTACATATATATTCACAGCCAGAGCTTGTCTTCGAGCTATCCTGGACGTTTTTATCCAAGTATCTAACAGCTCCCACTGCGGCGGCCTTGGAATGGCTGCGACGAATCTCGGCTGATTGCAGACCATCAATATCCCGGAGCAACAGTTGATTAACCTGGAACAGTGGAACTTCAATTTTCAGACGCAAGAATCCATACTGTATTGCATCAGCCATTTAACTGACCAAACAGTTGGGCGAGGGGCGCAGGGCGCGACTGTCCCACCTCTCATCACTCGCGTGATTATTCATTTTGTTTTTGGGTCAGAGACCCAGAGCCCCACTCCCCGCTCCCCGCCCCGCTCCCTCGCTCCCCCAGTCACCCACTCTTTGTTCTTCGTGCTATATAGCTCCGCCCGGGAGTCGAGGTTTTCGAAACATCCATGGAATGGTGCGTGTTTCTAGGGCTGCAATAATCACGGGGGGTGAAGATCTAATTACCTTGTCTGCTGCGGAATTATAAGTTATATACGGCCCGTTCGAGGCTGGCTAGATACAGGGTGGGGCAGTTATTCTGGTGGAAAGTTTTAATTGTATCATTCATGGCCACAAGCGTTGGTACGCAATTTGATTAAAACAAACAAATCATGTGGGTGGAAGGGATATAATGAGGCTAACGATGCAAAGGTGGCCAGAAGTCTTAGTTCTTTGTGTTTTAACCAGTTTTCCGTGGAGGTCTGTGTCTGTGTGTAAATCTATCATTTTATGGGATGTAGAAGGGAACCTAACGCTTGTGTCGGGATAATTACCCTTGTCATTAATCTCGGTTGTACTTATCTTTGCCATTTGTTTCGACGGTTTTCATAACCATAATACCATGATGAGATCGTGCAAGGTCTGCCTCTTCCTCGTCGTGGGCGGAGTTGAACGACGGGATATATACTCATATTCCTACATCGGAGGTTTCCTCCCCAGTACCTTCAACGTATGCGCGTAAGGCAAGCCCTGGTACCAACTGCAACAAAGTGCATAGACCGTTATAAGTTATAACGTTATCTCTCCTAGATTGGCATCGCATGTCATCCGATCCTACTAGCTCGTTACAATTGAAATCGTCGAAGCTATGCCTGTTCATGATGTCACCAGGATAGACGATATATTGACGCTATAATTCGGATCCTTATCCATACTTCTGGACATCCTCCATCTTATGCAATTAATCAAGGCCAATGATCATGGGGTACGAGTACTACTGTCCTTCAGCGTCGTTATCCATGGATCTAATCTAATGTAGACCCCGCCGTGCCACCACCCTGCATGCGCAAGAATTGATTATCGTGTGGAATATATTCATGATATCATCTCAAAGGGCCTCAAAAACGGCCTTGCATATAGTATGTGTATATGCCCCTAGTCCATATTTTAATATTGTTGAGAAGAGAGGGAGAAGAGGGCGGTATTCTGTAGACCACGAGCTCAAGAGGTCGATATTTTTTTAATCCAGTAATCTGGGTGTATTCTGCATATATCATCAAAGAGAAACTCGAGAGAAATACTAATATATGTTCAACATTTCACATCAGTTGATGTCGTACGTTACAGATTTTGATCAATCAAAGCAATCGCACTGCTCGTCGGACTTTCAAGTAATAGTAAACCAGGGCCAGGGTATTGGGTGGCCTAAAACTTCAAAACCAGACGAGTATACCAGATGAACTGAGGAATCGTGGACGTCCGGACCTTGTAAAAAAACTTATCTCCCAATCCCGCCGCCCTAATGAGAACTTTTATGATAGGCACGAGCCACAAGACGGCTTGAGACACAGTGTTCGGACCAGCCTCATGTGCCCGATAGACAGTCAACGGCTGGAAAATACCCGGTATCTGCTCACAAGGAGATTGCAACTTATCGATCGGTCATTTTGACGGGATCTAAGTATATCTATTCCAAATAGCATTGATAACCACAAGGATAGTGCTTGGGGCTGCAAAAAGAAGCCAGGAAACCAGGAAACCAGTTAATAGCACCAACTTCGACATAATTAAGCAGTCTTAGCTATAGCAGAGAACGCTATGTCTAAGATTTTAAGAGAGAAGTTGATGCATTGCAAGCTCGTTCAGCTCAATTCTTACCCGCCTCATTAAGAATTAGAGAAGTAGCGATGTCGACCTTGGCCACCCTAAATTGATGATATGATATATGTACAAAGACTACTATTTCCCTCAATACAAACGTTCAACGCCAGTCATTGCGCAATCCCCCCACCCCATACTGCATAAAACATTACTGGGCACAGGTAGTACGCACTCCCGAGGAAACCCGAGTATCGACCCCCCCTACCCCTCTCCGCCACTTAGGCATTTTCATTGTCGCATTTCCAACTAATCTCATCCACATCTATCATCGCCACATCTCTATAGCTCAAGCGAAGGCCATAAGGCTACTCGCCACCAAAATTAATTGAGCCTCGGCCTCGGTCCACACAAGCCTCTCGTGCGTATATGAATGCGTATGTGGGGCCGGAAAAAAAAGGGTTCCGCCGTTATGGCGACAACACTACTGGCTTTTGACCCGGAATGTATTGAGACCCTCTTTAGGCATGCCGCGCTTTCGCCGGAGCTCTTCCCAGTCTTTTGAACCGCTTCCTCGTTCGGCTGCTGGTGGTGGCTGAGGTTGATCTTTCTTTCTTTTTTGCTCTGGAAAGTTCAGGATCAGCTGTGAATATCATCTGTAGGGTAAGGAATAACGTACTTGAGCTGTCTCCGGAGGCACTGGGTGCAGGGTTTAGGATCTTGCTGATATCCATTGTGAAGGAGCCCCGTATGACTGTTTCGAAGTCGTGAGATGATTTCGGGTTTAGCTTAAAGGATATGTGACCTGGAGAGTGGTTGGTAGATATTGAAAGTTGTTGTGGTGGTGGTACGATGATGATGATGTGTGCTGTGGTGAGAATCCTGTCTGTTGGTCTGAGGGATTCGAAAGCGGTTGAAGGCTCGACTTTAAAGTAGAACTCTAGACGTCTGGAGGAACCCGGTGTCCTAGCCGTCCCGGCTCATGCAACGTTGAGTGCATGTTTTTGAAACGCAGCCGAAGAAAATGTCGCGTCCTCCCTCCCTCCCTTCCTCCTCCATTCCTCCCCCCACTTACCTATCCGTACCGCGAGTGGCGTCTCTCATCTGGAAAGTGGATCCACTTTCCTCACCCGCTCTGTATACTGGGAATACCAGATTAAACGAGCTTCCAGTAGTGTTGCCCTAGTAGAGTTACATTTTTTACCGTGGTCTGTTCAGCGGAATTTACCACCACTCCAAGAACCGTGTACCCTACTGCACAATCCACGAGAAAGACATGCAGCGTTTCATGTATGGAGATCTTCCGCTCGCTTATATAGCCGGGGAGAATGGAATACCGGCTGTATCGGATGCCCACGTGCTAGCTTTGTTGCATATTAGGATTAAAACAGTTATTTCGAATTTGGAACAAAGGGTTATTGCGTAGTCTGTACCTGAAGCTAGGATGTCTATCGGAAGGATAGTTACCCGGGCCGGGGTGGCAAGAGACAAAGGCTGGAGCTTCTCTTCTCCGAAGAAGATCTTTGAAGAAGAGGTACTCTATAGAGTCCTCGGGAAAATAATTAGGTGCTTACTGAGGCACAGCATGCGTCGTGGTACCATCAGCGTTCTGGCATTTTCGGTTGAATTGACAAGGCTGAAGATGTGATATATCGATACTGAGCTGAGCGATGGCATATCCGCATAGCACATACTCTAGAAATGTTCTATTCAATTACATATATTATTCCACCCGTTTTCGTCATATATCGTAAGCCGTTTTTTCTCGAACACAGGCAGTTTTGAAATAGAAATCCAGGAAATCAGGGGTATATGTAAGGGATGTTAAACCTCTTCAGGTTGGACTTCCGCCATGAAGTCTTGCGCTCTACCAGATCGCTCGAACTTGAGTGGCCTCAGCTGGTTTTCCACCCATTAAACAGTTTGTGTCATGGCCAACCAGTTCATGGAATCCCTGTTCCTTTCATATACTCGCTGGGTAATATGGCAAAATACGCAGGTTGTTGGCACTAGATGCGCGTCATTGATGCATCTCTGTTAGAAGACGGAGTTAAGTCAACGTTTAAAGGCTCTTCCGGCAGTACTCCAGGATTTCACCTACAATATTTATTATCACCCATTGGGGGTCAGGGGCCGCAATTGCTTATATCCAAAACTTTCTACACGGAAAGTATGATTTTTATTTTCAAGGACCATAACCAGGGGCACCAGCTGTGTTGCTACAGTAGGTAATTCGAGGATGAATGGCCCCTCAAGCAAAGCCGAGCTCGGGGACCATGTCTTCACATACTCTCACTCGTGTTAGTCTGTAAACTTCAGTCTTAGAACCCCGCCCCATATCTGACGGGGCCTTTTTTAGGCTTCTAGAAGTTTCTCTGAACTGTCAGCCGTTGGTGGCCGTGATTGTGGGGTAGGGATGGAACGATCGAATGCAGGGCCCTGAAGAAACGGCGGTGGCAAATTTAGTAACTCGCACTTAACTATGCCAGACTGGGACGGTCCGAGCTCCCACTCCGGCTACCTGGGTACCCCCAATTCACTACCCCTCCCCCCTTCTGGAACTAGCCCTCATAGGCACCTGAACCTGGGTCTGTCTATATTGAGTTCCTGAGCTTAATTTTGGCGCAGAGAATATTGGACCTTCTCTCGAAACAAATGCAGAATTGAAGGGCAACCCATATTGCATCGGTTACGGATTTCTCTGGACCGGACACGTATGCCCGTTGTGGCTGCGAAAACGAGAGCGAAAAATGCAGATTGGATGAACAGCGCGAAGAATAAGCTTACATGATCAAGTAAGAAGATAAAGAACTAGATGTATGAGCCACGAAGAAATACACAACGAATCACTCGGTGTATCCTCGGAACCTGACAGGTACTTCGAGACTACACCATTGCGCGGCAATCTTATGATATCCGGTTTCTATTCTCGCTTTCGGGCCGGGAAGCAGCGGTTACCGTGTTCTTGTTCCAGAAGATCCCACTATCTCCCAGATTTCCCCCCCTCGTTCACGAACTATGGAAAAAATGTCCGGGGACGAGAGGATCACTATCCTTACCACCGCAGTAGTTATAACCTGGATGTGCCATGTGATCCTCCACTTCAGTTGGTAACCAAGAAAGTTCAGTCCCCGACTCCCGACTTACCAAGCATCACCAGTCAGCAGGTTGGCCCAGACGCAACCCAATCAGCCCTCTGAAACCGAGGGGATTCGAACTTCCATCATCGTGGAAAGAATTAAATACTCAAAGAATTGTTACAGCCGTTGCATGCCCTACACCTTACAGATCGTCCCCGGAAACAATGAATCAAGCATGCGCAGCAAGGATGATATTCCGACCAACTGCCAGCCACCACTAGGTGCACATCGACCCCTGCCACTCCTATATCTCCGCCGTTGCCCTGTAAGACGAGTAATTGGAGATGCCAACACGTTTCCTAGCTTCGGAATTCCACTCACAACCCGCTGTCCATCATTCAGGATAAGTGGAGTGGCCGACCAGCCATCGAGCACGGACAGGGAGCAGCCGGAGAGCCAATCATGACATGCTCTTAGACTTCTGGTTCGCTTCTGTCAGCCTTCAAGGCTGTTTATGTCTTTGACGAAAACCCGCCTGGTGGTGGCCTTTCCGGAGGGCGTATCATGCAAGTGACGTAGGGATTTACCATAATATCGCCCTTCAAACGAAGGTGCTCGAATATTACCATTGAATTCTCCGGATTCCCCTGGTATGCCACCCCAGGCGTCGATTGCGAGCTCTCCCCGGAATTTGCAATTCAACAAAAGCCTGTCTCCGATAAGCTTTACTCTCCCCGCTCACGAGCTCAACTTTGTTCTATTCCACTTACAGTTCCAATTGAGCGGCGAGGTTGCCGAGCATTTTCGGAATCCGTGCTTCCAGCAATGAATTACCACCACCCGGGCCGACCGGTGTTATCCTCTTCGCCCACGTTTTCCATCAATCTGATTACGGAAGTTCAATGCTCCCCGGATGAGGAAAGCTACTAGAAGGATTAATCCCTGTACAGCCACGGTACGACCCAGCATACCTAGTGCATGCACATTCAAATTAACGTGCATTCTGGAACGATTTACTTGGTGAATCGTGGAGGGATGCAGCAGGAGTTTCGGGCACATTCGGATATTTCACGAATGAGGAGGATTCTCGGACTTCAAAGGCCCCTTCCAGAAGAAAACTACGTTTTGGTGGAACGGAGATCCGTTCGGCAGTCGAAAACAAAGTTTCACCTAACCGATCATTGGCCCCTTCAAACTCTGTTCAGAAAGTGGTTTGACGTTTTACAAAAACACTTTTTACTTTACGCTAACACTATGCCTTGCTGTACTGGCAATTAATGATGATCTAACACGTTACGACATCTGAATGGACGATAATGCACTGGGGTGGTACTGCGTGGCCTGAGAGCTGACGTATCGTCCTCATGATCAATTGCCGGCACAACAGCCCACAGAGGCTTCTCCTATGCTGAAAAATAAGTTTGGAATAACTACACAAAAGCTTACGAAAAGCGTCGAAAGAATGGCGGAGATTGAGTGCGGCAGTTAGTGGAATGTTGATACCCAGACCTTGCACCGAACAGATGGTTTTTGGGTCAAACATTGCGTTTGAGTCAGCATGCCAAATGGATCTATGATATTGAGAATCCTCCAGGATTTCTGTTTGCGATAGAGATATAAATAACCGTTATCGTCCTTAAACGGAGTTTGTTGTAACTACGGGTTTAAGGTCTAGGCCTGTTTGGCAAGATTGGGAACGGCTGGTTGGCCGTTGAGCGAATGGATTCGAAACCGCTGTTTGACATGGACATTGCTTACTGGTTCCTAGTAGTCAAATCGATCGTTAATGAAGTAGGTCTTTTCAATTGTTCGAGGTGTTTTGGGTTAAAATCTATCATTATCGCAATGATTCATGCTTTGAGTAGACTTCTTGCTGTTGGGCTCAACTTGGACCCTCACGAAGTAAGCCTGCTAGTGAAATCAACGACTACGGCCAGCCATTTGCCAAAACAAATGCAAAAAATTGATTGCCTATTATTTGCATCGGACTGTCTACAAATTTTGACCGGCCGCTTAGCGGAACGGTAGTTTTGACTACTGTTCTATCCGAACGTAGCCTCAAGAAACGTCTCTTTCCGGTCGGTAGTTCCAAAAGCTCTAGGAGTTCTTGTCCGTAGCCGAAAAGATAATTACCACTCTAGTCAGTGATGGCATGCACGGAAAATTCCCCGGAATAATCAGGTAACTTGCTAGGGATAAGTGTTGACATGCACCGGAAGCAACAGAAGGATCTTAATACATGGGCGCATCGCATAGATGGGACTAACATAATACATCATCATAACAAGCAGCCTAGAGCGCTCTTGTCAACCAGACCTTACCCTTGAATTTTTGAGAGGCTCTGCCGGAAAATTCCGGTAAAAATGTCAGCACAATTCTGTTAGCATTCTTTCATAAGAGTACTAGGCTCTGCCTGTTCAGCCTATCCGCCTCATTGGATTAAGCGATAATGTTGACTAAACAGTTAAAACCTTCAGCGTCCTGAACTACAACTTTAATGTCCTCTCCATCTAGCTACTTAATTATAGCATAGATCTATTGACAGAAACTCTTCTCTTTTCGGGACTTTCGCAAGAGTGCCGCAATGTGGTCTCAGGGCACCCGGAACCTTAGTCACGCTGTGTCCCTAGAGTATACTGTTATTTACCGAAAACACTTACCCAGGGCTAAGGAGATAGTTACGGCACTTGATACGTTGGTGTTATTAGCGGATTGGACTTCGCCACGGTCTGCGGAGCGCGCGCGAGTCGGTTCCACAATCTTGTCGTGTATAGAAGTATTGAGTATTCGGGGCATATGCAGTGGAAGGGGTGATTAACTGTGAATGGTAAGTTTACCGAGGATATCCTCTTCTCTGACCTGTCGTTGGCCACGTTGACGAGAAGTAATCTCCCTCATGTTACCAGATATCAAGAGCAGTGATTCTCATGAGAAACTATCTACGTACTGTAGCAAGCGTAAGAACAGACATAACGTCCACCCACCCCTGATATCAGATAGTCATGATAGAGTTAGTCCGACACCCAAGACTTACCCAGTCATATGCTGTCAAAGTTCATATAAAAAAAACTGTACTGTGACTTTGCGGGCCTCCCTAAGTTTGCTGTTGTACTGCAGGATTGAATGGAGCTATGGATAGGATGGTGAATTACGAACTTTGAAGTATAATGCTGGGAGAATGGACTAAAGAGTCGTAGTGTAATGTTTTCACACTGTTTCGGATCCAAATACTGTCCGTTATGATCGTCATTAGACATCGGCCCAGCTTCTAAAGTCATAGTTCCGACCTCGTCGGTACCTACATAAACTCGGTCATATAAGGACCACAGCTCCCGCTATAGTATTAGGCTTGCCACCACAGATGCGAAACCTACCTCCGAATGGAGTTTACAGCAAGTGTGTCCAGGAAGATACTCATCACTAGTGAGATTGCCCGGTCTCAGTTGGGGTCTGAGTCCCGGTCTCGGTTAATGCGTTTTTCATGGTTGCGTCTCTCGGTGTTATAGACGTACCGGGAAGAGACGTTTCTAGGATTGTTCGGGCTGAGGTAGTGTTTAAGAGGTCGAGATGAAGGGCATATCTGGTGTTCCAATGCGTCTGCTGAGTCGAAGAATTCGTCTGTTTGAAGTTATCTTAATATCGAAAGGATGCTAGAACAACACGGTAGAATTGACCGGAGGAAATTATATCCAAATCACCCGACCCCATCATCACGATTTACTGATCCTGAGTAAGCACCGATCCTGAGGGTTAGGTGTCATATCACCATCACATTTCTCATCAGTGCTCCTCTTCCTGCCTCAATTTGTACATAAATCTCAATAGCTTCGCCTATAAGTTTTAGCTAAGATCAATTATTATTTATTGGTTTACTCCAATATCCTACATCAATACGTTATATTGTCAGCTATGGTCATAGAATGCGAAAAAGTGTTGCACATGATTTTGTGACGATTGGAGTACCAACTCACTTTCCATAAGGACCGGAAGCCCTCCAAATCTCAGACCCGAGAGTTCGCAAACCATTGAGTAATCTTAGGTCTTAGATCTGGGAGAGTGTTGGTATCCAACTCTTTGATCATCGTCCTAGAATCTTAGATTCTAAAAATTATTTTTTGTTCGTGCTGTTTATTGTCGTCGCACAGGCTGAAGCTGGGCCCATATTTTTACGGGAAATACACCATTGGGAGTCTGAAGCCTAAGAAGAGTGAGTGGTCGTCGTGCCTAATGTTTAAAAATGAAAACTTCAACCACCGAGGAACTACTCAAATGGCAGTCAGCCTGCACGCGGACATAAAGAATGCACTCGTTATCTAGTTTTCAGAAGTATGCTACTAAACGATTGATTCTACCTGAGAGCCACTGCAAGATGCAACGGTATCTTCCCCGTATGGTGCGTCGCACTCGGATCCGTTTAGACACAGTGCAACTTCATGGCTAAGAAGTATGCTTCGACGTGAGAATGCACAGTTCTAGTAAAACTATTTTAACTTCAATAGAAGTTTAAGTAGTGTGAAATAAATGAAGTGTGGATGTTGAGGCTGGTGGTTCGTAATTGACACGTGCCTATTGCTGTTGGTGTCATCACCTCCAAGAAAGCTGACGATGCCGGCAGGAAATAGTACGACAAACAGAAAAATGCTTGTCTAATCGGGTTTGTTAAAGTTCTATGAAGTTTTATGACGAATATCAACCTTAGCTCTTCAGCAATAATTTAAGATTAGATTCTACTCGCGGCTAGGAAGGTAAGTTTAGAAATTTGCATCTACAATAAGCGGTATGAAATAGCAACATTCTGGTAAATGTCATGGCTACGACAACTACGACAAGTGTTGTGTTGTGGTGGGATTATTATTGTGAGGTGAGGCTGCACTGGTGTCTGGAGGAGCTTTGAGAGGATGTACAGTACTGTATGAAAAATTGAGGGATTTTAGGACAGTTATAAGCACATTATTTTGCGAAAACCGGTTTGGAACCATTTTCAGATCGTTCAGAAAATTCGGGAATGATAGTCGAACTGTCGCAAGACCGTTACTCCCTTATAAACCGTCTTAAAAATCACCCTTTTTCATATAGACTATGATGTCGGTGGAGAAGTTAAGTATCTTTGTGCTGTTCATGCTATTTAAATTTATTATACTGTTCCAGGTGGTTGAACTGGCAAGGGCTAGCCCTAATTACGAGAAACCAAAAGCGACGATTGATCACGTATAGTATAGGATAGTATTTACCTACCTTAATTAAATAAGTACTAACTTAAGCAAGTACATGAATGTTCCGTACGATCGGTGACCCTAACAGTCGCAAACTGCAGAGACCGGTTCGCAACGTCTGAAGTCCAGTTCATGAACCGGCGAGCGTTTGTAAATGCGCGATCTCTAGCACTAATCTCTGCTATATACAAAACCCTTCCCCAATCTCTTCAAGCATCTGTAGCATTATATATCACACGCCTCTGGCAGCAATATTATACACTGACCTTGTTACGCAATCTTGCAGATACCTGTACTGTTATATGATACAAGGTGATTTTGTTTCCTGTTTTGATTAGCGAAATGGAGTCGCCCTCCAGTTTCCGAGGTATAAACCAGTACCGAGAGATGCGGGAAGAATTGAAGTGGCTGCAGCTGAGCTTCCCAAACACAAACGGACCCTAGGCTGCGGTTCAGAGTTCTCTAGGCTGCATTAGATCCCCGGTCGCCCACAGTACGGAACATGAATCTACTTAAGTATATAGTGTCATTCACAGGTGCTAGTGACAACAGCAACGATAGAATTGAGGGTATGCACAGTGAGGAGCAACCTATCACTGTGCACTGGAAGACGAGCTCCGCGTATGTGTTGTACGGCAGTCATCATAATCTGTGCGAAGTTGTACAGTACAAGCAACATAACTAAGAATCATATTAGATGAGTGCATACTCTGGGATACTTTCAGGAGGTAGAGAGTTTCAATCCAGACCGCTAGCCAGAATCTTTTGTAACACATTCCGAATTGCCTTAAGGCTGTCCCTTGCTGTTGCCAAAGCACGGGTTTGAATATTGAGAGACAAACGGCTATTGATACAATACGAACACCGCATTTTTGGGGGATACTTGATTGGATGATAGTCTTGGAAACAAACCTTGGCACCACACTCCGACAATAATTGGATGACATCCTATAGCAATTTAGCACAAGTTTAGTAGGGATTTGTGTTGATTTGGGCCTCAAAATCTGGAAATCGGCGTCGTCCCAACAGTGTCAGTCGAGAACCCGGCGAAGGCGGATTCAGCGTCGAACAGCTCGTTCACCCACGTGAATTGTTTGAGGAAGTTAACTTTGAATCTCACTATGCTAGGTGATAGAGATTTAGGCCGCTACCATGACGCTCTTGAACCACAGCGCGTGATGATAAGTTAAGATTTGGGGGTGGTAGGTTTCTTGGATGTGTACTTAAGTGCTAGTCCTTTGTTGTTGAACCTCTTGTCATAACTTCATATAAATAGCCCACTAGAAACCGACCAACATTATCAACGCCTGAGGAACCGAAATGTGAACTCGCTAAGCTCTTACGGATAGCCGACAACGGTGCACTAAACAAGTTATCCCCGCATCGCCTGAAACCCACAAACCAAACACCGCCGATTCAATAGAGTACAGCAATCGCACTAAGTCTCTCAGGGCATGCGCATACGGAATTTTCTGGATCCCAACAGTTATTATCACTAACCCTAACTACTCTTTAACCGCAATCTTTATCCCGAGCCTCCAATCTATGCCACCCTAAGGAGCGGAATTGAGAGATTCAGAAGCAGTTGTGGTTCTCATAATCTATAGAGTGAGAGGGTTGAGTGCGTCGCTACCTGCTGGGAGACACTATGCGAGAGATAGGTCATGTGCGGCACGCTGAGGCTGTAGTCCAAATCGAAGTGGCATGCTGGGCGAAATTTAGCACAATTCAGTTTAAAAAACTGATAAGATCGTCAGCGTTTTGGTTTGTGATCACCACCAAACATCAACCATGGTTGATTATCCTTGCGCATTCAAGCTTAGCCATTTCAACATAATGTTGACAGTATTATCAGACAGCGGTTTGCAACAATGTATCGATTCTTTGGATTGCATCAACTTCAAAGATCACTCTAATACAATCACTCTAACTTGCCGATTGGGTATCGGCAAGTCGTCTACCGTGAGAGATATCTGTTTATTGATGGAAAATGCAGTTTTTCATCAATATAGGAACTAAATTATGGGATGACGCCAAAGTTTTGACAATTCAAAGTCCTAGATAACAACGCGGCAGAGGCAAGAGGCATTACTTCGGCGAGTTCATAGACATAATACATCATTTCTGGGTATTAAGATGCCGTATACGTCATGTCGATTAAAGATGAGGAAGCTCGCCACGCATATAAGGATCTGTCCCGCTTTGTAGGTAGACATAAGTTAGCGCTCTCTCCCTCAACATCATATCTAACGGTATCCTGCAGAAGCAGTCTACTCTATTGGGGTGAGCATTATTTCCGACCTTTGAGGTTCCGTGATCCCCCTTCCTTGTCCCATCAGTTTCTAATACGATCTAATAGGAAGGTTGTTACTCTGCTCCCTTCCTTGTTTCTTCTTGTCGTTCTTCTTGTCACCACAATGGCGAAGGGCGTGTTCAGGTACATTGAGTAACTTGGGCTAGTTAGGCTGAGGCTAGCTGATAAGGAATACGAGGAAAGACAAGGCTGGAACTGTCATTGAGCCACTCATAACATTCAATGTAGTTGGGGGGCCCAACCGTCTAGGTATTACCGGTGTCGGCGTAACAATCCATTTCGGATATCTGTATTGCTTCACGTAATTTATCAACTAGTCTAGCTAGGTTTATTACTAAGGAGGGAAAGTTGCTACAGTAGCTATCATAAGCTAGTACTACCCTTATCTGGGACTATCCTATCCCTTGTTGCCGGTGCGCCTGTAGGTACTCTGTTTGTGTGCCAGATAGCAGGTGGTTCATCCCTTCACTTTGACTCCCAGACATGAAAAGCAGTAAGTTTCATCCAGATCGTTTTTTTCAGCCAATACACATTGACTTGTCCCCCCATATTCGACTTTGCTCAGAGTCTGCTGCCGCTGTCCTTCCGCTTCTCTGCTTCCCGCTGATTAAAACACTTTTGTCCATTTAACGTGGCAACGGTCACAATTGTAACCCATGCGTCCATCAGGATTACGAGGTATGTTTAATAAATCGATGAGAAATCTTAGGTCATTCTCAGGTTTCGTTGTGTTTTGCTTAATAGATTTGCATAGCGTTTTCAGGGCAGATCGATCCTCTCTGATCGCGGGTGTAGAGCCGGCTCTCGGTTGTCCCCATGAAATCGTTCATTCTTTCGGAGCTGTAGTAGTAGTTGTACATGCGGTGACTCAGTACGCATGCTGAATGCCCCGATGGCTTTCCAAGATCGTTCAAAGTCTCGGATATCTTCAAAACGTTTTAAAAATATGCACCGCCCTGTTCCTGGCAAGAAAGTGGTGAAACTGCTACTGCATCCTCTTCCTCATCACTGAAGATCACTCGTGGAGTTCCAGGTTGTCCCCGAATATCTCGTCCCATGGTACGTAATATCAATGATCTCCTCAGTCCCGGGAGATTTTGTATCGTGGAGACCACTAGACGATAATCACGGCAAAATATACCACGAACTGTCGTGACGTTCGCCACTACGACTTTTGAACCAGTTTTGGTTAAGGTGGATTGGCTCACATCATTTCTGGGGCTATATCCAGTGTCTTCCACCATGGAAGGGACACCCCAAGATTCACTTCTAACTACTCAACCAAGAGTGAGGAGTTGCAAAATCATCAAAACTCACCAGTTCACAAACCTCAGTGGATGGCTTGCGGTAATTCTTCTTACCTACGATTGGGGGAATATTACCCTGGCGCGGAAGGTGGGCATGATTCGTAATTGTAAGCGACGCTATCTTAAGGCGGACGGATATGTGACAGATGGCTAACGGTGGTGGTAGTTGCTATAGCTTCGAATGTAGTAACTTAACATGTAAGTCATTGAAATTGCTGTATTAAACAGGGCTTTCACTATACATATCGGATCTTGGAAAATATCGCCGCAATACCAAGGCGGATTTTGGTACTTTTACTTCCTGATTTACTTGTGGTTATGTGTGATTCGAACATTTCTCACTGTGATTGTGTTACAACTAAGGTGCACCGGTAGGCTTGAGGATCGCCCTATAATGTGACTACCCATTGATATCATCATGATTGAACTGGCCTCAGAATCTCATCTCGACATCTTTCTGGTCACGGGGCATTTTGTATGTTCCCACAAAACACCAATTACAGAGGAACTGTTATCTCGTACCCAGACTACGAAAATAAAATTTGCGGCCGACCTTACGAGCTACGCTAGAAATCTGGGCACGAGAGAAGAGGAACTGGATACTCCTGCTCTGAATTCAGTCTCGGTTCATCTATTTCCCGGGGTCGTTTTCTTCGTCTTTGGCTTCTTTAGTATCTTGTACCCGCCTTCGAGAACATAATGTCCGCCGGAAGAGCAACGAGCACAAGCTAATCGCTGTAGGTATTTCAGGATTGCAGGTATAAAATAGGGACTTAGGTTTGCGAACAGCCACGCAAAAGTCCTATAAACCGTGGGATTCCGTGGGGACTAGGAAAACTCTTCGCGCAACAATCTTTGGAGCCTGGGTGCACGTGAATGTGGAATGATTTGGTCACCGGTGATGGGATGTACTACCTGCATACTATGGGCTCTGAGAACTCCAGAGTTCATCGCCCAGTAAAAGTGCATTTCGCGATAGCCAAGGCCTATGGAGCGTGGAGATAAAAGCCTGCTACAAGAGTGTGGAGCGCCAGAGGCCATCACCATAACGGGATGATGTCCCCACTTTTCAAACATTGAATAGGTGCAATTTGGAGATAATGCAGGCCTGGAATGCTTCGACGTCATCCTGCCGAGGAGGGGTACTCTAAATAATTCAGTGCTCGATATATCACTCGGTTCCTGCAGCCACAGATTGGGTGAAGATTACAAGGCTGGCGGATACGAGATTCATGCACCCAAACCGTTCGCCCTCCATGACTACATTACTGATAGCTCGAAAGACTAGATGATTTTGATATCAAAGCTCTCACTATCTCGAAAGGATGGCCCCCTATGTTTGATTCTTGAATATCTGTAACTCCTCAATCTCACTCTCTTGTATTTACTTAAGTACAAATTACTAAGTAATAGGTACAGTATGTACCTGCAACCTGCAGCGCTGATCGTATATCGCGAAGCTCCGCCACCATCGGGATCACTACATCACACGCCAAGTCCCCTCACATGAAGTCCTCTACTCTAAATAAACCCTACTCCAACTTAAGTACAACAGATGACTTTAATGGATTCTCCTCCGTTAACCAAGCGATTTTTAATTCCCTTAGCACGTATGTACGTTCTTAGACTGTTCAACATACCCATCTCATTTTCCCGGCCCATCGCTGCTCTCTCGCGTGCGTGCCGTGGACTTGGAAACCGCTCTTCGGGAATTATTCTGCACTACCATTTTCGGGAAGCAAATGAACTACACGAAAAGTTTTCGAGAATACCAAACTCAGTGCCATGGAAGCCTAAGACTGGAAAAGTAAGATTTGCCTGTACAGACGTTATGGATCGACCATAATCTATTCGACACATCTACTACATGGTTTTTCCAGGGGTAGGGAGATTCATGTGCCAGCTTCTTATTCACCAATCATTTCAGCTCTTCAAGGCGACGGTTGAAACAACTAAGAAGGTACACCATCTCGATGTGTCGCAGACCCGCTGTTCGTCAGCATCGTTATCACATATTTCAAAAACAGACCTGGCACCAAACATTACCCTGTTTATTTCTGCCGTTTGATCACATCAGCTCTTAGGATACTCATATCTATTCATTTATTAAAGGATAAGGTCTATATGCCCCATCGAAAAACTAATCCTTATAGTCGCCGGTATACTGGTGGGGAAGGGGTGGGTGGTGGCGGACTACTGTTCGCCAGTGCGTGTTTACGTGGGGATTACATCCTCCATTTCTGAATAGAAGAAAGCGATCCAGCCGCGGGGCTGACAAAACTCACCCGCACGATTGTACACTGGGAACCGGAGAAATTCATTTTCCGAGCTGATAGAGCCTCATGATCAGCCTAAGGACAACGGAAACGATCCTCGGATACCGACCAATCTCCTCCATCTTCACCAACCAATCCCGCCAGATTTCGGCATGAAAGCCCCGCACCACTACCGCATCCTTCACGAAATCGCGATTCTGGTAGGGCGATACGAGAAGCCGTGCGTTACGCATTTCAAACTGACGGACTGGCCGGAAACACCAATCCCGCCGCACACCAGTCCACACACCTCTCCATGCTATATTAGAACTTGCCGCGGGATCCACAATCAATATTAGCTGTTCAAAAGTTTTTTTGCACATATTCTCTTTCCCCTCTTTCACTCACTGTGCTTCCATAGCCTTGAGATCGCAGGTTGTAGGTAATCTTGCTATTTTTCGGCACTTAGACACTAAGGTTATATACTAAATCGTGCGATCTTGTACCTAACCTTGAACCTAATCGCGATTTCGGTATTTCACTCCGCAGACCCCATCAACTCCTCATGTATAATAGACTATCTAGGCGGTTACCATCGAAGCTAGGAACAATCTCGGCCGGAAAAAGAAATATAGGCCGCATCTTCACCGGCTTCGGGGAGGGGAAGAGCAGAAAATACATTATGGACTGCATAGGCCGGGACTGCATTGTGGCTGAGAAACTAGAGCCTCCGCAGTATCGAGAATGAAAGTAGCATTCCAGAATATGTATGGAGGTATTTATGAACCAGTCTCAGCCCTGCTGCTATGATTAGTTTTTTCCCTGCTGCACAGGGTATTGGTCTCGTCGGAACAACCGCCAACATTGCAAGCCCTAAGTTTCACCCTGTTCATGCAACTTGCGTAATTTTTTTTTGATTCTTTTTTTCGCCTTTGAAACCGGAAACCGAACGGAGAGATCAACGAACAGCTGGAATGTTATATTGGATAATTGCGTTTTGTGGGTTGGTTTGGTTGGTTGATGCATATTGGTTCAAACTCCGGATCCCTCTTGGTAACGTGTCGATCTTCGTGGACAAACGAACACTTTCCACACACGCACACACACATTGATCTGCAGCGCAGCGGGCGGCTGGGACTGTAGGCGAGCTTTCATTGTGCGTGTGTATGTGTAGTACATAATCCTGATCTAATGATGGTCCTCAGGGTCAACTATATATCGATGGGGCGAGTGAGGATCTGTGAGATGGTGCAGACATAAAGTAAAATACAGATACCGATACATCTACACATCTGCGTTGTGGAAAAAGAAGCTTAAAGATTACATCTCCTCGTGTTCAACCTACAGTAGTTTTTCCCACACCACTCTGCGGCGGGTATAGTCGGCTGCAATTGGCGTGAACCAAAAAGTCGCATGTCTAGTCCGGAACACAATTAGCCAACGCCCCAAAATCTTCGATGATGAATGACGATGATGGTGGGCGGTGATGATGAGAGCTAGTGAGTGTTGTTCTGCTATTCTCGGGGGTGCTTGTGTGGGGTTTCTAATTTGCTCTTTGGCGTTGCCCAGATGTGGCTCTACGGTGCCAACACGCACTTGCATCAAGCAGCCGCGCTGCTGCCTTTGCTTCCGAACCCAGGACATGTCACCACGTCTTTTTGGGCAGACCGGTTTAAGTGTTGTTGTCACATAAAATAATCACGAACATGTTCGAAGGAGAAAGGCTATGTAGAGGGATTATTGGTGAAAGCGGAATTCATTTATCAGTCCTCGCCGTTCCGGTTTCTTTGCTCCGATCTTTTTTTCCTGCTTTCTCTTTATTCCCCTCCCGATATATTATCCTTTCATCTTGCCTCGTGCGAACATTCATCTCGAGGTTTGCGAATTTGTTTTACCACTGTTCTGTTTCCATCACGAAGCCGGCTGAGCAATCAAAGAAAGGGCTATATATACTGAGTCGTTAAGCGGGTTTAATTTTTGTTTTTTTGCTTTCGGCCATACAATACACATACAACGAGCGAAGATCCGGATAATACACAAACAATGTCTACTACTTCTACTACTTCCACAACTACCATTAGAGGTCTTAAATCCTTCCTATCTTTTGCGCTGGACGTCGTTTTTTATCCCATTCCGGGGTTGACATCTTCCGATACAGATGGCACCCTATTTATTGCGCCCTTGGCATACCTTGCGGCTACTCTCATTACCGCTCTTTATTTCAGCCAAATCTGGTTGTTTACCATGTCGGCCTTTGGTGTCGTGTGGCTGGATACGCAGATGGCATGGCGGGCTCAACAGGTACATGCTGGTGATATAAACTTTATGGATGCAACGAGTTAACGGAGGCCCTTGTAGATCGGAAAGGCACAGATGGAGCAGTATGTTGCGGAACAAGCCCAGAGCCCTCCCACCCTGCCAAACAAAGGTACCGTTGAACCAACCGTCGAACCAACTGTCGAACCAACTGTCGAACCAACCGTCGAACCAACTGTTGAAGCGCCCGTGGAAGAGGTACCTGAAAAGCCTGTACAAATTGAAGAGGTAATATCAGCCTCTATTATTATCTATTGTTTGGTTAGCATTGTTGACAGGGATAGGTAAACGCACCCTTGAAGGAAAGCAACATGAAGGATATGTCATCCTTCTTAGCCTCTCACATCACCACTGCAACCCTTTGTGTCCTACCTGCCCAAGTGATGGAGACGCATTTTACACCGGAACAATCCGAGCGTCTGCAGGCCGAGATTGAGTCGTCCCTTGCAATGCAACATCAACAGCAACAGCAACAGCAACAACAGTTCTTCAACCAACCTCTATCACACCATGAAGTATTGCAAACCGTCCTGGAAGAGGAAGAGATCTCCAGTGGAGACAAGCATTTCACCCTCATGTCTGATATGGAGGCCGTCCACAGAGAGTTGAAACGAGTCCTTAGTGTCCAAAGTCAATCCCGACCTCAATTGAACGAGGAACAATCTGATGATAGCCCCTCTCTTGCCGAAGTTCTCCAAAGCCGAGGACCACCTCCCGAGATCCCACCCAGGCCCCGAGCTCCGCTCTCACCCGTGATGGTAGAGAATGCTCCGGCACTCCCAGCGATTGAAGATGAGGATCTTAACATCTTTAGCATGGAGGAGCTTGAGGAGCCAGTCTCATCCGGATCCTCAATCAGGTCTTTCGGAGATTTCGTTGAAGCACCACCAAGCAGTTCCGGAGCCGGTCAGGACTTCTCAAGGCCCTCTACAAGCCATGGCAAGAAGGAAGTACCACACTTTCCCATCATCGATGATGTTCTATCTGAATATGAGGCCTCCTTGCACTCGGTTGACCGCGAACGAAGAATTGAGTATCTTGACGAACACGAGGGATTGACTAGTGGCGACGAGTCTCGCAATGGGTTCTCCGATGAGAGCAGATGCGACTCTCCTGCGACTAGCGTTAGCAGCACCAACGAGGAGGATATCGATGCGCAGTCTTTGGATACCGGTAAGGAGGTCCAGCAGGTTGACCCTGGCTTGGTTATGGAAATGGGTTCCAAGAGCAGTGAGTCTGTCTGCAGCAACACACGACCCAAGCGGCCGATCGCAGTCCGTGGAAGCTCTTCACGTTCATCCACCTCCAGACGAGCACCAAAGAAGAACAATGGTTGGAAGCGTGTACCAAAGAAGGCGCGGCTGTCACCTGGAGAGAAGAAGAGGTTCGTTAGTCGTGCATTCTGGTGACTTCTGAAGACTCTTGGACGGCGGGACAAACCGGTCATCATTGCTTAGGTAGTGTCTGTTGAGCTGTCCTTTTTTGTTTGGGTGGTGTTGATACTGGGAAAAAGCATATCTAGTGAGGAGTAGACTTTAGGGTATAGCTTCTGGGGAACTATCGCTCGCTTCATTCATGTTCTTTCTTTTGTGGTTTTTGGTGTTTGCATTTTTGGTGTCCGTTTGAATTGTTATGGGACGGCGTAATTGTTAGCGTTTTTCGTGCTTCTGGTTTTTGGTATCATTACGACTGACCCGACGATCTTTCCTTTGTCTCCTTTGCTGTTTGGTGTTTGATTGGCTGTATAAATGAGGAGTTATTGATGTGGGATATCCTCATTGGATACGGTAGTAATACGAGCCGCATACATATTACTCAAGTACTTTCAATGATCCAAGTGTCTCCTCCAGTGATATGATGTTGCAGATGGGTGGATTGAGCTGATATGAAATGAGGATAATTTAGCACTACACTGGTGCTTTGTGAAAAGAAGCTTGTTTGTGTTGATGTTCCCGTTCTCGTACGCCTTCGAACTAAGTGGTTCGGTCTTCGATATGCACTGTTCTTTCAGAAAATACAGTAAGGAAAAATGAATATAGAAGTGAGGAAAATCGGTTAGGGGATCCTTCTGAATCTATCAATGAGTGCTCGTTGTGACGTGCATTTTTTTCCTTACCGTCACCTCCACTCATTCGTTACACAACACGACTTCCAACCTTCCTCCTCCCCCCTTCACCTCTTCTTCTCCCCCCATCCTCTTCTTTCTGCCTTATCACCCGTCTGTTTTAACCCCGGTTTTTCTCATTGATGGAATTTATTGGTCGGCATTAATTCCAATTCATCAACAATGGATATCTGCGTCGACAACGTCAGCAAAGCAAACCCTCAACTCCTCGAGAAGGCCAACGAGGATTCAGCTATGGCTCCTCTGGTCGGTATCATGTCTGATACCGGTATCCCTAAAACTTTCTTTCTCCCAGTCGGAATTCCTCGTCCAACCATGCCTACTGTGGATGTCAAGGTTGGCAATGCAATCATGCTGTCTCGTAAGTGTTCCCTCCAATCGGGACCGGTTACCACACATGCACTCAACGCACTTACTGATTCCAGAATAGCAATTCGTAAAGTCCGCACGCCTGCTGCCTTAAAAATCCATTGTACTACCCCCAAGTCTGCTAGACCATACAGACTTCGAGACGTCAGCATTGGCAAGAGGCATCTAACCAACCGGAAGCGTGATGCTAGCGGCGAGCGAGTGCGCACGCTGGGGTCGCCAACTAGATCTGATACAATGAGCTCGTCGGAGGATCTGCTCCAAACGCCCTCTAGGGTTGGTATGTGTTTCCCGACTTCCAGTGATGGAAACATCATAAGCTAACCAACATTCATCGACAGGTAAACGAGAAAAGATCCACCCCAAGTCGGTTATCTTTAGCAAGCGTCGCAAGATTTCTAGGAAGGATGGAGGATCTCCGGGTCCTACTCCAGTTCTCAACTTCGAGATCTTCCAGGACGAGTGCGACAAACTCCCCGATACCACACCCGACCCATGGGCATTAGATGAGAGAAGCCTGGACGCTTCTGTCAACATGACAAAACGTCAAGGCAATCCGAGAACTCCGGTACGTGATGTTATGGCTATCATCACCCCGCCTAGTCGTAAGATGTCGATATGTCCTTACGGTCTTGCTCCAATCCGAAGTTCGTCGGACTTCTCGGTTAGTCCCACGAGTTTTGCTCTGTCGTCTGAGAATAGTCCTTCCATGAACGGACTTGTTGATCGGGCTGTCAAGGACTGGTTCAAGGATACTAACAAGGATGAGCTGTTCGGTCTGCGTATTATGGCGCAGCCGTCTCCGGTACCCCGTGTCCTGGAACACCCAGACAGCCCTGGATCACCTCTTCCCATGAGCAATCAACGGCGGCTTGTTACTCCAGATGACGACGAAATGTTATTTAGAGGCGACGACTCCGGGTTTCCTACTCGGCAGGGTGCGATCAGCACCGTCAGAAACTTTCATCCACATCTTCCTATAGACAGCTCCTACGGCAGCAGGGCTACACCACCTCTTGTCAGGTTTTTGAAGCGACCCTTGGCTGAACTTTCCAACGCGACTAGCTCCCACGGGTACCTCGGAAATGTTCCCGTCCAAACCGCTTTCAAGCCGGGTGATTATGACAATGGTCTTAAGCCATTGAGTCCGTATGTTTCTATCCTTCGCGGAAGCGGTACCCCTAAAATCCGCGGCGCCTCCGCTGGTTCCATCCCTTCTGGTGAGAGTTCCGAGGCTTGGAAAGAGCAACATGCTGCGAACAATGCGAGGGCTGGGTCTTACTCTTCCCAGAAAGTCAGCAGGGCTCCCCAGGTGGCAAGGAAATCTGTCTTCCGTGAAGAGTTCGACATCGAATATTGTGAAAACCTTGAAAAACATCCCTTCGACAATCTCGAGGATGATAACGAAATGCTTTTTTGAAGTAACGTTTTAGGTGTACGGTGCCCCACTTGGATTTGGGATTTTAATACCGTCATAACCATCTTGAAGGCGATAAAGTGTAAAGTAGGGCTCGTTGTGCAGATTTCCATTGTCGATACCTTCTGTTGTGTTATCGCCTGTTTTTTTGGTTGATAGGGTTAGCTAGTCCTTGTACCCACTTCATACCGAAAGTGAGGGGAAAAATAGCACCCGAATAAAGTCTGTTCTTCTGTTTTGATATGTCTATGACTGTTCGAATGGTGGTTGTTGTGAAAGGGCAAAGTTGCGAGTTCTATGCTTGTCGGAGAGCTTTAGGGCAGTCCCCTCCCTCACGTTTACTTCATATAGTCCCTCACCTACAGACGGCCACAATGCCTGCCCAAGGATTCTGTATCACGGCGGTTTGTTAGTTTGTCGGATTGTCAGATTGTAATTTGGCGCTCATACACTCACACACCCACGTGTCTAGGGATGGTCGTGGCTCATCGCTTGCAAACAGATCTCGTGGACTTAATACATCGATTACATACTGTATGAACTGTTTCGGTGGCTGCACTGTTGATTGTAGTGCTCAGTATGATGTTAGAAATGTACCACACAGCAAGAGGGGCTTGCTCCTTCTATATCATAGGATATGACCCATAGGGTCAGTCAGAGGGGAGAACCATGTGTGTATCCTATGGTACAGAGAGAAGAGAGAAAAAATCGAGATATATACAGAGAATCGTCGGGTATGTCAGTACTACCCTTTGCCACTCTTTGCCACTCTTGCTACCATATATGCAACAGAATACACTACATACATACTTATAGGAGGGATCAGAAAGGTAAATATCAATGTTGTGTGACAGCAGGGAGAATCTGGAACCTGGAAATATGGTTCATGATCGAATTGCAGCCGTTATCGAAGTGCCGGACAATAGCATTAATATCTATCCACGCATGATAGGACTTTGAGCATCAGGCATTGATAGCCGTCTTCTGCAGTTAAGGTTGCGGCTCCTAGGTAGGAAGCGTGGCTTGAAATGATCTCTAGACCGAGTCTTATCGACCGACAAAACTCTGGGCACAAGAAGCCTCATTTTGAGAATCGTAAGCAAAATAATGATGAGGCCTACAGGTTTGAATCTGTGTAGCAGTGTTTAGAGCACAGAGTGTTTATAGTACTCACCATTTAAACTAGGCCATCTGATCATGCTTTTTGTATGAGCTTAGCTGTCTTGTCTCAGAACCGATCCTCTCTTCATTATGAAACCTGAGGATAAGAGCAGCAAATGAAACACGAGGCCTGCAGGTTTCGAACCCGTTTAAAGCACAGGAGTGTTTGGAGTATTGGGTGTTTGTAGCACCGGATGTTTGTAGCACCGGGTACTTAATCTATAGCACTTCACCATCTAAGCTAGGCGATTTGGTCTTGTTTGTTAGATAAACAAACGGGAGTTTGTCTCTCACCGATCCTCGCTTCGGAAAGTTAGAGGATAAGAGGAGGAGAACCAAAAACTAGGCCCCTAGGTTTCGAACCTGCGCAATGGTGTTTAGAGCATCGGGTCTTTGGAGTATTGAATGCTTAGAGCACTGGGTGTTTATAACACCTTACCTACCGGCTAAGCTAGGCAATCTAGACAAACTTGTAGGATATTCCCTCTGGGGTTCTAGTAAGTGCAGTTACTTATACATAAGTGAAGAGGAAGATTTCGATTCTGAACTTGAGATTAAATGACGGATAAAAACTACAGTACCAGGGATTCCCGCATGGTCACCCACTGCAGTACTAACCTGGCGATATCGTGCTTGAATATGGCTGAGCGGACGGGAAGCCTTATGTTCACGATTCTATGACCGTAGCTGATGACTATAGTGTAATGCCGAATTTGTCCAGAATGGCTTTTTTAATATCCTGAGCAATGAGTTTTCCGAAGAGCCCCAGATATTGCTGCACTGTACGGCCGTGTAGTACACAAGGTATCACCCACAATACAAATCTCGAGATTTCCGCGTGCACCAGTGGCCCGAGAACCGAAGCTCGAGACTAAGTCTGGGATGTCTACAAAATTTAATCATAATGTACAGCATAATGTCTAAGTAAAACATTTCTTTCCATTGGTGTACGTATGCAACGTTGAAGAAACCATTAACGCCTTATATGAAATCTTCTAATCAGTCTATGTATTGCTGCCTCCCTACTCCTCACTAGCGTGGTTCTTGGTATGGATATTGGAATCAAAACTGTCTACGGTTACGATTTGTACCGATTGTTGTTAATATGTGGGAGTATCTCTTTGACAATATGTAGTCACTCGTAAAGTGGGCCGAACACCCTTCTGTAGCAATGCTAGTGTTGCATATGGAACGAGCTGTCTCGAGACTTCGTCTCAGGATCAAAGCCCAGGCCTGACAAGGCCTTAGAACCCACATGACAAAATATCTCGGGCCTGATTTTGGTCTTAAGTTTACTTAAGACTAAGCACAACCGATTCAGGGCGAAAGATAGCGGCTTAGCGCCAAGTCGAGTGATGTCTCATACTTGATGGGCAGGAATAGGGTATGCCAAGACTTCGAGTGATACACCATGACTGCTGTTAATTCTGTTGCATATATGGTCTACCTCCCTGGCGTATGGCTTCAGTTGGGCTGATGCATAATCTCCCTAAGATGATGGTCATTCCAGACTCAGCTGGAGATGCCAGCTGAGTGCGCATGCATGCGTACAGGGCATACTCTGAAAGCCGCATATAAGATCACGAATGTACCTGTACTTGAGAATACAACGCTTCTAGCAATCAGTATTTCAACAAATTCTCTGCCTCAATATGTGAATGATGGATTATGATCGTCCCCCAATGCTTGTATTTGGGAGAGAGAGAGGAAGACGGGTGGGTGAGGAGGGGTGGGTTGGGAGAGGGAGAGCTTTTGGAGGAGGTGTGGAGATGGGGAGCCTTTGGAGGAGGGATATCAGCCATACTGCAGTGAGCAAAGTTCAGCAAGCAGAGAATCACAATAGATGGGTGGTCCCCATATCGGCGTTGCGGCTCATATCAGTGCAAACGGATATGCAAACGAATATAGATATGGATACGGATATAGACACGGATATGGATATGGATATAGGAGTTTAGTCTGTATATATACGGGCCTTCTGGCCTCGAGAAGATCAGTCAATCAACAAGTCAAAAAAGCATCCAAAGTAACAGGCGCTCTTGAGACTCCGTGAGTGATATGTGATGACCTATAGCTGAGTGCGCTGGGTATACTACTAGCCGAAACCTCGCGCTGGGGAGGCTATCGTAACCCGTCTCTTCATACCTAATGGCCATAATGTTATTGACAACCTCCCAAGGCACCGTGACTTTGGGGACAATATGTAAGGGCATGGTCAGTTTCTGGACCGTGTAGTGTTTTTTTAGGCAATGTTTAGAGCCGTTGGACGCTTTATTCGAGGTTAGGCTCAAGCCGCCCCGGAATCTCGAGCTATTTCTCGGGCCCACGGGCCTTTATGGCATACAGGACAAGACGGGTTTAGCTGCAAACTCGTCTCGTCTTCTCTGGTGTGCAACACTATTCCTAACCCACACGAGACATCGCCATATTAAACACGCTATTGCTGGTTTAGTGCTGTAGTCGGGAATCTCTGATACTGTAGTTTTGTAGTTTTAATTTTTACGTTTCGCTTCCGTGTCTTGCAAAGAAAACGTTTTCATATTTCAGTAGTGTATACTGTCGGAGCTTTGCTCTCTGCCATGAGGTCTGTTGTAGACTGACAGTTATCGCAAGTGTTCCTTACTTGCAATTTGAAAACGATTAAAGATAGTCGTGACACAGCTGAAACGTCTTTCTATTATCAACACTCTTGATACTTCGGATAGACGAAAGTGTCTCCGGATATCGATTAGCTGCTTTGTCGATTGTCGATTCTGGAGGCCGTAGAAAGGTTGTTTGAGGCACTAACGTAAAACTATCTTATGTAAGGAGAACAGCATCTGGTGAGTTCGGTCTAGGTGCTACGGAAGCTAATGGATAGTCAATTGACGATCTACACGGCAACTGACTCATCATGCTAAGGAGAGAATGTAGCCTTATGGCAAACAAGAGGTGGCAAGTTCGAGTCTCAAGGCTGCTGACGAGATCCTATGAAACAAACAAAATACAATCCCTTTTAAATGTGACGGTTCGGTCACTGAGACTTTCGCTGGCTGTGGGTTCTCAGACTTTTGGTTCACGGGAAGATCTTTGGTACTCCAGTATCACAGAATGTGAGGTTATCAGCCCCATACTTGAAGTAATCCTACTAGTTGAGAGTTAACTGGAAGTTCTACAACTTTAGGGTTCAAAGGCTAGAGATCTTAGCATTCTAGCTCTACTCGTGCGATATCCTTCACTCTGATATACTAGAAACATATTAGGCACGTAGAGCAGTACGTTGGTACCAGGTATTTGGTTCTTGACCTGAGGTGTGGTTTGTGCGTACTTTAAGGTTTAACTCTGGCATGAATGTCGCACACCTCTTGTAATTGCATACCTACTGTACCAAAAATGCCCCGTTCATTGATGCCGAGTTAATGCCGTATTGATGTTGAATTCTTTATAAATGTATACATTGGCTGAACTTGTGGGGTATTTCAGGATTTGCAACAATATCAATTGTTTTGAATGTGGGATCAATTTCACAATAATGTAGCACAGAAGACCACATTAGATGGTACATTGATGCCACATTGATGCTGGATTGCTGTCATATTC
>Ga0307515_10001598_pt1 | contig 50563 bp, 24 predicted proteins | sample 17_EM_MG_FD_194513 | JGI IMG/M metagenome (GOLD analysis project Ga0307515, IMG submission 194513) | Populus trichocarpa ectomycorrhiza microbial communities from riparian zone in the Pacific Northwest, United States - 17_EM | ecosystem: Host-associated > Plants > Roots > Unclassified | place...
GTTCCCTCCTCCTAATAAAACCTTACACTCTAAGTCATGTTTAAAACAAATCACAACGCACCTATAATAAGACTACTTACGAGACAACTTGTTTATTTATTTATTATTTATTTTGAAACTAATTTATGATGCACAATTTATTTGTTGATCGAATCTAGTACCGATTATTTTTGGTTCGGTTTGATTTTTATTAAAAAAAATAATCAAATTGAAATTTTTTTTTTAAAAAACCAAAACCGAAACTGGTTTAAACCGACCAGTTTTGGTTCGGTTTTTTAGGATAAAAATTGGTTCAAACTGGTTTGGCTCGGTTTTTCCGGTTTGACTCGGTTTTTTCGGTTTGACTCGGTTTGATTTTTTCAGTTTTAGGCTTATAAAACCAAAACAGAACCGAATCGGTCAATTTTTTCAAAATTTTAATCGGTTTAATAGGTTTTTTTTTACGGTTTGGTTTTTTCAGTTATTTTTTTTCTGATTTTCTCGGTTTTCTCGATTCTTTAGTTTTTTTCTCACCCCTAATTGGATCATAGATTCAAAGCCAATAACATGAATAATAATAATAATAGTTTATTCATACAATAATCCATCAATTTCAGCTAACATAAAAACTATAGGGCAATATTTTTAAATTCTATTAAATGATGATCAGCAAAGAAAAAGGAGTATGAAACAATCAATCAATTTCCTTTACAATTCAACAGAGAATTGTTTAATATGAAATAATAATAATAATAATAATAATAATAATAGTATTTAGTATTTAGAGAGGATAAGAAAGCGTTGAAAAGGGGCGGCTGACTAGGATTGAAAGTAAAAAGAGCGCTGCCAAGAAGATAATCTAAAAGAGAAGACAGATAAACTCTTTCCTTCAAGGCCACATACAATACTTGTGGTTCAGAATTGCTCTACCGAGCTGCTTTTTTCTTCTTTTTCGGGTTAAAAAGTTAAAACCGTATTTTATAATTAATTTTATTTTTTTAAATTATTTTTTTAATGTTTTTAGATTATTTTGATATGTCAATATTAAAAATAATTTTTAAAAAATATTATTATTATTATTATTTTAAAAACAATACTTTAAAAAATAATAACAGCCGCCAGAGTACCCAATACTATTAACTGCCGACGTGGCACCACCCACCTGCCTAAACGGATCAAAAACACATCGACACAACTTTTACACAGCACAACACAACACAACACATATAGTCTACGTTTACACATGGTGCTCGGTGTCTGATATCTTTACACGCTTTTCTCTCTCTAAAAATAGCAGTATTCCCCCTTTCTTTCTCTCTCTACAAGCTTACAGTTTTTTTAGTTGTTCAATAAAAGAAAAACAGGCAGAAATGTCGGAGCCAAAAGACCAGGCATTTAAGCTGTTCGGGAAGACTATTCAAGTGCCAGAGATCTCTGTTACTACTGCTACCACCACAGATGATGATGATGACGACGATAGTCAAGATCAAGACCGTCCTTCTTGTGCAAACTCTTCTCTTGATGAGACCAATATTACTGACGATTATAATAACAATGATAAAAGAGATCATGGAGAAGAAGATACAGAAACTGATGATAAGGTAAAATGATTGTTATTATTGATCTTGATTGGTTTTTTGGATTTTGAGAGACCCATTTCTTAAAAAATCAAAATAATTAATGGGTTTTCTTTTCCACTGTTTTGTTTTGGTTTGGAAAAGTCAGTGCTTTGGGATTCTTTGTTTTATGCTTATGATTGATTTGGTTCAGGTTCCTTTGGAGATTGCAGGCCTATGTATATAACTAGTTTGTCAAGTAACTAGCTAGATGATTCACTGAAGAATCATTTTTTTTTTTTATAATGGGAAAATTAGATTTGTTGCCATTTTTGTTAGGTAATTTTTGTGTTTTTAATTTAAGCAAATTCAGTAATCTTTTTGACCGTCTGGGTTCTGGGTGCTGAATTGTTAGATATAATGGGTGTTCTTTCTTCCATATGTGTATCATTGAAAACCAATTTTCCCCTCAAAAATCCTTTTTTGTTACATGAAAAGTGGCTGGTATTTTGAATTACGCCTTAAAATACTTTCTGCTATATATTTTTTCTAGTGAATTTCCAGGCTGACTTTTTTATAATTTGTCTAACAATATTACCTTTATTCATCTCAATAAAGGGAGAAAAAAAGGAGTGTCCTTGATGCTTGCAGTTGAAATTTCACACCACAATCCATGCTTACTGTCTACCTAAGCTTGCCTCCTTGTAGGGGTTTCTGTCAATTTTCCTTTCCTTTAAAGGACAAAAGATTAATGGTGCTTACTTTTAAGTTAGAGGAGCTTGGATCAATATATTTCTGCCCTTAGATTCTCAAAAAAGTGATTCAGCAAAATCTTTTTTCATCTCCTAGTTTATCATTTTGTTATTCTGCTCTATTCAGATTTGCATAAATTGGTTTCTTTTACCATTCTGGCTTGTTCAGTGTGTCAAAACACAAATGCTTATCATTTCTTGGTTTTGTTATTTTGAATAAGAAATGCTTCGACCTTGTTCTACAAAATTATCTTCTCTTGCCTTTTTGAGATGATTCGAAAATAAATATATAGTCCATGTGAGCGATTGAGTTGGCTATGGGCATAGCATCTAGTTTAGGCTTAATGGTTCTAGGAAAAAAAATGTCACTGAACCCAAACCACTATCATTTGGAGAAATTGAGATGGGATAAACCTCATTTTAATTTCCTATATGTATAAAAAAAGAAGTTCAGAAGCACTCTACCTATCCTTATGTCTCTCATCTGTTTCACTTTGTGTTCAGCTTTAATGAGTTAAAATATATATTTGCTGTGAAGATTCTGTCAGTTATAATTTTTTTTAGCTTAAATTGAACTGTTTTCTCCATTCAAAGCCTGTGTTCTCTTTTTTGTTTCTCAAGAATTTAGTGTTGGTACTTATATTTATTAATTGTATCATAATCAATTCAGGATTCGGTGGGTAAAACAACAATTGAGAACCAGGAAGATGGAGCTTCACCTGTAGCTGCCAAAGAGTCTTCAAATCTAGATGCAACTTCAGGGACAAGTGAAAACCCTAAAACACCTTCCGTTGAGAAAGAGAGCACGGCGTTGAAAACTTCAAACACTGAAGAAGAACAGAGTGATACAAGTAATTCACAAGAGAAAACCCTGAAGAAACCAGACAAGATCATTCCATGCCCCCGCTGTAATAGCATGGACACAAAGTTTTGTTACTACAACAATTACAACGTGAACCAACCCCGACACTTCTGCAAGAATTGTCAGAGATATTGGACAGCTGGCGGTACCATGAGGAATGTGCCTGTGGGTGCTGGTCGTCGCAAAAACAAGAACTCAGCTTCTCATTACCGTCACATAACCATTCCTGAAGCTCTTCAGCATGGTCGAGCTGATGTTCCAAATGGAGTCCACCATCCTTCACTGAAAACTAATGGAACAGTGCTAACCTTTGGCTCTGATGCACCTCTTCATGAATCAATGGCTTCTGTATTGAATCTTGCTGATAAAACAATGCGGAACTGCACAATGAATGGGTTTCATAAACCTGAAGCATTAAGGGTCCCAGTTTCTTATGGAGGTGGTGAAAACGGTGATGACCATTCTAATGGATCTTCTGTCACTGTGTCAAATTCAAGCGATGAAGCTGGCAAAAGTGTGTCAAAAGAATCAGCTATGCAGAATTATCAGGGCTACCCCCCTCAGATACCATGTTTTCCTGGAGTTCCCTGGCCTTACCCTTGGAATTCAGCTCAATGGAGCTCCCCAGTACCCCCACCTGCCTTTTGCCCTTCCAGTTTTCCTATGCCATTCTATCCTGCAGCAGCTTATTGGGGTTGTACTGTACCAGGTGCTTGGAATGTCCCTTGGCTTCCTCAACCATCTTCTCCAAAACAAACCTCCTCGAGCTCTGACCCTAACTCTCCAACCCTAGGGAAACATTCAAGAGATGAAAACTCGCTCAAACCTAGCAACTCCAAAGAAGAGCTGGTGAACACTGAAAGATGCCTTTGGATTCCGAAAACGCTGAGGATTGATGACCCAGGAGAAGCCGCAAAAAGCTCTATATGGACAACACTTGGGATTAAGAATGATAAGCCTGGCTCATTTGGTGGCCGAGGACTCTTTAAGGCCTTTGATTCAAAGGTTGAGAAGAATCGCGCAGCCGAAACCTCTCCAGTCTTGCACGCTAATCCTGCAGCATTGTCTAGATCTCTCAAATTTCAGGAGAGCTCATAATTCGGGTAGCTTTAACTTGATATTTGTTCCGAGCAGTGGAAACAAGTTCTGGTGTTTCAACTTTAACAGCTTCATAAACTGAAGGTTTGCAGTTCAGTCACTGGCATCATTTGTCAATGGTCTCCTTGCAGTCGATCTATAAGAGGAAAGAGCAGAGGAGAAGAGAACTATCCTAGCTAGCAGCAGTAGCCACCGTTAGGTATTTATCTTTTTGCTGGAAGCAGTCCAGGACGGTGCTTTTGGATGTCCACTTACATGGTTTTCCAAGTTAATGTACATATTTATATATGAAATAGTGAGAAAGTGAGAGCTTAGGAAAGAATTGAGTTTGTGTAGCATAAGAATCCCTTTTGTACTAAAATAAATTTGGGAATGGAAATCCAACCTCTTCGTTTTTATTGGGACTTCAAATATATGGAGAGTACTCCCCTGTTTAGCTCACCACTAAATTGTCCGATGCATGCATGTTCTATGCTAGCTCTTTTTTGAAGCTCTATATATCATTGGCAACATGACGAATCTAATTCCTTTCGAGTTGGATATCCAATCAACAATGTCATCTGTCATCAGCTATCACACAGTTGCTGATCAAATAAATGCAGCTTCTTGGCTCAGCTGTGCACCAAACTCAGGCGATAGGTTTGGAGATTGCTCCTTTGTCCATTTCCATTGAGAAAGGAAAAAAAAAAAATAAAAAAATCCAAGGATACAGTTAAAAGCGGATTGAATGAAGACAGGGAAGTTAATATTATTCCACATCTCTGAATATGGAGGGCAGATAAGATAAGGGCTGCGAAATCGACAGACAAAAGGTTGATGTAGGCCCTTCCCTTTGCAGATAGACTTGAATTCTTATCAGAGAAGGCCAAACACCTTTCCTTTTCTTTATACAAAAGAATCGAACGAAACAACTGGCACCAAAACGTGGAAAGTTTTCTTCCCATTTCTTATTGCTTTCATATTTCTCTCTGCTTCTTCCTTGAACCGCTCATACTATCTGTAACAAGGAAAAAGGACACAATTTGTGATCCTCTTAACCCTAAACCAGACATGAATTACTCTATGATAGCATAATTAATTAAACTACTTATGGTTAATCATACAAGGCCTAAGAAGATAAATAATTTCCCTCTATAATTTCCATACGAGTTTCCATCATGATCCTTTCGTGCACCGATTAGTTCGTATACATTAATTTTATGATGTTAATATGCTGAAATCCAAGATAATCCACAGCAAATTATCATATTACTGGTAGAAGGAAGAAGAAGAAAGGGCCTTGGGTTGATGTATCAAAATCAAGTCAACGTGCATCTACAGGGTAGTGAAAAACGTAGAGATATTTGGTGTTTAATATTCGGCAAAGGCGGGCCACGATTCTTGTGTGCCATGAGCTGTTAAAGGGACCCAGTACATGTGATGCCTTTAAGCTTCTGGGTTTGCTTCCTTCAACCTTCCCTTTCTTTCTCTGTCATTTTGCCACTTTAGATGAAGGGAAGTGACGACCTCCCCGCCTCTTATTTCTCTCCTAATTTCTTATGCTCAAAGTCTTCTTCGTTTCTTTTGCTGCTGAATTTGCTAAATTATGGTCCCTGGATTTACTATATCTGCTTTCTTATTTTGCTACGATAGTGATATAAATGTATTTTTTAAAATATAAATATAAAAAAAAATTAAAACTAAAATATCTATTTTTTTAAAATAATACAGACAGACTACAAGTACAACAAAACTTTAATGTTGTAGTTGGAACTCCCATAATAATAAATATCATCACACTCCTGAGAAACTTGTGGTTCTCCTTTCCCTCGATGAATTTATTATGGTGACGTTAATGGCGAGGATTTATCTATGAGTAGAAGAGGAGGCATCCTCTTTTATATTCTCCAAAATTTCTGTGCATGAAAGGATTTTCATGTAAGATTTTTGCTTGTATTGAAAAGTAACTGCCTTTTCCCTGTTTTTTTTTTAGGGTGTGTTTGAGAATATAGTTTCGTGTGCAAACTGTGTTTTTTAAAATTTTATTTTTTACTTTAAATGATTTTTTTAATAATTTTAGATCGTTTTGATGTATTAATGTCAAAAATAATTTTAAAAAAATAAAAAAAACTTATTTTGATGTTTTTCTAAATAAAAAAACATTTTACACCACCACCATTACCACAATTCCAAACACACCTCAGCGATTTTGTTTAGAATCTGGGATTCTTACTAAAAATAATTCATAAGTTGTTTATTTGCAGACAGTGCATGTTATCGATTCAAGACACTGTTTATATTGGTCAGAAGCCCTTGTTTTGGTTTTTGCAACTAACTCTAATATTTTAATTGTTACTATATTTAGCTTTTATTATTATTATTATTAGAAGGGGAATTTTCATGAAAATCACATGCAAGTAAACCTGTATGATTAGCTAGCTAGTCTCCTCTCCGATTAGTCTACAACGAACACGAACACACCAAATAATTTGCAAGAGAAGGAAAAAATAATAGAATGAAATGGTTGGGAATTAGGACCTGAGGGATCAGATTCCTTACGAATCATGTCCACATAAAGTTTGGAGTCTACCTCTAGTTATGCATTGCAAAATCCCTCATTCCATGCCTAAATAAGACATGGGAGAATCCTTCCATTTTTAGCCATTAAAGACGGTTTGGGAATACGTTTGGAAATGCTTAAAAATCTGATTTTTTTTATTTAAATTTTTTTTTTTATATTTATGGATTGTTTTAATGGGTTGATGTCAAAAATAATTAAAAAAAATAATAAAAAAATAGTATTTTTATTCATTTCCAAGTATAAAAAACTTTGAAAAACAATTACTACTATATTTTCAAATACCATCTAAAGAGTGAACAAACACCAATATTGTAAGAAAAACTCCTAAGTCCTACCAACACTCCTGTGTCTTGTGTCATCCTGAAAACAAACCACTTGGCATACCTAAAATAACTAGAAAAAAAACCATTTATATTGATCTCAATAGCTCCTTTATCAATAAAGGCCCAACAAATCAACATCAAACCCAATGCGATCAATGAAAGATCCCACGAGCTAATTTGGATCTAGGACTTACCAGAGCGTCAATGTTTGTGTTAGTGTAATATATCCTATAGCCGATCGATTGGTTACACGTGAAATTATTATATTCATGTAAATATATATTTATTATTAATAAATGCTTAATTTATCTTTAATGTTCATATAATATTAGATTAATAAATCTAATATTTAATTTATGAATCTAGAGTAAAGATAAAGTTCATGAGACAAAAATATTTTGCAAATAAAATTATAAAGTTATTATAATTATGAGATTCCTATTGCATCAAAACATTGTTCCTAAAATGTTCATAATCGATGCTCTCTTAAATACTAGATATTTATTAGATCCGTAGAGATTTGTACATATTATGTTCTTTTCTTTATGAAAGGAAGTAATTGTTATCATAAGTTGATATATGTAGGTGTTTGTCATAAGACATGTACACTGAATTGATCCGCATGAGAATTCCTTATGGAGAGGTCATCTATGTCTATGGAAAGCCTCATGTGACGGTTGTGTAAGCGATTCTTATATTTAAGATCATTAAATTATCTTCTATAGAGAATGTTATACTTTGATCCTGTTACATGTTATCTATCCCCACACTATTGCCCATGAATAATCTTAATAACTCATTATTTGTTCATACCAAGTCTGATGAAAGGTCAATGGTTTTAATTTATATTGATAATCTTATTATTACTGGTGATAATAATGCAGCCATTACCAATCTTAAGAGGGTTCTTTATCAGAAATTTATTATTAAAAATCTTGGAGTTCTCAAATATCTCATTGACATAGAGATTGCTCCATCTCACAAAAAGTTGTTTTTTAATCAACGAAAATATATGCTTGATTTGTTACATTAAGCTGATATGCTTGAATGCAAACTTGCAAAGACTCTAGATAGCAAACTTTAGTTGAACTTAGATGGGGAGTTTTTGATCTACCTTAGCTTTATAAAAAAAACTAGTAGGAAAGCTTATTTATCTTACAATTACACAACTTGATATAAGTGTGGTTAGTATTGTGAGTCAATTCATGCACTCACCCACTACAACTGATATGATGATTGTCAAACGGATCCTTCTTATGCAAAATCATGGTCACACACAGATACTTGATTCTACTGATGTGGGTTGGGTAGGAAATACTTTTGATAAAATTCTACTACCGGTATTGTATATTTGTTGGAGGAAATCTGGTTTCGTGAAAAAGTAAAAAACAATTGGTTGTTGCATGTTCCAACGTAGAAGTTGAATATCACATAATGACCTCTATTGCTTTTAAACCTATATGGTTGAAAACATTGCTTGATGATTTGGGTTTTCTCACCCTCAACCTATTTGTTGTGATAATTAAGCCGCAATGCATATTTCTTTTAATCTAGTATTTCATGAACAAACCAAGCACATCAAAGTTGACTATCATTACGTCCGGGAACAAGTTCAGTCTTAGATGATTGTTACTCAATATACTTAGAGTTAGGATTAAGTCGTGAACATATTCACCAAGACCTTGTCCTTTACTTAATTTCATCAGCAATTCATTCTCATAATTCATTTGCAAGATCCTTTTTGTTTTTTTATAGAGAAATATAATAGTCATTTTGAAAAATACTCAAAAGATAGTGTATATATTGATATATCTTTTATAATCATGTTTTTGTGTCCTCTAACGTACCAATTTAATTCACTACTAAGAAAAGTTCTATTTATTAAAAGTTTCATTTATCTTTTACAATTTTGCCCCCTCTCATGTTCTGTCTTGTCTCATTTATCTCTGTTATATTCGCCTCTTATGTCATGCAAACTCTACATGTAATTAATATGAATTCAAATTTTAAGTGTAACTCTGAATGGTTTGTTCATCTAACAAAGATGACATGTTATGTTACATAAGGTAGCATATTTGGTTGAAGAGACAAAGATAAAGACATAAAAATAAATATGTATGTAGGATAATTTTGAAGTAAATTTATGTACTTTCAAAACAGACATAAAAATAAATCTATCTGTAGGACAATTTTAAAGTGAATTTATGTACTTTCAAAACAAGAGGTACAGAGAAGACAAGTCTCTAGAGACAAAATTTATTATTCCTAAAATATCCTTATAAAAAAATCTTAATTTGAAAATTGTTTAACTGAGATATATAAGAATAAAAATTGATATTATCATAGTTTTAAAACCCAACTCAAGAGTTAATCCAGGGCAAGTTCCATGTCACGGGCTGTGAGCGTAAACCTGGGTTGAACCAAGTTAGTGTAAAGATAAAAATGATTATTATAATAGTTTTAAAACTCGACTCAAGGGTTGACCTAAGGCAAGGCTTGAGTTATGGGTCAGGGATCAACATAGGTTTTCTCGGGTCAATGTAAGGATAAAAGTGGTTATTATCATAGTTCTAAAAATCAACATGAGGGTCGATCTGAGGCAAGCAAGATTACGGGTTAGAAGGGTCAACCCGGTTTAATATATAAAGAAAAATAATTATTATCATAGTTTTAAAACTCGAATTAAGGCAAGGTTGGATCACGGGTCGGAGGGTCAACATGGGTTTTTTTTGTGTCAATGTTTGAATAAAAATGATTATTGTTATAGTTTTAAAACCTAACTTAGAATTTAACCTAGGATAAGACTCGGGTCACAAGTCGAGAAGGTCAACTTGGGTTGACTCAAATGTAAAAAAAAAAAAAAGAATAAAAGCTACCTCTTTTTTACAAAAGAAATTTTTTAAAAAAAGATAATGGGTTTTTGACCCATGTTTTATCCTTGATCGACCTGGGTTTTTGACCGGATCAGTTTAGATTAATCCTTTCTCTATTTTTTTTAAACTCAAAATGGTTCATGTCCCGCATTGGCCAGGTACTGGATCGATCTGTCAGGCCAATCCAAGTTTTATAACTAGGATTATTATAATATTATTAGTTTTAACACGTGAAAAAAAAATATCTAATGATTTTTTTTAAATATGTAAGTTTGACAATAATACATATTAAGGGTAAAATAAACTTTTTTATATTTTATTATGTCTTGTCCACTATCAATTAAATAGGATACAAATATTTCTATAATATCTTATACACCACTACCAAACACAATTATGTCTCCTCTTCTCTCCTGTCCTGTCTTATATCATTTATCTCTGTTATATTTTCCTCTTATGTCCTGCAAACATTACATGTAATTAATATGAATTCAAATTTTAAGTATAACTCTAAAAAGACAAAAATAAATTCAAATTTTCCTCTTACATAATGCAAATACTATATGTAATTCATCTAACAAACATGACACATTATCTTATTTAAGGTAGTATTTGGTTACTATTCTGAGACAAAAAAAAAGAGATAATAAAAACAAAAATATGTTTGGTTGAAGAGAAAAAGATAAAAACAAAGATATAAAAACAAATATGTCTATATAACAAATTTAAAGTGAATTTATATACTTCCAAAGCGGAAGGTACAAGGAAGACAAGTCTATTAAGACAATATTTATTATTTATTATTTTTAAAATATCTTTATAAAAAACTCTCAATTCCTAAATTTTTTAACTAAGGCATAAAAGGATAAAAATAAATTTAAAAAAATAAAAAATAAATTATTTTAATATGTTTTCAAACAAAAAATATTTTAAAAAATTTTGAACATCACATAAATATATAATACTATGTAAGAAAGGGCTAAACAATGGGAAAGTCAACCCTCCAGCCTATTGTATTTCTAATTTTGTAATGTGATTAAGCTCGTAATTAAGTCATTAAAAGTAGGGTGGAGGCAGGGCATGATGAGTCAGAGATCCATTAATTATAAAGGTGTTTAACAAGGTTGATTATTAAGTCTGTGATAGCCAATTAAGGAAAGAATAAGTGGGCTTTGCCCAGAAAATAAAAAAAAGAAAGAAAGAAGAAGACTTCTTCCATTCCAACCTGGCTTCAATGCTAGTGCAATAAGACCTAATTTGTTACTGTACGAATCAATTATTAATTTAACATTAACAAGAAAAAAAAATCCAAAAATGTGGAAGGCCAAAGCTTTTGCCCGTCTTTATCCTAAAATCATTCATTTTTATTTTTTTTTGCGGTTTAACACTGTTTTCCATTTGGAGCATAGTTTTTAGACCTGATCTGGTGGCCTGCCCGGTTCAAGGTCCGGATTTCAAGTTTTGACCGGGTCAATTTTGTTTTTTAAAAAATCAAAACAACATCGTTTTAGTAAAAAAAAAAGTCAACTGGTTGCAACCGGGTCTTGCCGGGTCACACCGGGTTTTTTCTTCCCATATTTTTTCTTCAACCCGGCCTGGTTCCAGCCGTGCCGGGTTTTAAAACTATGATTTAGAGTACAGGACTCCCATGCATAGTATCTAAATTTTATTTTTTATTTGAAAATATATTAAATAATATTTTTTATTTTTAAAAATTTATTTTTGATATTAGCATATTAAAAATTAATAACACTAAAATAAAATTAATTTAAAAAAATTAAAAATTATCAAAACAAAATTTAACCATAAAAACAAATACAAGCTACATGAATCATTGCTATCTTGTGATTAATGATATCCATGATTAATGCTTGACATGTTCTTAAAGGGATTAATTATCTCATGCATGGCACGCATGCCTCCAATTTGATCATTTCATAGTTGTGATTTAGGGCATGCTACAAATGATTTTCAATGTCTCAATTTTGCCATTTAAAGAAAATAAAGCTTATTATGTGTAGACAGCCAATTTAACATATTAATATTTTTTTAATAGACGCTTCATTGTTAAGAAATAATAATTAGTACTTTTAAGTCGTATTAGTAAGTCTTTTTGCCGGTTTGGAAAAATATCCATTCAAATATATTGATGCTTGGAAAAAAGAACGGGCTCCGAGTTTAGGTTAGGTTTGGGATAGAGATGTGATGAGGTGTAATTGAGTATTTTTGATGAGATTAAGAGAAAAAACAATAAAAAACATGTATTTTATTTTTGGTTTTAGTGAGATTTGATTTGTGCTTTAGAGTCATTTGTTTTTGTATTTTAAAAGCGTTTTTGATACTTAAAAAAAAAAAGCTAGGAATTTAGGTTAGGTTTGGGATAGAGATGTGATGAGGTGTGTTTGAGTTTTTTTTTTTTTTAATGATATTAATATAAAAAACAATAAAAAACATTTTTTTTTTTGCTTTTTGTGAGATTTGATTTGTGCTTTACAGCCCGTTTGTTTTTGCATTTTAAAAGTGTTTTTGAAAAAAGTAAAAATTTTTAATATTTTTCCTTACTACAAATTAATTAATTTTTTGTATATTTTGATCGTTTTGATATGCTAATATCAAAAATATTTTTTTAATATATTTTCAATAAAAATACGTTAAAAACATCATTGCCACGCTATCAAATAATATATCAAACATCCTATTTATAAAAAAAATACAACCATACCTCACTTTAACTCTCTCTCTCTCTCACACGCGCGCGAACACCTAGTAGATCTAGTTTCCAACGAAAAGTCAACTATTAAAATGTATTTATAAAAGAACAGAATAGTTAAATTAATGAAGAGTGGAGCTCAGCAGGGAGACAGGTTCTAATGGGAGGGGATGGAGAGATTTCGATTTGAGTTTTCTATGCATCAAGCGCAAGTTAGATTCTCTGCTCAGGGAAGGATGATACATTTAACAGCACTCGGGGATAAGTATATTCCCGTCTCGTCTCAAAATTGATGCTCGCTGGTTCTTAATATTACCCTAAAAAATAATATAACACAAAAACAAATATAGACTACAAAAAATTAATTAAGGATTCAAATTTAATAATCGGATAGTTCTTGGACAAAAACAAAATATAAACTTATACAAAAAAATAAATGAAGGATTCAAAATAAATATAGTATTAATAGAGTACTGAATAGTTTAGTAATGATTTGAAAAACTTGTTTTAGGTTATTTAAAAAAATCAAGAAACCAAATTCCCCATCAACCAAATAATAAGGGATAAAATAAAAAAAAAAATTAAACAAAAAAAAATCCAAAATAAAACAAATATCAATCAAAAGAATGATGATCAATGTTACGTAAAAAAAAAAAAAAAAAATATTAAGGGATAAAATTGAAAAAAAAATTCAATTAAGAAAATGATAAAACAAAAATAACAATTAAAAGAATGTGAACTAAATTTGAAATAAAAATAAAATATTAAGGGATGAAATTGAAAAAAATAAATCAAAAAAGGATTCAGAACAAAATAATAATAATCAAAAGATTAAAGATTAAATTTGATACAATAAACAAATAACAGGACACCTTTGTGATTTTGCATGCCAACACAGTTCATGAGGAGAAAAAAAAGAAAAGTAAAATGAAAAAAAAGATATTGTCAGAGCCCAATCAATACGTCTCTACCAACACACACAAGAAAGAACATGAAGTGACACTTTGAATGCCTCTCTAGAAGTGATTGTTTATCCATCGTATCATCTTTCACGAGTAGCTTAAATACCGCGGACACTTCCTACCCGCTAGTACATGCGTTGCACATACCACCCAACTTTCTCAATCTATTTACCCCATTCCCTACATACTTTTCCTAGTTTTAATTAGCCTAATTGTGTTTTATTTCATAAAATTGAGCACTAGAAATTTTTCTCGATCCCGTATGAAGGAAAACAAATCAAAACACAAGTCAAATTCAAAATATAGCTAGTATGCAGGGATCAAGTGGAGAGAAAGGGTTAAGAGACCGAATTGCAAATTGGGCCCTCAAATTCAAAAAAGTCCTCGAAGCTAGAATAAAAGTGGCCGAACATTTCTTCAACCTTTGAATTCTATCCTTGAAGATCTAATTATTTTAAATTAATGAAATTTTATTTTTCACAAAACCAAGAATTAACAAAGCCACGATGAAAAATTTGTCCGACACCTCGGGACCACCACATGCATGCATGGAAACAAATTACCAATATCAATTGCAAATCTAAGCAATGTCAAATGACAACATAAGAAATAAAAGAAATTTAAATACCAAAGCCTAAAATAATATTTTACAATAACTCTTTTAATTTAGATAATTTAATAAAAAATATTTTCAGCTCATAAATTTTTTATAAAATATTATATATATAATAATCTACTTACGATATCATCCAATAATTTCAATAATTACAATCTTACCAACACCATTTTCGTATCTGTCATAGTCAATCTAGCATTTCGCTATTATCACCATTATATCATTGCATTAATTATCGCAACCACCACCACTACCACTACTACTTTGTATTATTAATCATTGTCATCACCATTATTTATTAATATTATATTTTTCACATCATTACTTACCAAATTTTGTAAAATATCCTTTGGTATGTAAAATGTTCTTACATTTTAAAGTTGGAAAAGATGTTATCATGTATATTTTTTTTCATTATAAGTTTCTATAAATCAATAGAAGTAGTACAAAATTAAGTAAAAGTACATTTAGATTTTACTTGGTGGGACACCAGCTACACCAAAGACTCATAATCTAAATTGATAATTATGAAAAATCATACCTCTTGATTTCAATTTGGATTTCTTTTATTCTAAGAATACTTTGATTATTTCATTGTGTAGTTGAGATGAAAACAGATTTATTTATTTTCAATTAATTTAATAATAACTAATAAATTATATAGAAAGACTTCAATACCTCTAATAATTAGTGTTAATTTTTTTTGATGCAGAGGATGAAAATATTTTCACTCACCCTAACCAACAAGCTTTTGTTAATGATAGTCGTATCAACTTCAAAAGGTTAGGCGAGAAACAAAGACACTCCTCTGTGTAACCACCATAAGAAAGTAGCAAAGAACTAAGGAATTAAAGTAATGATCAACTAAAATAGACTAAAGGTCAACTGCAAGCGATAAAACACCAAATTTGATGCTTTCAACTACCTAAATAATAGAAGAGCTTGTATAAAAAAAAAGAGTAAAAATCAAGTCACAAGATTGGACCTAACTAGAATCTAGGATTCTTTCTCATAGACATCATCGAAGCAGTTTCCAATTGCTAAAAAAAAAAAAAAAAAAAACTCAAACCTCCTTGGCAATTTCCATGTCCATGTATAAATTATACCTCTTTATTATATAATCAAGCTGTAACCTCCACTAGGGTCTACGCCTTATTGACAGGTACCCTGCATTCCCTACACAAAAACAGAGCAATTTCTTCCGAGTGCCACAACCTCCTGTAGCGATAGAACTATTATTTACACTCCCAAGAAGGCATTAAAAACTCTCTTTCTTGGATCTGTAGACGGGGCGGTTTCACAATTCCCCAAAAACTATACATATACATAAAGTCTGAGGCATACCCTTTTTCCAGAACTGTGCAAGAAATGATGGGCTGGTCTTGTTCTTTCAGGGTGGTTCTTGTTTTAGCTCTTCTGGCTCTCCCCAGCTTCTCTCATGGACATGGTATGTTACAAGTTCTTGATGGGTTCTCTTAGCAAACTTTTATCTGGAATCATTTTTCTTCTCTTCTGTTCTGTTTGATTCTTCCTTTTTGTGGTTTTAACACCTTTTTTTTGTGTTAATTGAAGGATTCAGTCGGAAAGTGATTGAGACATACGAGCTTGGAGATTCTTCAGTTGAATTAGAGGTTGGTTTTCTTTCCTCTACTTTTTATGTTTTCCTTTATAATAATAGTTATTGTTAATCATTTTAAAAGCGCATCCCTGTTTGTTTCCCAGGAAACTGCAGGGAAATCAAGGGGAATGTATGAATTGGACTATGATTTGGATCCGAAGCCCAACACCAATCCCAAAACAGGCTATATATACAGTCCTCCACAAGGCTGATTGATATACAGCTGTGTCTTTCTTCAAATTTTTGTTTTATTGTAAAACAGAGTGGTTTCCAGAATTATATTGGCTATGTTTTTCTGTTTTTGTTGTTTTGGCAAACTGTAATTTGTGAGTAAGATGCTTCAATGTTGACTCTCTTGTTGTAACGATCCTTTCTTTCTCCTTTCTCTTACTGTAGTGCTGTTCTTGATGCACACTGCCTGGAAAACAAATGAAAAGGGAGGTGAACCAAAAATAATTAAATGAATAAAAAGTATGCTTTTATCACATGCATGAAACGTTCAAAAAACAAATAAAATCACATTCTAGGGCTTGGAAGCTAACCTTGCAAATCATGGGCTCGGTCTACTTCCTTGTATGGGCTTGGATTTTGTGCTTGTTCTTACTCCCATCTCAATACCAAAAGTATTTTACCAAAATAAAATAAAATAAAAGCTATTTCCATCACAATTTTGGCATATTAACCATCAGAAAAGCATTAATATGATGCTTTTATATTAGAAAAAAATCATGGTTAAACACTTATCATTTACACAGTTTAAAATAACAGTTCACATCCTAAATAATTTTATAATTTAGTTTATTTTACACTTATCAATGAAATAAATTATAATTTTAAAAAACATGGATGATTAATATAAAAATGGCTAAACTATAAGATAATTACTGTAATTTTTTCTTATAATTATGGCTAATAATCACATCTAATTTTAGTTGTACATCATTTTAAAAAATAAGTCTTACTAAATACATATAGAAAAACAACAATTACAACCACACTCGGAGCAAAAACAATGAGAATGTTATTTCACTAAAGAAAACTCACTAAACCAACAACAATATAATATTATTTCACTAAAGAAATTAGCCCTTGATCATTTAAATTGCATGGGGATTAGGAGGCCACTGCAAGAGGAAATTCTGAAAACGGTGCTGTTTTATTTTTTGAACTGTTCCAAGGTTGTGTTTGGTGGATTGTGAGGTCTTGGTCAATTAAATAATTTCGAAACTTGATGCAAATTGTATTTTTTTAAATTTTGAAATGTTTTTTTTATTAAAAATTAATTTTTAAATATTTTTATATTATTTTAATGTGCTGATATTAAAAATAATTTTTTTTTTTTAAAAATATATTTTTAAATAAAAAATATTTTAAATTATAACTCCTATTAAAATCTCAAATTGTCCAAAGGGTTCGTATGCTGTAAAGAATACAGCCGCCTTGAGGCTGCTGGGTTTAAACCATGAGCACACATAAAATGTAGAATTTAATACAGAGAGTTCAATGAAGTGACAGCCGCAGGCAATTTTGGATTCCAGAGTCGCCAGCCTTTGTTGAATGCAGTCTGCTATCGGATCTCTTCTTCCTTCAATGCACACTGCAGCATGGATCATTGGCTATGCTTGTCCTCTCACTTTTCTCAGCCATTTTTTATTCAGCGGCAACCCTTTTAGTTGATTACTGTTCCTTTGTTGAAGATATATAAGAGTTGAAATTAAAAATATTATAATAATTCTAATTATAAAATTTAGACAGGTGTAGTGGGTTAATTTAGAATCCAATTAATTAAGAGTTTGAATTAAGAGTTTGAATTGGTTTGAGTTCAAGAAAAATAAAAGAAGGATCGACTTCATCTAACCCGGTCAAAAACTTATTAACTGTTTTTTATAAAAACAATTGGTCAAAATAAGATTGTTTTGATTTTTTTTTAATAAAAAACTTGGGTTGACTCTTTCGATTCGTAACTTGAGCGTTGCTTTGGGTCCACTCTTGAATTGTATTTTAAAACCATGATAATAACCACATTTATTTATACGTTGATTTAAGTCAACCAAGATCGACTCTTCCGACCCGTGACTTGGGCGTTGCCTTGGTCAACCCTCAAGTTAGGATTTTAAAACTATGATAATAACTATTTTTATCATTGCATTGATCTAGGTCAACTTGAGTTTGTCCTCTTGACCAGTGATCTGGATCTTGCCCTAGATTAACCCTACCGTGACCCAGACCTTGTCCGAGTTGACTCCTTAATTGAATTTTAAAACTATAATAATAACCACTTTTATTTTTAAACTAAATCGAGTTAAATCGACCTATGACCTGAGTCTTGTCCCGAATCGACTTCCGTGTTAGGTTGTAAGACTATGATAATAATTATTTTTATTCTTACATGTTTTTGTAAGATAAATTTGAAATTAAAAGTTTTTAACAATGATATTTTAAAAATAAAAAATATTATCTTTGAAAACATGTTCTTTTTATATTTTTTATTTTGAAAGTACATAAATTTACTTTAAAATATTCTAAAAATAAATTTATTTTTATATATTTTATGATTTTTTTTAAAGAAATACATTTCTATTTTTCTATTTTTTTTCTTTCAAAATTAGCATCCTCACGGGCTTTGGGATGGCCGCATGCTAATTCAAACACACTCTATATTATTTTCAGTGATTCACTTCGATAGTTCATTTCGAAGATTCTTTATGTCAATAAATGGATAGGCTGTTTCCATCAATGGGCAAGCCCGAGATCGGAGTGGTCTTGAGTTGTTACTAGGCCCAATGGGCCTGCTTTGTGTTTAAAAATTCATTTCTAGGAAAGCCCAGTAAAATCCTTCACGATAATGAATATAGTTAAGCTCATCATCTTAATTAGATTGGTAGCCCAGCCTTAATGAGATTCATATGCTTATAATATATGATGATTAATCATATTAATTCACTGTTTTTTTGGAAAAAAAGGATATATTTATGCCACCAAATAATTTAGTTGGAAAATAAAAGTCATTAATATCTTAGTGATAAGAATAGAGCCTTGTGATAATATCAATATAAAATATATTTATACTAAAAAAATCAGTAACGATAAAATGATAAAATCTTAACAACTTTTTTTTTGTAATTAAATATAAATTTAATTATATAAAAAAATCAAAACTTAATCGGATGTCAAATTTGATATACAAGTTTAATCTTAATGTTTGCCGTATTTTTTTCGTTTGATTTAGATATTTTCTTATTTATTTATAGATATATCAAATTATTATTTAAAATAAAATATAACAATTATAAATAAATAAATTTAATTACCTCATAAAGTTATGAAATAAAAATAACATTAAAAATTAAACTCTTAAAATTTTATTGAAAGCTGAAATGATCATTAATATTCCATATTTTATGCTGTAGATTGAACAATGTAAATTCTCATAATAAAATAATTATTTTTACTATTCTAAAACAAAAACAAATACCTTGGCTCGAGGGTTAATGTGTTTTTTTTTTCTTTCATAGGATCAATTTTTCATTATCAAATTGACTAAGCACATCCTAATCATATTATATTCATGATAAAATTACTAAAAGAGTCCTTTTCACGATTTAATTTTAATTAAAAAATTAAAATGCCTAAATTAACCTTGAAATTTAATTCTCTTAGGCTTGCATCCAGGGTTTTTTTGCCATTTCATCTTGATTTGTTTTTGTAATTATGAATTAAAGTAAGGGGCAATTCAGTATTTTTAAAAGTAAAATATTATTAAAAAAGAAAAGAAATGAAGTATGATCTAGTTCTTGACAATACTTTAACAGGAGATCTTTGTTTTCTAGCATCACTAAGCATGAATATTGCAGATATGCAGGAAAAAATAAAATAAAATTGAAGTATGATGAAAACAATGCTGCGTATCATGTTAGAACTTGATATGGACGGCACAGATTTAAGGGATTTCTAGCTAGGAGTTTCTTCAATGATATTAACAATCTTGATATACATACAATGCTTAGATGTCTCACATCAGCAATTTGGCAAAATTGTTTGATGCAACCTAAATATATTTCTCCATTCTTAATGTTCCATGGAAATTGTTAAGCTATTTGTCCTTTTTTTGATTTGTTTCTACCTATCCATTTATATGTTTCGAGAGGTTGGCGAAGCATTTTTTCTATAAAGTATTTTTATTTATTTATCTATTTATTTTTTAAAATTTATTTTTAATATCAATACATCAAAACTGTCAAAGAACCATTTCAATTCAAAAGCTTAAACTGTTAGGTGAGGTCTCATGATATGATTTATATTATTCTCTAATAAAAACGATCCAAAATTATTTTTTAAAAATAATTTAAAATAAAAAATTTCAAAACTTTAAAAACAAAAACAAACATGCATTACTTGTTCCTTGGGTCATCTCCATGAGAAGGAAGAGAGAGGTCTACTTTTCACAAATCTCAGGGCCACTAGAGTCTTATATAATATTTAACTTCAGGGCCCGTGAGATTAGTCGAGGTACGTGCAAGTTAGCTCGAAAACCCATGTTAATAAAAAAAAAGAAAAAAAAGAGCTCTATTATTGAAACTTAAACTATCAAGATTTTTATATATATTTGAAACTTGATTTAGAAGTGATGATTACGATTATTTTAATTGCTGGAAAAAATGCAAAGTGTAGTATGGAATAAATCAACTGAAGTAAGATTGACCTTGTTTTTTTCATAGATCAAATTATCAAAGGATGCACTTGAGTTCATCCCCTACTCTAGGGTTCGCACCACCGTGCCCGCAACGATGGAAAATTATAGAAGAGTAGACTTAGATTTTTTTTTTTTCCAAAGTCCATACTACTCCAGAGAAGAAAATTAATAAGGAAAACTATAGGTTAGCGGGTGACACAAGCTGGACACTTATAAGCTATTTGTTTTTGTCTTTTAATTTTCTTTTAAATAAACAAATAAAATTAAAAAAAATCAACTTTTTTTTAATATATTTTTAAATAAAAAATACTATAAAAAACAAAAACTAAACAACCGTACCATTAAGCTACAAAAGCTCGTGTCATATCACAATCACTGCATGGAAAACGCAAAGCAATAATGGAAAACCTTCTCAATCTCTTATTTCCAAGAAACTGCAAATACTTCTGAGTATATAATAATTTAATCCTTTGACCGTCCATAATGGTCAATTCCTTAAAACCTCTCGTAATTTCTTGGAAAATGATCAAACAATCCCAAAAGCTTTCATTAATTAGGCAATTTCCTTTGAGCTATAATTGTCAAGGTGACAACACCCTATGAGAAAAGATACTATGCTATAAACATAAATAAAGAGACTAACCAACTATATATTAAAAAAAAAAACAAAACACAAAGACTAAATAATTATTTAGTTGATAATTCTTTTTACCAGTCAAACAAGGATTGATGAAAATCAAGAAAATTCCTAGATCATTCCTATCAACATAGAAACAGACGAATGAAAAACAACCCCACTTTTCTTATAAAACATTCCTGCTCAGATTTCCTATTCCTTTTGATGCAGGAGCATAGAAATTTCCCTCCAAGTATTGGACCTTTATGACCATTTCCTCGTGTTTTTTCTTCTTCCTTGTTTCTACGGCAACATACAAGCAGCTTCCCCTCCACCTCCTATGAAAGCGGAAGCTTTGATGCGTTCCCCTGCCGCCTCTTTGTTGCGCCTATATAAATAAACAAGAGCACAAGTTACACAGCCACCCTCAGAGCACACCATTCTTCATTTATTTTTTCTTGGGAGCTAGAGAATTAGCCTTCTACTTTCATTACTTGCAGCAATTGTTATTACTCGAGCAATGGACGCTTCCCAACTAGTCAGCAGCTTAGTCATACTGCAAAAAGAATCATCAAACGCTAACCAATCCTTTTCTCCATTGTTTACAATGGTTCATCTTGTCCTGTCTGAATTGATTTTTAGTAGGTTCAGTAATCTTCAGAAGTTCTTAGCTAGATTTTGGTTCTTTCTCCAATCCCAACTAGGCCTTGGCAACTCAGAGCTTTGGGAAGATGATGATGGAAACCAAGACTCTGAGTTATCAAAGCAAACCCAGGAGTCTTGCTTTGACAACAAGAGACCAGACGAAAGGAGTATATGCAGAGAAGATGTGGAGATGGTGATGGAAAACCTGGGACTTTTTTGCAGCAGTGAAAGTGAGGAACTTAAGGAGTGGATGGGCTCTGATGAGATTTCGCAGCTGTTTGATGAGAAGGAGCCCAGCCTGGAGGAAGTAAAGGAAGCTTTCAATGTTTTTGACCACAACAGAGATGGTTTTGTTGATGCAAGTGAGTTGCAGAGAGTTTTCTACAAATTGGGATTGAAGGAAGGACTTCAGCTGGAGAAGTGCAGAAAGATTATCAGAACCTTTGATGAAAATGGAGATGGAAGAATAGATTTTAATGAATTTGTAAAGTTCATGGAGAATAGTTTTTGTTGAATACAGCTTAATTTGTGAATTATTAATAACACAGCAAACCCAAAATCCAGCATTTATTTTGATTTTTTTCCTTCTTTAAATTATTTTTCCCTTTTCTTGTGTGTATTCAATTTGAATGTCTAGTTGCTCTATGGATACCTGCAAGGAAAAGTAGGAAAAATAAATTTTTTGAGAAGCGGAAGAGCTCAATTTTTTAGCTATTGACAGTCTCAGATGCCTTGATCGAACAACTCTATGGTCTATATATAAAAATAACACATATTAGCCACCGCAATTACAAAAGTCAATGCTTTTAGGTCGAGAAATTTCTTTTATATATAAAAATAACACGTATTAGCCACCACAATTATAAAAGTCAACGCTTTTAGGTCGAGAAGTTTCTTTTATATATACTAACTTTAATTAATATAAACGACAAAATCAACCAAAAATAATCCGATTTATTTTTCAGGTGCAGACAACGGTTCTTTAACATCGTTGACTTTTGCCCCAAATTTTAAAGTTACATATTAAAAGGCAACCTTTTTAACTGTAAAAAGGGTATAATTAATTTTTTTTTTTATAACTTTTGTGGGTATGGGGTCGAAACGAAACAAAACGAGTCGAATAAAAATGTTAATTTTTTTTTTATTATTAAAATGAATAAATTTTAATTTATTTAATTAAATGTACATATAAGATTTTTAATTTTTAATTAGAATTTATTTTTTTTGCTAATTTTTTTTCCACCCACGATAAAATACAGTTCAAATAATTAGTATGGTCAAATATCAATTACATGTTGACCAATAAATATAATCACTTTCAACTTATCTGTCAGCTGAAAAAAGTCATAGAGGATGAAAATAAATTTATTTTTATTTTATTTTTTTTACTTTAAATTAATTTTTTTAGTATTTTCAGATTATTTTAATATACTGATGTTAAAAATATTTTTTAAAAATTAAAAATTTTATTTTAATATATTTTCAAATAAAAAATATTTTAAAAAATAACTCCTACACTTTTAAGCATCTTTTAAATCAGGTGTTCATAAACGGCAAGAGCTTCCCCTACAAAAGAGATTGGTTCGACTTTGTTTCTTTAGCTACTATTTGCTAAAGATATGTATAGGTATTTTAAACATAATTTTTGGCATTATGAAAAAAATTAATATTTAATTGAAAAGTTGATACATACATTTAATAAAATAAAATGAAAATTATACAAATCAATAAATCATAAAAATAATTGTTAAGGTTAAATAAATATTAAAATATAAAGTTAAAAGATAAATACACATAAAAATATTTAATTTCATGATACAAGGAGTTCATCCAAATTAAAAATTATTGGTATTAAACCAGCTCAAAGAAAGTATATTATAGAACTTTCATTGCTAAGTTCCATAAGGTTCTCCTTTCCACTTTTAATCAAAGCATCACTTAATTCAAAGTAATGCAAGAGATTTTTTTTCTTTCTAATATGCAACTTTTTGGACATGATTTTTTATCTGACTCTGGGCTGGGCTAAAGCTTTGTTAAGAGATTCTAGAGGTCATATTTTTTATAGTGTTAAAATTTCACATCAGATATAGGAAAGATATTCTGATAATGCTCAGTAGTTACTGTTTAATATTTGCTATATTTTTCTAGGTTGTTTAGGGTTATTTTTTCTATTTGATTTTGGAACTCTTTTATTATTTTTACATATTTATTTAGGAATTTTTTGTTCCTAATTTTTTTTAGGAATTTTATTGTTTTTCCTTTATTTTTGGGTTTCCTTGTTGGTTTAGATAAGTTTTTAAGTTTATTTAAGGAGTTGCAAACCTATTAGATAGGTAGACAACTTGAATATAAAATATTCAGTAATAAAACTTTTGAATTAAAGTTTTTATGTGATCCATTTTTTAGAATAATTCAGTGTTCTTGTGCTTGATATTTTTCTTGTGTTGCTTCTGCCTATATCAATTAGTATTAGAGCTCAACGATACCAGATTATTGCTTGTTTGTGTTGCAATCCTAGATTATTTTGTTTGTTGCGTGCCCCTAAATAACCAAGGTTGGAAGAGGTCGCATAACAAAACATATTCAGGTAAGAATGGATGAAGAGGTTCTCTATTGGGATATAAACATTCAGGAGCTAGTGATGGAGGACATACAGAGATAAATGACATAACTGAAAAGAGATGTTTAAGATTTGGTAATAAAAAACATGCAGAGGCATATTACAAATTTAACTTGTTAGTTGGCAGAGATGAGGAGCTCGAGGGATCGTGAGAAGAGTGATTATAGATCCATGACTAGTTTGAAAACTCATTTCAAAGGCATGAGCAAATAAGACAACTTCTTAATCGGGGTGAATATAATATTGAAACAAATATTTTTTATGATTATGATTCTTGTGTGTATTAGAATCAACCACCAAAATTTGATGAGAAAAAAAGTTCAAGATGTCATTGAGCTTGAAACTTTCAAAAACCTTAAAAAATCAGTAAATTGAAATATACAAGGATTCTCTCATTAAAGTGAAGAATTCCTTGATACTTCGAAAGAATGTTTTAGATCTAACTTTGAAGATATTGAAGTAGTAGAAATTTCCAGCCATTGAGAAATAAATGGACCAACCTATTGTTCATTATCAATAATCAAGTGTCCGAAGTTGATGTTTGAAGAATTTCAAGGTGGATTTAATGTTGACAAAAAAGGTGTGTTGCAAAAAGAAAACAACTTAGTTGTTGTTAAGGACGATAACGTTATTCTAAATCTTGTTCTCAAAAGTTGTTGCACATAGTTTTCAACATAATGATAAGATTAGTTCTATTGCTAAGGAGGATGAATATGTTGCTGGCATATATGATGTTTATGATAGAAGCACTGGGCATGTAAAAGGTTAAAAGCTTTTTTTTTATTAGACATACATGAAATAAAGGCAAAGAACAATTTGAACTTGAGGATGAGTTCTCTCCAACCTAAGAAGATTAATGAAAGAGATTTCCCCCCCTCTAATATGCAGTTTATGTTAATGGAATTAATCTTTTATTTGACCATTGGATTAGATTAAAATTTTGCAAGGAGATTCTAAAGGCTCTGTTTCTTATATGGTTAAAATTTTGCAACAATCAAATGTTTGGAAAGACCTTTTAATAATACCAAGAAGTTATTATTCGATATTTTTATATTTTACTAGTTGATTTATGAATCTGTTTTTTTATTTGGTTTAGAACTCTTTTGTTATTTTTTTTCAGATTTAATTAGGATATTTTTTCCTATTTTATGTAGGAATTTTATTACTCTTCCTTTATTTTTTGGGTTTTCTTATTGGTTTAGGTAAGTTTTTAAGTTTATTTAAGGAGTTGTAAACCTCATAGAGAGATATATTACTTGAAAAGAAAATATCTAGCAATAAAATTTTAAATTAGAGTTTTTATGTGATTCCTATTTAACATAGTTTTGGGCTCTTGTGCTTGTGTCTTTCTTGTATTGCTTGTGTAGATTTTCTCTTAATGTGCAATTATATGTTATTGAACATAATATTTTATCTAACAATTGAATTGGACTGAACTTTTGCTATGAGATTCTAGAGGTCATGTTTTCTATAGGGTTAAAATTTTGTAGCAATAGGAGATCATGAAGGTTTTCCGATAATACTTAGAAGTTACTATTTAAGATTTGCTATATTTTTCTAGTTAGTTTATGATTTTTTTTCATATTCTTTTACAAGTCTTTTATTATTTTTCCAGATTTACTTGAGATGTTTTTTTTCCTAGTTAGTTTAAGATTTTTATTGTTTTTTCTTTATTTCTGGTTTCCTTGTTGGTTTAGGTTAGTTTTTAAGCTTATTTAAGAATTTATAAACTTTATAGAGAGGTAGACTAACTGAATATAAAATACTCAGTAATAAAATTTTGAATTAGAATTTCTGTGAGATCTATTTTTCAGCATAGTTCTTTGTTCTTGTGCTTACTCTTTTTCTTGTGTAGCTTCTGTATATGTCAATTGATATCAGAACCCAACAATCATAGGTTATTGCTTGTCAAGTGTTGAAATCCTAGTTTATTTAGTTTTTTGTGTGCTACTTAATAATCATGGTTGGAAGAGTTCGTAGGTGAGGAGGTTTCCCTTTGAGAGATAAATGTTCAGGAGCTGGTGATAAAAGACATGCAAAGACATATTACAAAATTAACCCATCAGTTAGCGGAAGTAAAAACCCAGGGAATTGGGAGAAAGAGTGGTCATAGATTTATAACTAGTCTTGAAAACCCGTTTCAAAAGCTTGTGCATAGCAAACAACTTCTTGATCGAGATGAGTATCATAAAGATTTTAGTACTCCTATTTATAGTAAGATAAATGTGAATTGTTATTCTCCATTAATTTATGATGTTTATTTTAAAGATGATTATCTTGATGACGGTTATAAACAACGACAGTAATAGTAGTGTGATGATATCATTTGTGGTGTACTTGTTCATAAAATATGTAAGGTTAAGTTCAAAGAAAACATGTAAGGTATTCAAGAAACAAAAATTTTAAGATGAAGAGACTGAAGTTGATGTTTAAAATTATTATATACTTGAAGAGAAGAAATAAAAGGGTTGAGAGTCTTGATTGAACATTCACAAGATCAAGACAAGAGTAATTTAAACTCAAGGACGAGTTCTTTTCGACTCAGGTAGATTGATGTTGGAGATTTTTCCTTAATACACATTTTTATATTATTAAGTATAATTTTTTATCCGATGTTTTTTTCCTAGTTTGTTTAGGACTTTTATTACTTTTCTTTTTATTTTCGAGTTTCCTTGTTGGTTTAGATAAGTTCTTAAGTTTATTGAAGGAGTTGTAAACCTTCTAGAGAGATGACTACTTGAACATAAAATATTCAACAATAAAATTTTAAATTAAAATTTATATGTGATCCTTTTTTATCATAACTTTATCTTTTCATGCTTGCTAATTTTCTTGTGTTGATTTTATTGGGCAGTATCTCTGAAACTTGAGGTTATTTACTTTGTCATACTCACTGGAAATAAAAAAAGAAGCATTCACTGTACCTTCAGGTTTTTTAGTGTCTTGGCCATGCTTTAAAGAGGACAAGCAGCCTCAATAGCAGCATAAATAGCATTAATCTGTGACAAGGAAGAAAACTAGAGAAAGAAGAAGAATCCATCCATTATTAGTGTGTATAATCAAAGAATCAGAGTTACATAGACACCTTCATAACCGCTGGCTCCAAAACAAAGATGACGAATGAGTATGCAATTCCACTTCATAAGGAGGAGGAGGAGCACCTTCATTTGTTAAAAGCCAAGAAAGTTATACAAGGAAAACCATAGTTTTTAAACTTGGCCCGGTGGCCGGCCTGGTTCAAGGCTCGGGTTCCGGGTTTTGACCGGGTCGGCCGGGTCAATCTCTATTTTTAAAAAAATTCAAAACGACGTCGTTTTAGTAAAACAAAAAAAGTAAACGGGTTGCAACTGGGTTTTGCCGGGTCAGCCCACCGGGTCATGGCTTTTCCTATTTTTTCATCAACCCGGCCCGGTTCCAGCCCCGGGTCGGGCCGGATTTCAAAACTATGAGGAAAACTAAGATGAATTCCAAGGAGACAGCTAGAAGGATTAGCTAGACAGCCATCAATCTAAACCTATGACCAGGAATCTCTCCTCAGCAACTATTTTAGACAAACAAAAGCGATTAGAGAACGACCTATGCATCACTGGCTGCTTTAGGCGGGTTTGACTTTGACGGCTTAATAATATAATGGCTTTAATCTTTATAATTTACTGAGGTTACAGTTATCTACAACAGGCCATACTGGATTGATTCAAGCACGGCCGTAGAAAGCATTTTTTCAAAATTAAAAAAAAACCGATGTTAATTCATGTTAACATTTTATATTTATGACCTGAGTAATGAAATAAAGATGACCTCATCGAAAAAAATAATGAAGTTCAATATTCAACAATACAATGTTGAAGTTTGAAAATTAAAAAAAGGAAATCAATTCTAAAAATGAATAAAAAAACAATTAAAAGAATAAAAAACAAATTTGAAATAAAAATAAAATAAAAAATGATATAAAACCCCGAGTCAATCTAAGCTAGTGTTGCAAATGTGTGACCATGACCCTGAAGCCGAATTATAGTCATAGAAAGCAAAATGAAAAAAAAATAAAGCACCTAATGTTAAATGATGAAATCAAAAAATTAAATCAGTGAAAAAAAAAGACATAAAAAAGATCGATATGTTAAAATCTTATACTCGTGATCCAAATAATGAGACTAGGATAATTGCACTGAAAAAATTAACGAAATCCAATTATAAACTGATAAAATATTGAATGGTTAAATTAAAAAAAAAAAACCAATCTAAAAAAAGGAACCAAGACAAAAAAAAAAAAACCCTAAAAAAACAAGAGTCAAATCTAACATAAAAATTAAATTACTTCAAATAATAAAGGATGAAACTAAAATATTTTTTTTAAATAAAAAAAAAGGACCAAATCTTATATAAAAATCAAATAGAACAAAATACTAAGAGGTAAAATTAAAAAAAATAATAAAAAGATTAAAAACAAATAAAAGAAAGGACCATAATTTAAATAAAAACAAAATGGAGGACAATCTTTGATTTTGGCTGGGATGACACAATTTCTAAGAGGAAGAGAAAAAAAAAAGAGAAAAAAATCTCAACCGCCGCCGAACCACATCGAAAAGCCTTACACGCGCTGCTCAATTGGATGCGCCTCCAAGGGAGGAGTCAGAGAAGATTGTGGTTGATCATTTTTTATAGTTGGGAGGTGTCACAATTAAGCATGTGCACTACATGCACCAACAATATTTTTTTTTAAAAATAATTTATTAAAAAAACTAAGCACCCCTAACCCCACATAGTATTAAAAAAAAAAAAAAAAAAAAAAAAAAACAAAACAAAACAAAAGGATAAAAAAAAAATCCTTGGCATAAGCTATAGATTTTTTGCTTTTCAGAGCATCTCAGTAATTATATTATGCTAACAAAGATAAAAGATAAAAAATATCTGTCTAATTAGTTAAACAATTTTAATTTTATTAGTAGTGTTAAAAAAAATAAAAAAACCAATCTACCTTCCTTCAATGTAGTAATGACAAACAGGTCTAGTTGAAAAGACAATCCCTCCTAAAAACAAGTTATAGTTTTTATTATGGAGGATAAAATGATAATTTCACTGTCGGTATCACATATAAATTTTTGTTAATGAGAGACAGTACGAGCAAGACAAACCTCAAACTATTTTTAGAACTACAATTTTCTTAAGAGAGAGAAATTATATAGGAGGCTCCTCTCAAGAAATTATATTCTGTTGATGGCTCTATAGCCTTTACAATCTCTGAAGATGCATTGCATTGATTATAATAAGGTCGTCCAGCCCTGCATGCTCTTGTAATATAACGAGTCCAACTGAAATTCATAGTTCAACAATAGTTTAATTTCTGGAAGAAATTGTCTTTGACATTGAACATCACTTCACATAGTTACTGTCACAGTATATTGGTGTAAGAAAATCCAAAGTCAACATAAAAGCTATCTGTAACAGCCAATTGTTATTTCAACAACATGCCTGATCAGCTATACTTCGAAGAATACAGTGGCTGTCCTTCCAGAAAGGCATCTGTTGCCCCCAGAATATCTCACACTTCCGAGAACCTTTATGTAAAAATACAAACATAATATCAATTTATTAGAATGAATAAAAGGAACTTTTACACAAATCATTTGTGTTTTTCAGGAAAAAAAATAATAATAATGTTTTACCTCATCAATCATGTTGAAAATTATTTGCCAGTTCCACCAGTCGCAGCAGCAACCAATTGGAGATATTCTTCAGTTGCATAATAAACCAGGGAAATATCTTGATCTGCTATATACAGTTACAACAAAAGCATCTAATAATACGCCAATATTTATCTAAAATATAGAAGGAGAAAAAAATGGCTTTCATAAAAGCAGACATGGATCTAGTTAAACAGGTTGCGCCATACTTCAAAATTCCATAAGTGGAAATACTACTTAAGAGCACTAACAAGAGTAAATCACGAAAAGAAACACTACAAAGAGAGCGAAGTATTAGAAAGCAAATCATAAAGCATGATATGATTATGTTTAATCAATGTTAGTGCAAATCTACAGCATTGATTGAGGTATAATTAACTTAATAAAACCTCATATCCAGTTCGGTTAGCAAGTTACTGAATTCTGATTCAATAATTTGTTGATGTACTTTCTGCCCCCATTTCATGTGAAGCCGTTTCTATAATTCAATCAGCATCGACATGTGTATTCTGGACCTTACCTTGAAGCTGTAGCAGTCCAGTTAGGTCAAGTCAAGTCTATAACAAAGCATGATTTCCATGACCTGAATGTAACCAATGCATTCATAATCACCATTCACAGAAAAGGTAGCAAAAATGAAAAATTACCGACCCTTTTGGAGATACTATTCATTTGCACAACTTACCCATTATCGCTCTGGTAGGGCTTCTAACATGTTCAATATCCTTGAGCCACCATGGAGGCTGATCCCCAAGGCCACAACCACCGTATTATGAGTACATGCAATTTTTTTAATTGTCACCAATAATCTAAGCAAGAACACCTCCCATCTCGAAAGTGATGGAAACGGTTGGCATCTCTAACAACTATCACTCTGTTTGTAACCTTTGAAATAAGTCTAACAGCTGAATGGCAATCATCACATATCCTAAGGTTCTTAATTACAAGGATGGATGCTTCTGATGGCAACTTCAGAAGTCCATAAGCTATGGCCAGCTTCTCACTGTGATAACTAAGATAATATTCCTTCTGTTCATCCTCTACATCATGCAGTACTGCACCAATATCTGGAGTATAACCCAGTGGCTTAATCATAGCTAAGAGTTCCTTTACTTTTTGATAAGTCTGACCATAATCTGGATGCTTATTGTCTTCCGAAGTAAATATATGGGTGACATTTCCAATCTCTATCCAGCTCACCCCAGGTTCTTTCTTAATCTTTTTGTCCCTCATCAACTTTCTAACCTTGACAACTCCATCCCATCTCTTTTCCTTGGCATAGATATTAGATAACAGTGTGTAAGTCCCTACATCATTAGGGTCCATCTCCAAGACAAATTCTGCAACCCACCTTCCTAAGCCGTAGTTCTGATGGACATGGCATGCATTGAGCAAAGTACGCCAGGCAACAACATCCCATTTAACTGGTGCTGTCCTCATAAAATTCCGGGCTTCATTAAGTTGTCCTGTCTTGCTCAGAAGGCTAACAATACAAGTATAGTGTTCCAATCCAGGTTGGACACCAAACTGTTTCATTAGGTGGTGCAGATAATAGAATCCCTCTTGCACTAGACCCAGATGGCCACAAGCAGAGAGAACCCCAGTAAAAGTTACATAGTTAGGATGCTCTTCTGCAGCCAACATGTCTTGAAACACAAGAAGAGCTTTCTTTCCAAGCCCATGGTGTGAGAAGCCACATATCATTGCATTCCAAGTAATGATGTCACGATGCATCATATCTGAAAATACTTTCTTAGCTGCCTCAATGTCGCCACTCTTTGCATACATATTTATTAAAGCATTTCCAACCATAACATGGTGCTTAAAGCCCGACTTCTCACTGTGTCCATGTAACAAAGACCCATTTCTTCGTGCAGACAGGCCCGCACAAGCATTTAACAAGACAGCATATGTAAATTCATTTGATTTTACATTTTCCTGCTCCATTTTTGAAAATAAATTCAGTGCTTCTTCAAAGCAACCATTTTGAAAGCAAGAAGCCATGACCGCTGTCCATAACACAACATTCCGACTTTGCAAACCATCAAAGACCCCCCTTGCCATCAAACTCTTTCCACATTTCCCGTACATATTTATGATTGCACTGCTAACATATGCATCACATTCAACATCACTCGTCAACATCTTGCCATGAACATGCAAACCCAATCTCAAATCTTTAAGAGAAGCACAAAGACTAAAAGCATTAACAAAAGTAACCTTATCCCACTTCACAGACTCGCTGACCATACTCCTCAGGACCTCCAAACCCTCCCTCAAATACCCATTTTCCACAAGGCTACTCAAAATCGAATTATAAGCAACAATATCATTTACAGGCACTTCATTCCAAACCCCCATTGCATCTTGAACAATCGAACATTTAGAATACATAGATACAAGAGCATTCCTCACATAATTATGAAACGAGAACCCAGTCTTTAACAAAAGCCCGTGACATTGCCTACCCTCCTCAACTCTCCCACGATCACAACAAGAAGAAATCGCAATTGCGAATATATACTCATTCGGGCTAACATTACCCTCCGAAATCATATCTTTCAACAACCTAATCACTTTCAAAGAAAACCCATTGAGTAAATACCCAGTCATCAAAGCACTCCAAGAAACCACATTTCTTTCAGGCATTCTATCAAACAAGTTGTGGGCAATGGAGACCTGATTAACTTTTGCATAGAAATTTATCAAGGAATTAACTTCAATTATGCTGTTTTCTGTGGCTCGGGAAGTTACGATCAAATGGGAATGGATTGTTTTACCAACCTTGAGGTTTTTAGTATCAGCTGACAGTTTTAAGAGCTTAATGAGGTCTAGAGGAGAGGAGGGCGAGACAGCATTTCGTCTGAGTAGAAATGGCGCGTGCCGGAATGGCACATAAGCCTTTCTTTGTGCCTTTAGCATTAGATTTGATTAGGTTTTGCAGCAATCGCAAGGTGGGTCTTCTAACTTCTAGTTGTCTCCAATGTCATCCTAAGGCCTTATGTTTGAAAGTGCAGGGCTTCTCCCTTTCTTTCTTGTAAGAAGGGAGAAGATTGGTTAACAACATATTGTCAATAAATAAATTTTGACAACATTGCGGGAACACAAAATAAATATGTTAGTTCAATTAGCTTACGGATGCCCAATTTATTCAAGTGGTCCTTTAGTTTGTCTGGGTGAGTTTTCAACTTGTTTCTAATTGAATATTTATACTTTTTTGAGTTTCTAATTATTGAAAAATTATCAATCAAATTTTTTGGTTAGAATCCATTAGTTAATTGTTGATTTTTATTAATTATTCTCCTAGCATCTTTATATAAATCCTATTCGATTAAGAGGGTGTTTGAAAGTACAGTCGTAATTACTTTTCAAAGTGCCTTTATACTCAGAAATACATTAAAATAATATTTTTTTTATTTTTTTAAAAATTATTTTTGACATTAGCACATCAAAATGAAATGAAAACATAAAAAAATAAATTAATTTGAAGTAACGAAAAAAAATACAAAATTTTCAATTTTTTTTAAAAGCGCTTTTGAAATGCAAAAAATAACGGGGTCTAAGTAAAAAGAAAACAAACATTAGAATAGGAATTTGTTAGCATTTTGGTTAGTACCAAATATTAAACCAATTCACCTTTAACATTTATTTTGGATTTGATTATAATTAAATTTTTTTTATTAAATTTAGTGGGTGTGATTTTGTTTCATTATGCAAAGAATCCTGGCACGATTAAGGCTTAACTATTTATTTGTTTAGATGATGTTATATGTCTAGATGGTCGCCTAAAATAACCATTTTGTGTCCGAGTGTCACAAGGGCGTGTATGCTCTTGGTATGTCTTGATGATCTCTAAGGTTGGGGATTCTTCACTGGATCATTTTTTTCGCATCCTTTTGGATAATATAATCGTCTACGGACACTAGGTAGGGCTTGCTGTTGTGGAGGTGAGTGTAGAGTTGCCGCAATTTGTTGAGGAGGAGCTGCAATCAGTGGTGATGGATTTTCTCTCGCTTGTTGATTTCCCAGAACTGCCTAGGTGAGGAGCTGTATCTATTCCATCAATTATTGAAGAATTAGATGTGTGGGGGTTAGAGTATCTACTGTGACAAGAAAATCAGTAAATTATTCTATTCTAGGAGTGTCTTGATTATCTACCATTGATGATAGTAATTAGGGAAAACAATATAACAATAAAGCTATTTATGACTTTTTGTAAATGTTCCTCAGAAACAACACCATTATCTGTGAATCATTGTGGGCTTGAAGGGGATAGACATTTTATGAATGTAAACCTCTAATATTCATCACACTTATTCACTAGGTCCATGACATCCTGAAGTATGGTTGGCCAGTAAAATCCTGCTTATGTCACCTGAGCTACTAGAGCTCGTATGTAAGCCACACACGCCTTCATATATTTCTTGCAAGACATAAGAGCTTTTTTGTGGGGACAAGCATTTCAATAATGGAGCTGAGGTAGATCTTTTATAGAAGATGTCGTCAATCATGTAATACCCTGATGTGCGTTCTATCATTCGAACGGCTTCGTTTATGTTTAATAACTCCTCTATTTGTAAATAATTTCTAATAAGGATTCTCAAGTCATCAGCTATATTAATGAGGATAGCTACCCGCTCATCTTCACTAACACTTGGCGTTTCCAAGACTTCTATCCAAACATCAGCAGGGAGTTCCATATAATAGAATTTAGCGTTTCGTCTCACACCATGTTTTGCAAAGTTATCAACCATATGATTAGCTTTACGTAAAATATGACAGAAAGATAAAGAGCCCAACTGTGAGGAGAAACAAGATGCTAGAATAAAAAAGTTTATGAAATCTCCATGACCTAATAAATAGCTTATTCATCCAATTTACCATAAAGACATAATCCAGTTTTAAAGATGAAATTTCTACCAAAAAAATCATCATGTGTATAAGATAATTTAAGAGCTTTAATTATAGCAAGCAATTCAGCCTCATTTGAATCTTTAATTCCCACAAGAGCAGAGAAAAAACCCATCACAAGGCTATTATGGTCACGAAAAACCCCACGAATACCCACAAGATAAGGTTTTCCAATAGAAAAGCCATCAACATTCTACTTAAATGTATATGGTTCAGCAGGATACCATGAAATGAGGGGGTCTAGAACACTTGGTATTTGACCAACTGGCCAATCCTCCAGTTGAAATTAATAAATCAAGGGCACAATAAAAAATTCTAAAAAAAAGCTTTAAACCATACATATAATATAATTAAATAAAAAGAAAGATGGTATCATAATCAAGCTACCTATTATTGAAGATAAATTTATTTCTAGCAAGCCAAAGACACCATAAGATTGCAAATAACAACATAAACTATATATTTTTTTAAAACTTCCCATAGACAAGATGTTCCCACCAATCAACAAATATTTTCCAAATATGTCAATGATTATAACAATGTATAAGAAGGTGCTTAATAGTTTCCTCAGAGCCCAAACGTAAAAGACAATTAGCATCTCTTGCATTAAGAATACCTTCCATTGGTTCATATAGAATCCATGTCCTATGTGTATCAAAAAACATTGTTTTCGCTAAGTGTATATAATAAAATAGAGTGAAAGAGTCCACCCTGAAACCAAGAGGGTACTAACTAATAACTGAGTCCTCTCCGAACCGTAGGAGATAGTTGCCCATTATACGACTCACCAACTTCACTTGCCTCTATGAGAGGCTCTGACCAACACATCTCCAGTATTAATTTTGCCAAAAATGGTCATTCAACAAAAAATTTCAACCTTAAAAAGAACCAATCCTTTTCATATACCATTGAAAGAATTGCATAGATTAATCTGGCTTGAAGGTGATAGCAAACCACAAGTGGATTTTACTGAATAAACCCTATTAGAATTAGGTTCCAGATTAGTTTATCATCAACTTCATAGTCTAACATAACACAAGACAATTTGTTGAATAGAACTTTAAAAGCCCCAGTCTCTCTTCCTTTTAGAGCTCTTCTCCATCTAAAATTTCATATCCAAGAGAAGCCATCCCACATTCCTATGTTAGCAATAAAGGAGATCTAATCCTTTGAAAGGCTAAAAAGTCCAGGAAAATGGATGCAGGACAAGAATCCCCTAGCAATGCATCATGCCAGAAACTAGTATCCATGTTATTCCCAACCAAAACACAAACTTCTTTGTTGATAATATTTTAAAGCTTATCGTCCTTATAACAAATCTTGATGATCATAGACCATGTATTTCCACTGGAATTAACATTAACATTAACATTAGGCAAATGTAAAGTAGCTTTCTAATTGTGTAGATTACATATGGTATTCTTCCATAAACCTGAATCTGAGCATCAGTATCTCCAAAACCATTTAAGTGATAAAGCTTTCTTTTTGTTAAGAATGGAACTAATACCAATTCCGCCTAGTTTTTTTGGAAGAACAAACGAGGTCCATTTAACATTACACAATTTCTTCCTTCCTTCCTTACCTGATTTGATTTGATTTTCAATTTTGGTAGCTACAATGATTGGAATGGGGTACAAAAAGAGATAGTAAATATGAAGGTTATTTAGCACTAATTTGATCACATAAACCCTCACACCAATAAACAAAAAATGTCATTTCCAAGCAGCCAATCTACTACTAATTTTAGTAATAATAGGCTTTCACATCATAATATAGGATGATGAAGCTCTAGTAGGCAATCCTAAGTACTTAAATGGTAGCCTTTCCTTCCAACACATGAAGTTATTTGCAATGAAGGAAACAACATCATCATCAATTCCAATTCCAATTATAGAGCTTTTATAGAAATTTACCTTCAAGCTAGAAATCAATTCGAAACATTGAAGGATTCTTTTAATGTTTTGAAGAAAGGAGAAATTATATGAACTGAATATGAGAGCGTCATCTGCAAACTGAAGATGAGTGATGTTCATTTGATCCTGACCAAACCCGATACCTTAAGTGAAGCCCAAATCATAACCTTTCTTAAGCATTTTGTTAAGTCCCTCTACTACAATGTTAAATAGAAATGGTGATAAAGAATCACCTTGCCTAAGCCCTTTTTCCATAGAGAACTATGGAGTTGGAAAACCATTCATAAAAATTAAAAATTTAGTAGTTGAGACATACTATGAAATCCATCCTTTCCAATGAGAACTAAATCCCATACAATCCATAACCTTATCAAGATATTTCTAAATCATAGAATCAAAAGCTTTATGAAAGTCAAGTTTAAAGAGAAAGCCTTTTAATTTCTTTCTACTTAAGTGGTTAATGATTTTATTGACAATAAGAGCACTATCTAGGATTTGTTTGCCCTGGATGAAGACATTTGAGCAATCACTAATAATTTCAAGCATAACACTCTTTAGTCTGATAGCTAACACCTTTAAGATGACTTTGTAGAGGCTTCCAATAAAACTGATAAGTATGAAATCTTTAAGATCATTAGAGCCAACCACCTTAGGGATTAAGGTAATAAATGAGCTATTAATACCACGAGGGAGAACACCTAAAAGATAGAAATCATCAACCATGTTAAGAATATCACTAATGATTATATCCCATGCTTTTTTAATGAAGAAGAAGCTAACACCATTAGGACAAAAATTGAAGATGACAAAAGTTTCTGGAAGTTTAATTTTGAGTAAGATGTTCTATCCCATTTTTCAAGAGAGTAAAAACCTTTGAAGAATCTAGCAACTTCAAACTTTACCTCAGAAGGCTTGAAGAAAGTCCTCTCATCGACCAAAATAGAAAGAATAACATTCATTTTCTTCCTTGTCGTAGCAAAAATATGAAAAACCAAGTATTTCTATCACCAAGTTTGCACCATTGTATTCTTGATTTATGTTGCTAAAGAGATTCATGCATTTGATATAAGGTACGTAGTTCATTACTGACTTGATTGCTTCTAAATAGTCCATCAGAATACAAATCCATGCTATCCTTAATACTATTTAAATTTTCAACTTCTAACTTCAATGCTTTGATTTTCTCATCAATATTTCCAACCCTATCATTATTCCATGATCTCAAACCTTCTTTAAGGACTTTGATGCAATACCAAAAATTCAACGAATACCAACTGCATTATTAACATACTTTTTCTGTCGGTATTTTATGGTGATCTTTACCATCCGAATCAATTTCCTTGTTAAAACCATCGGTATATACCAATATAAACATTTTATTGGTATATACTGAGGGAATCCCAAACGAAATATAAAGAATTTTAAAAAACAAAGAAGTGCGATGACGTGGAAGTTTTTGTGAGCGATTTTACCGGTGAAATTACAAAGGAATTCAAACCGGGATGTCCATACAGTGACGTGTCCACTTCATCGACAGAATTGTTGATGGATTCATAGACATAATATTCTATCAGTGATTCCTTTGGTAAAAAGTTAATATATGACCTGACTATTGACCCTCCCCTCCCCTATTTCTTCTTCTTCTTCCCCTACCCCTGCATCTAAACAAACTGCCCCCCACCCCCAACTGCAAACAACCCCCCTTAAAATATCCTCCTCTTCTCAACACAAGTCATCCTTCTTTAACTTTTGTAGTTATAGTGTCCGTGTTCTGATTTATTGCGGATTTTTTTTATTTTTAGTAAGTAAATCTATATTTTTTTAATTTTAACATTAAAATGTCAACTATATTATTATTGAATATTTTTTTAGTATATGTATTTTGTTTAGGTGTTTACTTGTTGTATTGTTTTTTCTCAACCAGACTTATAGTATGGATTTATAATTTTGTACTTGTTATGATTTGTTTTAGATTTTGTAAAATTATATTTGTTTGTAAATTATTGAAACTTATGTCGAATTACCGACTTAGGTGTGTTGTGATGAAATAAATAATAGCTTGTTTAACGGGTTCATTTTAATTTTTATCAATTTTATTGCCGAGTTGTAATTTTTGTAAATTAATGTGTATAAATTTGTATGGACGCAGATAATTGATAATGAATATTTAAAAGAAGTTTGAAAGTAAGTTGGATAATCATGAGCTAAACCAATATTTTTGCAAATTTATTTACTTAACGTGGTTAATTAATACATGTTGTCATCATTATTTTATAGAGGTTTGATAGAAGTCATGAATGATCATTCATGGATGTATCGAGATTCACCCCAAGGATTGCAGATGATTGATTATTGTAATGGGGTTCAGGGTTTTATTAATTTCACAACATCTATTTCGAGAAATTTTAGTGGAAGCGGTATTAGTTATCCATGCAGGAGGTGTAAAAATAAAAAGTTTCTGCATCCAGATGTTGTAATGATGCATCTTCTACACAAAGGGTTCATGGAGGATTACCTGTGTTGGTATGCATATGGAGAACTATTTATTCGTAACGAGAGCATGGTAGAAAAGATGGTTGGGTCAACTTCTAATGCTAGAAACGTGCATGGAGTTGTATATGACAACAATAATCCTTACATGAATATGGTTATGGATGCAATGAGAATGAATCAAGGTAATGTTAGTCAATATCCAATCATAGAAGAAGAATCTAATGCAAACGCAACCAGGTTTTTTGATCTATTGAAAGATTCTGATGAACCATTATGGGATGGCTACAAAAATCACAGTAAATTATCGGTCATTGCATAGGTGTTCACCATCAAGTCAGATTATGGGTTGAGTGAGGCTGGTTATGACAGAATTATCGAATAGATGAGAAGTATTTTACCTGAAGGGAACATGTTGAAAGAGAACTTCTATGTTGTTAAGTCCATGATGAAACCTCTCATTTTAGGATATCAAAAAATTGACATGTGTCATAACTTCTGCATACTGTACTACCTTAAAAATACTGAGCTGACTAAGTGCATGACATGTGGGCATTCTCGTTATAAACCCATAACTAGCATGGAAAGACTCTTGTGGCATATAAAAAACTTAGATACCTCTTAATCACACCTAGACTGCAGGGATTATTCATGTCACCAAAAACTGTTGAGCACATGACATGGCACCAATTACATGATATGGTGGATGAAGTGATGGTGCATCCTTCTAACAGTGAAGCATGGAAACACTTTAACAATGTGCATCCTCACTTTTTAGCTGAATCAAGGAACGTGTGCCTTGGGTTGTGTACAAACAGATTTAATCCATTCGAGTCATTTGCTGCTTCTTATTCTTGTTGGCCGGTTACACTTATAGTTTACAACTTGCAACCGGGGATGTATATGAGGCTAGAGTTCATGTTTTGATCTTTGGTCATACCCGATTCTAACAGTCTGGGCCGGAATATAGATGTTTGTCTTCGACCATTGATAGATGAGTCAGCTTTGATGTGGACTATCAATGATTTTCCAGCTTATAAAATAGGCTGCATGGAAAACAATAAGGCATTCACGTGAACAAACAGAGGTAAAATGTCTTTTTTTGATTGTTACCATCGTTTTTTTACCAATGAATCACATGTACATAAAGAACAAAAAAGATTTCTTTGTTGGTAGAGTTGAAAAGGATGTTGCACCCCCACATATTTCTGGTGAAAAATTACATGACATGGTGTCAGAGTATGGTGATATTGTGTTTGGTTTTCAATCCGATAAGCAGAAGTTTCCTGGTTTTGGTTTGACCCACAACTGGGTAGAACGAAGTATTTTATAAGAGCTTCCTTATTGGAAGACCAAATTCCTTCGTCATAACCTTGACGTAATGCACATAGAAAATAACGTGTTTGAGAATATTTTCAACACGGTCATGGACGTGAAGGGGAAGACAGAGGACAACATGAAGGTTAGAATGGATATAACGTTGTTTTGTAACCGTAAAAATATGGAGTTGGTTTTTGATGGGTCACAAGTCGCAAAGCCTAGAGCAAGCTTCGCTGTAGAAAAAATACACAACTACTAGTCTACTAATGGCTTAAAAGTCTGTGTTTTCCCAATGGACATGCCTCGAACATATCAAGGTTGGTTAATATGAAAAAATGCATATTGTATGGAATGAAGAGCCATGACTACCACGTGTTTATGCAAACACTTATTCCATTAGCTTATCGTGATTTGTTGCCAAAGGGGATATGAGATGCACTTATGGAGATTATTTATTTCTTTATAGATATATGCTCCAGCAAGGTGCAGACACATCACATTGAGAGGCTTGAAACGAATATCATCAAGACAATATGCAAACTTGAGGTGATATTCCCTCCATCGTTTTTTGACTCGATGGAGTATTTACCCATACATTTACTGTATGAGGCAAAAGTTGAAGGCCCAATCCATTATAGATGGATGTATCCATTCGAGAGGTTAGATATTACAGATGCTGTAATTATTAATGTATTTTCATTGTTTTTCTTAATTAATTATTTGTTTAATTCCATGCATGTACTTTTTCAATCTAAAAAAAAGATTAAGAATAAAACGCATGTTGAGACTTTGATATGTGAGGCCTATATTGTTAAGAAGATCTCAACATTTATCTCATAATATTTCGAGCCTCATTTGACAACGAGAATCAACTGCGTTCCACGGTATGATGATGGAGGTGAAATGCCTTTGAGTGAGAACTTGTCAACATTCTTCAATCCTGGACGACCCACACCTAAAAATGTTGTAAGGGGAAGATATTTGTCTAAAATAGAGTTCAAACAAGCACAAAATTATGTGCTATTTAACTATGATGAACTGAGACTTTTTATTCAGTAAGTATATATACTACTTAAACTTTGTTATAAATGGACTATTTATTTATTGTAACATCACAAACTCATATAATTTTGAAAATATTGTAGGCAATATCGACAATATTTACTCTCTAATAACTCACAACAGACCGAATCCCAAATCTTTTGATTATAAGATGAACAATTTGCCACATGGTTCAAAACACATGTAAGTACTATCACAAACTCATTATCTATCATGGTGCTTAATTTTGTTATAGAATTCTTGTTTACTGTTCATTGTTGTACTTGATGTACAAGATTTATCAAATGAGAAAGAATGCTAGTGTTTCATTGTCTTTACTAAGTCTGGGTCCTGAAAGAAAAGTGAAGTGCTACAATAAGTATTTTATCAATGGATATGTATTTCATACTGAAGAATACGAGCATGGAAGAAAGACATATAACAGTGGTGTTTGTGTTAAGGGATCGACTTGTAATGAGTTTGAAGATGACTATTATGGTAAATTAGAAGAAGTCGTTGAATTTGTATAGATTATAACTTATCTATAGGATTTTTTTTTCTCTATTTTATGATTAGAAACATTATATTATGATGTTGAAAATGAGATGAAATTGAATAATCTGAAATTTCTGGTATAAATAAAATAAAATCAACTGGTTTGTTGCATATATCTTGTCATACAATTTTATATTAATTATTCTGTACAATTTTATTTTTTAAAATATTTTTTAATTATCACGGATGGAATTACAGATAGAATAAATCTGTTAGTATTTTACAGAGAGTTGGAAAAAATTTACTGCATATGCCACAATCACCGACAAAAATACATACATAATCAATCCATCGGTATATTCCAAAGAGTCGGGAAAAACATTACTGCATATGCCACTATCACCGATGGAAACATACTGACATAATTATTCCGTCGGTGAATTTCCAGCGGGAAAAGTTTTTTTACGCTCATTTTTCGTCTGCAAAACCATTGGTTTATAATTTTTCTACCGACAAAATTAGCGATAGATGATGGAATTTCCGACGAATGGTACACCGACAAATGTATTGTGTTGGTGAATTAGTCGGTAAAACTTTTATTGAGAGAATGGTAATCTCATGCCAATAGAAAAATTAAGTCGGTAAAACTATAAATTAAAATATTGTAGTGATAGCTTTGATAACTTTTCCACCAGCACTAACACATTCCATAGTTGACCCCTGGAAATCTTGGATCACTCTCTTAAAGTCAGATCTCATCGGCCAACAATTTATGAATCTGAAAGGCTTAGGTCTCCCATTTGTTTTATCCAACATCAAATGAGCGGGCCTATGGTGAAAAACATATATGGCAAGACCACATAAAGAGAAGGAAAGGAGTTTGTTCAGCCATTTAGGAGATACAAAAGCTCTATCAATACGACTAGCTGAGTTGCCCCTAAACCATGTGAATCATTTACCATTAAAGGTAATTCAAGAAAATCACAAGCATTTATACAATCCCTGAAAGCTTTCAGTAGTTCCACCTCTGCGATAAGAAGGAAAGATAGTTTCGTTAAAATTTCCTACAAGACACCATGGTTTAGTAATACTGGCTTTAACTTCCACAAAATGGTTCCTTAATTCTTTCATGAGAGAGTTGTCATTGAAGGCAGACACTACTGATACTACAAAATCAAAAATCATACTGCACAGACTTTCCTTGAATATGAATTACACTGCTATTCATAGTCACAACCATATTCTGAACAATCATTAAGGGCACCAACGCGCGTTCTTTCGCACCATCATAGGGGTGCATCTAGATCAAGGACGAAGTTTAAAATTCTCCCATAAATAAGTCTAATCCATCAAAGATTTGATATGTTTTGACACATTTGAAGTTTTTCAATAAACTTCTCCGCAGCCGAAATCCAAACCTGGCTAAATTGTCAAGTGAGCTGCATTGTAAATTAATTGAAGGTTCTCTGGTGACCGAGACTATTAAAATTATTATGGAAATAGTTAGCGATGGAAGTAATAATTTGCCCGTAGATGTTCAACCATATCAGTAGTGGGGGAGGAAGGAATGGGACATTCTCAGTGCATGTTGCTCGTATGGTGTAGTAGTGGCGTCGAAGCCACCAGAAAAAAAATAGTGCTTAGGTTCCATTGGCGTTCAATAAGTGGTATATATGAATTTTTCATTGTAATAGTTGGCCACCCTATTATCAAATATATATTTAACTTTGCAGACCTAATTTCCTGTGCCTGGACAAAAAGGAAAGGATCAAAAAAGATTGTTGGTTGGTAGCTTAACACGACTTGCATCAATGGCGTTACTGTAACCATGTCATAAATTTTAAAAACAAAAATTGCTGGAGGATTTATTACATTAATACATATCATGAGATGGATTTTATTATAGAAAACGTTTTGGTGATGAATATCACCTGTATATATATTGAAAAAAAAAAAAAAAAAAAACCCAACTTCAATTCAAGTGTGTGGTCCTTGTAAAGCATTCCAATCAAAGTATAAATTAACAGGAACTATATCAATAAAATATTTTCATACATGTATCTTAAGGCATCATTTTCTAAGAGAAATCTTAATTATAATAAGCAATTGTTTCCATATACTTCTTCTACACACTGAGATTTCACTCGATTGCCATGCGGAAAGGAATATATCATGCAATAATCAATGTTGTTGATAGATAATAGACTCAACCATTCATTGTTATGGAAATCTTTTGGTTGCCTGAAACTGGCCCGTCCTCTCACAGAAGTGAAGTGGCTGAAGGTGGTGCGAAATTATATGGATTTAGACCATTTTAGTGGATGGGTAAGTGCAACCATTTTAGTGATTTACAGAACATCAGGCATACATGCAATCGCTATATCAGTATACAAATAATACTTCCAGACCATGTATGATCTAGGCATGCATTTCCAGTTGAACAAAAATAAGAATAAAAATTAACGAGATGGTCTCATCTAGAATCATCTTTAAATATTTCCATGAGATTTTTTAATTAGATAGAAAAACAAATGGATAGATTATAACATTCTAATACAGAGTGACTAGTGATGTAGCCGTGGTACATGTCTCATCTTCCTCCTCATGCGCGCATGGCCTTGATAGCTAGACATGCAAGGAGAAATCCTCACCTGGGTATGACGTGTTAACCCTGTGCAGAGTAAGAAAACCTTCACTGTTCTTGACTGTTAAGAGGAACACGGTTAGGATATGACCTAGCCAGGCCTCCTAGGTCAACCCGACCTACCTCACACCCACAACGACGATAGATAGTACATATGTTATCCCCTAATTTATGTTAAAGATTGCTCTTAGCAAGTAAACAATGCCTATGTTATCAGTTTCTACTGTCAACAATAATCCATCAACCACTTATCTCCTAATAATGATCTAAAACCACGGGTGGCATGGGAATTGACTTATTTCCCTAAATACATGTCCCTTCTCAATGCTCATGACTGTATAAACAACATTAGCCTTAGGTTTAATGACTCTCTTTCTTCTTGTTCTTCTTCCTCAACCTTTATACCATCTTAAGCTTCTAAGCTCTGCAAACACACATTACACCATATTTCTATAGGTTCATTCCCTTCATTATTTTGTTGACTTTATCATTGGAATTGGAGGGTCCCTAACTTTTATGGGGATCCGTTTAACAGGTACACTAGCTCACGGGGCAATATTTTCAAGAAAAGACAATCCATTTTAGCTTTTTGAAGATAGTTTATATTCTCGTAGAGGTTTCACCATCTCATAAACTAGCATAAAATATTAAAAAAATATGATCAAAACAATTAAATCAATTCGGGTTAGTTTCACTGTTTATATAAATGGTAAACTAAGTTGAAATATTTATTTAATTGTTTTATTATTAGTTGCGTGTGTTGTAGCTCAGTGGTCAACTCCTGAAAATATAGAGATTGTGACGACGAGTTAAGATATTTGTCACAATTTTCTTTTTTTTAGTGGAGGTCGTGAGTTGGAGAGAGCCTAATGTTTTGTACTATGTTATCTGTCACAATTTTCTTTTTTTAAAAAAGATTCGCCCCATATAAAAAACAAAAATAAATAAATAAATAAATGAAGGCTCTAGCCCACGTGACTGACTGTTTTATAATAGACCTATGAGTTTTTTTTTTTAAAATGGGTATTTAATTTTCTTGGTTTTTTTTTTTAATTTCATCCTTAATTAATATTATGTTTTTATTTAATTTTATCATTAGGTATTGAGTTGGTTTTTTTCCTTGGACTTGTCTATTGAACAATGTTACGTAATGTAACTCTCATATAATTTAATTATACATCTAGGTTAACAAAATAGTTGGGTTGGAGTTTTTCAAGTTCGAGTCATTATATTGATTTTTATAACAATATCGAAAAGTTTATGATAATCTAAATATTATTTTTTTATATTTAAATTTTTTATTATCAAAGCCACAACAAAATCACGGTCAATAAACTTAATTTAGTATCTGTATAAACCTTGAAGTTTAAATATTGAAGGATAAAGTAAAAATTGAGAATTTGAAAGATATTTTACTAAAAAATTGTACACCATATGCTTTTAAAAGATAGTTATCTTACAATAAAGGTTTAGGATTATATTGATTATATCTTCAAATTGAGAAGTGGCTGCTAATCACCCAATACAAACCCTGAAGGACTTAATTGAAACTAGAAGATAATGTTTGTAACCTTCAAATTTTTAATTACAACATTGGCAGAAAAAGGTTTTACTAAGATGAATATTGGCAGAAAAAATATCATTTAAAGATTAAATTATTAAGATGGGATAATTACACTATCAATATATTAATTTTAATATTTTTATTAATTTTTTATAATTCAATACACACTATTTTCCAAAAATTTCAATTAGGTATTTACATCCACTTTTCATCAATTGCTCTATTAATTGGTGACGTGTACTTATCCAAACATCTAAATTGAACATCAAAGAATTTTCATAAAAAGACAATTGATACATGAAGTGTGTTGAAAGTAGGAAGCGCCAAATTAAATACTTACAATTACTTAATTATAATATTCTCTTTAAAAAGATACATTTGATTATATTAATGAAGTTAAATTAATATATACAGTTTCTTATGTGTGACATCACAAAACCTTTCATCCTTTATAAGATTGTCTTAAAGACAACTAAATGGACATTTTATGTTAAAATATAGATAATCCAAGTATATATTTGAAAAAAATCAAGCAACGTGCTACTCTTCCTTCGACTTTCTTTTTACAGTGAATTTTAAAAATTAAATTATTAAAAAATTAATTCTTACCATTATCAATAATTGATTAGCCATTATAAGTCAAGATTAAATTTAAAAAAATCAGGGGTTTTTTTAATGGAAAAACTAAGAATTCTTTAATATTAATTTTTCATTCACTTATAATTTATTTATATCATATTAATTAAAAACATTTCCAACATAACTTGCTCATGGATAAAATAAAAATCAATGGCAACATGCTTTATCCTAAAATGAAAAACTAGCTAGTTTTGAGTATGTTGGCTTGTCTCGATTTGTGGATCCAAGTATAAAAAAAAAGCCCTGATATTTAGTTCTTATTTTAAAATAAGACTTATTTATGAGTATTTACATTCTCTACATTTTGATGGCTAGAGAGAGAAGAGAAAAGTGAGATTTAGGTTACAAAGCCACTCAATAAAAACTATAAGAATCTTAGATATCAAATCTAGAAGTTAGTAGATTGAGATCATATTGTATTTGTGAAGAAAAATGGTATATACCATAACATCATTAGTCAATTGTTCACATAACAAATGATTAACAAGGATGACGTATTTGAAGATGCACTTGGTGGTGTTACTAAGCCACAAGTATTTGACAAGTGGGTTAACACATATAAAATAAGTGTTGTTCAGTCAACTCATTTTTGTTATTGAACTTTATGAACAAAGTCATTTAAACATTGTTTGTTTAGGATTTAGTTTTCTTTCATGTATTTTGCATTTTACTATTTCCTTTTTTGTCTAATTATTATTTTCAAATCAAGATATGTTTATGTAAAAGTAATATTTAGTATTGATCAAATTCCAAAATATATCACGTAAATGCTAGGGAAAAACCTTTCTTTTCGAATCCCAAAATCTCTATTTTCAATTCTAATAACTATTTAAAGGTAAAGTTTATATTATCTCTCTTTTTTCAATCTTGAAGGGTCTCCACTATCCTTAATAAGCCCTTAAAAATAAAAATTCCCCTAAAACAAAATATTGCTAGAAACAATATAGTTATACTCAAACTAGAAATCAAATGATTTGATGATCTACAAAATGATAAGTTGTGTGCATTATGGTCATGATCTCACTATTTATTCTTTATTTCTCATTAGTGATGATTTTTTAATAAAGCTAATATTTATGGACATAAATATATATGAATTTTAGATGAAAAAATACCATATTTGATATAGCATTCATAGAAAAAAAAAATCTCTTGAATATATTTTTAGATAATAATCTAGATTATGATCACCTCTGATACCGAAAAGTATGATTTGGAAGTCTTTTAATGATAAATAAAATCTTTTAAACAAAAAGAAAGATGAAGAATGTGAAAGGGATGAAAACTATTATAAAAAAGAGTAAGGAAATGATAAAAATAAAAAATAAAAAGGCTTTTCAAATTGTCCTTAATGATCGTGCAAAGTGATTGTGCAAAGTTATAATTTTAAAAACTAAATATCTGATTTATTAAAGAAAAAAATTGAGAAACATTTTTTCTCTGCAGCCGCGGCCCCTGCCAACCACCTAATTCCGCCACTGCCCATAATTTTCATTTTGTCATGGTGCAATAAATACATGTGGGAATATTCTTGTGATAAATTATAATTGTTTTGCTGTGGAGGGATCGCTGAAATATTTCAATGATAAGACACAAAAGATCAAAGAGCAAGGTGGCGAGTGAGTCAGATTTCAACAAACGAAGCTGAGAATGGTGGCTGTCGTCATGAGAGGGCATACCGACATTACTTAAATAAGCAATAGTTTTCTTGTCCTCCTAATCTGGACGTACCACTAGGACACAGAACGACAATTTCTCAAATTATATATATATATATATATATAAACACTTAGATTATAGACCCGCATGGCAAATTTTAAGGCTAATTTTTATTTATTTTTATCATAATTAAAATAAATATTTATTAAAAAAAATAATTTAAACGAGAATGTTTTTTTTTTAAATTGAAGTTCTCATTTCTTATTTACAATTTGTTCTTGTTTTAATGAAATTTCTCTTTTTTATTAACAGTGTCATTTTAAATAAAAAATTCAAAATAATTAAAATAAATATTTGTAAGAAATTCAATAATAAAAAAATCAAGTCTTCATAACTTCTATGTGGTTGTATGAAAAGATAAAAGAATAATTAATTCACTAAAACTATATAAAAAATTTACAATAACAAAAATATCTATTTTATTCCCATTGAATATTTATGTTTAATGTTTTTTTTTCAATTTATTATATATTACATTCATATATCATTATTAAAATATTATTGCAAATATAAAATTAAAAAAACTCTAACTTTATCTAAAAACAATATATCATAATTAGGTAATTTTTTAAAGAGCTTTGTAGTTATTGATTTTAAAAAAAATTATTTTAAATTAGAAAAAAAAAAGTGTTTCTAGGCATAGGTGGCCATGCTTACATGTTAGGTATCTAAAAACAATTCTAGACTTGCTTGGTCAAGGAAGGGTAGGCCAATGATCTTGATATTTTATTTTTTATTTAGCAACAACTTATTTTCTGTTTAATATAAAAAAATATTATTTTAATCTATCTATATATATATATATATATAAACTATAAGAAACTCAAAACACCCTTTAATTACTATAAAAATTAAAAATTTGATAAATTCAAAAAACAATTTATCAATCCCAATATTTTTTTTATATATTTTTAGATTATAATAATATTTTTTTATATTAAACAGAAAATAAGTTGTTGTTAAATAAAAAATAAAATATCAAGATCGTTGGCCTACCCTTCCTTGACCAAGCAAGTCTAGATTTTTTTTTTAGATGCCTACAATTTATCAATCCCATGTTTAATTTTTTTTTTTGACATTGATAAATGACAAAACAACCTTTATTGAACTCTCTTTTTCAAGACAAATTCATTAACACTAAAATCATTTTTTATTATAGCCAAAATATGATTGATGGAATTATTTCTCTATCCTCTCAAGAACTCATGGAATGACATGTGATGAAAATGAAGATAGCTACCCAACTTTTATTGCCTTAGAATATAACTGTATAGTGTGCCCTACATTACTGTAGAGATTTATATGGTAATGTTATTAAATTTGGCTTAGTTTGGCAGGTCAATATGGTTATTTGTCGGTCTTATTTCTGATCCAAGCTGAGTTTAAATTAAACTTGATAATAATTGATTCTATATGACTTAGTCAATTTGACCGGTGCATCAATGACTCGATCGACCCGATCCAAACCCAGTTTTAAGAAAAATATTGAAACGACTATGATTTTAATTGACCCGGGTCAATTTCCCAACCCATGATCTAAGTCATAAACTTGACTAAATTCAATAACTTTTTTTCTTGGAATCAATTTTTTATTTATTATATGACAATAAAATATAGACATTTATAGGAAAGACAAGGAATAAAATTATGAGAAATGTATTCT
>Ga0307515_10001599_pt1 | contig 50542 bp, 43 predicted proteins | sample 17_EM_MG_FD_194513 | JGI IMG/M metagenome (GOLD analysis project Ga0307515, IMG submission 194513) | Populus trichocarpa ectomycorrhiza microbial communities from riparian zone in the Pacific Northwest, United States - 17_EM | ecosystem: Host-associated > Plants > Roots > Unclassified | place...
TACAGCCACCTTGTTTCATGATTCGGGTTTTTTGCGCGGGCTGGATGATCATGAAAGCAACTCCTGTAAAATAGCCCGCGAACATCTGCCGACCTTTAATTATACAGATGCCCAGATAGCCGTTGTTTGTGATATCATTATGGCTACCAAAATACCCCAGGAACCGCATAATAAGCTTGGCGAAATTATTTGTGATGCCGATTTGGATTATTTAGGCCGGAATGATTTTTTTATCCTTAGTAAAAGGTTATTTTCGGAACTTGAAATAACCCATAAACTGAAAACAGAACAGGAGTGGGATAAACAGCAGGTAAGCTTTCTGAAAAGCCACCGCTATTTCACCAAAACAGCTATCAGTTTAAGAGAAGCTGAAAAAGAAAAGCACCTGCGTACAATAACTGAAAGATTAATATAAAGTACTATACATGACTAAACCGGAACATAGTTTATCTGAAATAATTAAGGATGTAGTAACCGTAATTATCGGGATTTTATTTTGCGGATTTGCCCTGAAAGGTTTTTTGGTACCTAACCAATTTTTTGATGGAGGAGTAACGGGTATATCCCTGCTGATTCATGAGCTTTATCACATCAACATCGCTTTTGTGATCATAGCTGCCAATATTCCGTTCATCATTATGGGAATGTTCCAGGTGAACAGGTCTTTTGCGCTCAAAACTTTTGCCTGCGTAATAGGGCTTGGAGTTTGCTTGTTGTATGTGCCTTATCCGGTTATTACATCCGATAAGCTACTGGTATCCATATTCGGCGGTGTGTTTATGGGCCTGGGGGTTGGCCTTTCCATCCGTGGTGGCTGCGCGTTAGATGGGATAGAGATACTGGCACTTTACACCTTAAAACGCAGTAGTTTTACTATCAGCGAGATTATTTTAGGCATCAACATTATTATATTTTTAATTGCTGCTTTTGAACTTGGCCTGCCGACAGCATTATACTCCATATTAACCTATTACACCGCCTCCCGCACCATTAGCTTTGTAATTGATGGGCTGGAAGAATATACAGCGGTAAACATCATATCCGGCCAAAGCGAGATCATTAAAGAAAAACTGGTTATGGAACTGGGCAGGGGCATCACCATATATAAAGGTGAGCGCGGCTTTTTAAAAGAAAGCTTTGATGTACACCAGCCTGTTGATATCATTTTCACGGTAATAACCCGCTTCGAGGTGCGTCGCCTCAAAAACCTGGTGCATAGTATTGATCCCAAAGCATTCGTGTTTACCAACAGCATCAAGGAAGCAGCTGGTGGGGTACTTAAAAAGCGGGTGCGGGAGCATTGATTTTTTGGCTATTATCCATGCCCCCGTCATGCTGGGGTAACCGCTATGCACTATTGCGGAAAGATGGATTCTTATTAATTTATGGCTATTCAATTAATAATTAAAATTTTCAAGTCATTCTTTCCGGCGAGGTGAAGAGGGGAATGCCCCGACGCTTTAGGGCGGCAGTTTGAACCTTCGCCGCTATTCTATATAGATACTTCCTCCTTCGGAATTCTCCCGGGATCTCATCGCCCTGGCACAACAAAAGCGGTAAAACAGAAGTGTTTTTCAATCAGAATTTTAATAACCTACGCTTACTCCATTCAAATAAAATAATCCATCGCATTCAACAGTTTATCCATTTTTTGGACTGAGGGCATCAGATAAATTTACCATTCTGAAAACTACATTGTAAACCCTTTCCGAAATTCAAAAATGTTACCAACAAACCTCATCTCTTGTTTTAAGACTGCTTTTGTCATAATCTTCGTGATGTTGTTGTGCAGCAACTCAAATGCACAATCAAATTTTGTTTACCTCAACAGCTCAAAAACGCAGCAATGGAAAGTAAAGCCGCAGGCCGATGTAAACGATGCGGATAAGATAAAAGTAGCAGGTTTTAATGCGGATGGCTGGGTACCGGCCATAGTTCCCGGAACCACATTTGCATCATACGTGGCCGCCGGTTTAGAAAAAGACCCCAATTTTGGCGATAATATTTATAAAGTTGACCGCGCAAAATACGACCGTAATTTTTGGTACCGTACCGAATTTAAGGTGCCGGCCAATTACTCCCAAAAGAATATCTGGCTAAACTTTAAAGGCGTAAACCGCAGGGCCGATATTTACTTTAACGGCGCCTTGCTGGGCAGCCTGGATGGTTTTATGATGCGCGGGCAGTTTGATATTACCTCTTTGGTAAAAGGCCGCGATAAAAATGTACTGGCCGTATTGGTTTATCTGCCGGTACAACCGCTGGCCAATGTAGGCAGCCCCAATTATGTATCAAGCGCCGGCTGGGACTGGATGCCCTATGTGCCGGGCCTAAATTCGGGTATTACAGATAATGTTTATTTGAGCAATACCGGTGATATCACCATCAAAGATCCCTGGATTCAAAGCAACCTGCCAACCAATGCCCGGGCCGATATATCCGTGTCGGCTGAGGTGAAAAACAATAGCGCAGCTTCGCAGGTGGCAGTCATCAAAGGTGTTATCATGCCGGGTAATATTGAATTTTCAAAAAAGGTTTATGTAAACGGTAACGGCAGCACCAGCGTAAAGCTGGATAAAAAGGATTTTGAGCAGCTGATGATTAACAGCCCCAGGCTTTGGTGGCCAAATGGCTACGGCGAGCCTAACCTGTACAATTGTAAGTTAAGCGTATCTGTTGGCGACGAAGTATCGGATGTGCAAAATATCAAATTCGGCATCAAAAGGTACAGCTATGATACCATTGGCCACGTGTTGCATGTGGCTATTAACGGCGTAAAAGTATTTATAAAAGGCGGCGACTGGGGAATGTCAGAATATATGTTGCGTTGCCGCGGGGCCGAATACGATACCAGGGTTAGGCTGCACAAGGAGATGAACTTTAACATGATCCGCAACTGGATTGGCTCGGTAACCGACGAGGAATTTTACGATGCCTGCGATAAATACGGTATAATGGTTTGGGACGATTTTTGGCTGAACGCTAACGAAAACCTGCCTGCCGATATCAATATTTTTAATGCCAACGCGATAGAAAAAATAAAGCGTTTCCGTAACCATCCCTCGATAGCTGTATGGTGTGCCGAAAACGAAGGCTGGCCGATGGCTCCATTAAATAACTGGCTTAAAGAAGACCTGGCCACGTTTGACGGAGGCGAACGGCACTACCAACCCAACTCGCATGCCGAAAACCTGACCGGCAGCGGGCCCTGGGCCAATAAAGATCCGCGGTATTATTTTACGGCTTATCCCATTGGCTCTGGTGGTAATAAGGGGTGGGGCCTGCGTTCTGAACTGGGGACCGCTGTGTTTACCAATTTCGACAGCTTTAAAAAATTTATGCCGAAAGATAAATGGTGGCCACGCAACGAGATGTGGAACCAGCACTTTTTTGGCCCGCTGGCGTTTAATGCCGGGCCCGATTATTATGACGAAAGTGTAAGTAGTTACGGCGTGCCAAAAGGCATTGAAGATTACTGCCGCAAGGCCCAGTTTGTAAACATCGAAACCAATAAGGCCATGTTTGAGGGCTGGCAGGATGCCATGGGCGAAGATGCCTCGGGCCTGATGACCTGGATGAGCCAATCGGCCTACCCATCAATGGTGTGGCAAACTTATGATTACTATTACGACCTCACCGGAGCATTCTGGGGAGCAAAAAAGGCCTGCGAACCATTACATATCCAATGGAACCCGCTAACCAATGCCATCAAAATTATCAACACCACCCGCGCAGATGCAGAGGGCCTAACTGCCCAGGCAGATGTATATAACCTTGATGGTTCCTTAGTAAAACAATACAGCATCAGCAAAACAGCCGATGCGCCTGCCAACAGTGTGGGGCAGGTGTTCGAACTTAAATTTAATCCTTACAAGGCCGATCTGGCTAAAAATAAACCGGTTGTTGCCTCCTCATCAACCAATGGTAACGCATCGGATGTTAACGACGGTAAAAGCGACACCCGCTGGGCCAGCAGCTATAATGACGGCGAATGGATCGCCATTGATCTGGGCAAAGATGAAGTGATTAACGGCGTTGGCCTTACCTGGGAAGATGCCTATGCCAAAGCGTTCAAAATCCAAACCTCTAATGATAACCATACCTGGCTCGACGTTTATAGTACCGCTGATGGCCGCCAGGGGACGCAAAAAATCACCTTTCCCGAAGTAACTGCCAGGTATGTGCGGATGCAGGGTGTAGAACGGGCGACTTACTGGGGTTATTCCCTGTACAATTTTGAGGTTTACCAGGGCGATGTAGCCAGCGAAGGTTTATCGGCAGTACATTTTATTAAAGTAAAACTCACGGATAAAAACGGCAAACTGGTATCTGATAATTTTTACTGGCGCGGCAACAAACGCCGGGATTATACGGCATTGAACACCCTGCCAAAAGTAAATTTGAAGGTGACCTATAAAACGGTTAAAGCTGACGGCAAATGTTATATCACCGCCCAGGTAACCAATCCCGCATCGTCAAAAGCGGTTGCGTTTGGTATTAGGGTACAGGCGGTGAAAGCATCAACCGGCGAGCAAATTTTACCGGCGATAGTAAGCGATAATTATTTTACGCTATTAAAAGGCGAAACCAGGGAAGTAAGGATTGAATTTGATGCAGAGGCGCTGGGGGGTGATAGTATCAAACTGATAGCTGATCCGTACAATAATAACATAGAGGAGTAGTTGTTGGGGATATGATTGCCGGGAAGGTGCTGTGTGCACAAATCTTTCAATAAATAAAATGTCATTTCGATCGAGGTACAAGGAGAAATCTTATAGGCCCTGCATCCCACGATGTTGGTTTGCAAGCATGACGTAAAAGATTTCTCCTCACGCCAACGCTCAAAACCTCTCCTCGTTCGTTCGAAATGACAATTTCCTATATCGATGATGAGATGCTTAAAGATGTATATAATAGGCCGATAACAAAAAAATAAAAATAATTTACCTGGTTGCCGGGTTGTTATTTCACTTCTGCCCCAAAAAACTTTAACCCTAAAATGCCGGTCATAATCAGTGTCATAAAAAACACCTCCATCCAGGATAGTTTCTGGTGAAAGATGGCCATTTCGGCAATTTTGATGAGTACAAGGGTGATAGCCGTCCATACGGCATAAGCAACAGCTGTGGGCACCAGCTTAATAGCCAGCGAGAAAAAGTAGATATTGCCTATCCCAAACAAAATGTACCCGGCAAAAGGCAGCCAAACCGGCAAGCCGTATTGTAAGCTTAAAGCCGAATGCCAGCGCAGGGCCTTCAGGTCGCTGAATTTCATAAACTTGAGCGAAAATGTCCAGGCAGCTTCAAATGCTGCGGCTATGATAAGATAGATCCAGGCCAATGTTAGTTTTGTTGTATGAGGTTATCTTCAGTGGATACTTGTTTTATTGGTAAGGGCGTTGGTTGTAAATCAATCACCGGTTCATTGTATTTAACCGGCAGCCTCTTGGTAAGCCAGCTAATTGCCCTCTTGCGGAGCGTATAATACCATTTAAACCAGGGATATTTTAAAAGTTTTGACTCATCAAAACGTTTTACGCTGAAGGCATGCTGTAAAAAGTAATCCTTCGGGTAATCATAATAAAGCCCCCAGTTTTCGGGATTGTTGCCCGGTGCGTGGCCAGGGTCATACACGGTACCAAACAGGTAATCCCACACAGATAGCTTGGTAGCGAAATTGGCATGAAAAACTTCCTGGTAATTGGCATGGTGCCATAAATGCAATTCGGGGGAGTTAAAAATGTACTTCAGCTTGCCAAATTTCACTTTAATATTGGCATGAATAAACATGCCGTACATTGCGTCTATCAGCGCCTTGATGGGTATTACCATGGGGTTTGCCCCTAACAAAATAATGGGGGCAAACTCGATGGTTTGGTTAATCACAATCTCCATAAAATGAGAGCGTGACCCGGCTAAAAAATCAACCTCTTTACCCGAGTGGTGTGCCTCATGAAGCCTCCAGAATACTTTACTGGAATGCTGGAAACGGTGAAACAGGTAGATATAAAGATCATGCGTAACCACAAAAAATAGTACCTGCACAGCCAGTGGCCAGCTGCCAACAGCACTCCAACCCGATAGATCGAAATGCTGTTGTAGCGGCGCAATGATATAGCTGAAGATCAGGATCTTCAAAAAATAACTTTGAATTAAAGTATACCATACCAAATCGACCCAAAACCCTTCCCTAAAAAACGGCAGGCCTTTACGGTAGGGCGAAATACGTTCCCAGGCGATGATGAAAACCACCCAGCAGGCAAGGATAATGGTTGTTATGGTGTATACTTTGTCCAGGGGCATTAGTTATACTAATGGTTTTTCTTTATACTCATCGCTGATGTTAACCCTTAACCTTTTCATAGGGGCCAGCTCAGATTCGTAAACTCTTTTTTCGCCATCGCCGGTGGCGGTTTCCACATCACGGATATCGCGCACCAGGCGTTGCAAGCCTTGCGGCTCAACAGACGCTGCATGGTCTGATCCCCACATGGCCCTGTCGAGCGTAAAATGGCGCTCAACAAACGTTGCACCTAATGATACCGCGGCAACAGTAGTAGCCAAACCTGTTTCGTGGCCCGAATAACCGATTGGTACACCCGGATATTTAGCCTCCAACGTCTGGATCATTTTAAGGTTTAATTCCTGCGGGGCGCAAGGATAGGCCGAGGTAGAGTGGGCGATGAACAAAGGATAGTTCTCGTCAAAAGCGTTCACAAAATTCATGGTAGCCTCAATCTCTTTCATGGTCGACATGCCTGTTGATAGCATCAGCGGCTTGCCAGTTTCCAGAATGCGCTGTATCAGGTCGAAATCGGTTAACGATGCTGATGCCAGCTTGTATAAAATGGTATCAAAGCGCTCCATAAAATCAACGGATGGCGCATCCCAGGCTGATACAAACCAATCAATACCCAGCTTTTTGCAATAGTGGTCAATTGTGGCGTATTCGGCTATCCCAAATTCGGTTTTGCGTTTGTAATCAATGTAAGTGATGCGGCCCCATGGGGTATCGCGCATAATTTCCCATTGGTCTTTAGGTACACAAATTTCGGGGGTGCGTTTCTGGAATTTAACAGCATCGGCTTTGGCGGCAACTGCCTCATCAATCAGCTTTTTGCAGGTTTCCAGCGATCCGTTATGGTTAATACCAATTTCGGCAATAATATAGCTTGGCTGGCCTTTGCCAATTACGCGGCCATTTTGCAGGGTGATAGTACCGTTGCGGTTGCCTGCTGATAAAGTAGCATTGCCTTTGGCATCAATAATGAATTCTGAAACCTCGCGGAAACAGCCTTCGCCGCCATTTAGGGTACTTACAAAATCGGCTTTTGTTTTTATTAAAGGCAAAGCATCGGCAGGGCAAGCGGTTAGGCCAGCCAGCTTCATTACTTCCAGGTCGTTATAATCATCGCCTATGTAGGCAACTTCGGTTAATGACAGGTTTAAACGGCTGCAAATTTCTCTTAAAACAGCAACCTTATCTTTAATCCCTACGTGCAGTTCAACTATCTGCAGTTTGGCAGCCCTTTTTATTAGCGAAGGGGAGTGCTCGCCGGTGATGATGCCGGTATCTACGCCTGCAAATTTTCGCAGTCGGTCCACACCCATGCCATCGCGCATGTTGAATTTTTTAAGCAGTTCGCCATCGGTGTTATAGTAAACACCGGCGTCAGTTAGTACGCCATCGTTGTCGGTTAGCAAAAGTTTGATGCCCGCCGCTTTTTGTTTTAAAATTTCATTCATGTTTTATGTGTGAATTAAATTGCTGTCCATCCTCCATCAACTACCAGGTTTGCACCGGTCATGTAAGCCGAGGCCTCGCTGGCCAGGAATACAAGCGCACCCTGGTAATCAGATGCTTTGGCCATACGGCCCAGTAAAGTTTTTGCCGAATAATTGCCTATAAAATCTTGGGTTTGGCCGTTCTCGACACCACCCGGCGATAGGGTATTTACCCTTACCCCGGTATGCCCCCAGTAGGCAGCCAAAAAACGGGTAAAGTTGATGATAGCCCCCTTGGTTACCGGGTAAGCTGCCGATTTATAAAATGTCTGTTCGCCCGCGGCGTTACGGTATATCGTTTGGTCGGGGCCTACCATGCCGTAGGTACTGGCAATATTGATGATACTGCCGCTGCCCTGCAGGGCCATATGGGTACCCAATATCTGCGAGCTTAAAAACACCCCGGTTACATTTACATTTAATGATCGCTGAAAAGCCTCTAACGGATAGTTTTCAAATGCCGACAGCTCTTTGGCCATCGCGGGATCTTCAAACTTATCGTTTATGGCTGCATTGTTCACCAGGATATCCAGCCCGTCGTATTGGTTCAGTATGGTATTAAGCGCGTCAATTAACGATTGCTTGCTGGTTACATCTAAGCCTATACCAATATGGTTTTGGCCTAATTGCTGCGCAAAGGTTTGTGCGGCTTCGGCATCAATATCGGCCACTACCACATTGGCCCCGGCTGCTGCCAGTGCTTCGCAATGTTTTTTGCCTATTAGGCCAAGTGCACCAGTTACTACTGCCGTTTTTTGTGTTAATGAAAATAAACCCGTCATCTAAATTTCTATATGATTTGTGCTACTGACTTGCGACTAAAGACTTATGACTTCAATCACCCGGCTATAACGCTTTTAGGTTTAATGTTGTAGTTACTCACCTTGCGAAAAACAGCTTCCAATACTTCGCCTTTTAGGTGATTTTTGATATTGCCACTTTCAATTGCTTCTTTTACCAAGGGCAATACATCGCGGTATGCTAACAAAATGTAGTCGATATCTTCGGAGGTATGGCTGTAGCACATATTATGGAAGCCCGCCCAAAGCACACCGCGTTTTATCATTTCCTGCTGCATCAGGGTTTTAACCTCCAGGGCATTGCCTGCTTCTGCGGTAAAAGTTACCATGCTGCGGCAGTTAAAGCCCACGCAGCGGGTATATTTATCCATGCCGGTTTCAATTGCTGCAAGGTTATATCCGTCTTTTAACAATGCACCGTGTGCATCTAAATAAAGCGGCACATTTTTATTGCGCAGTTCGTTAATGGTTGCTATACAAGCTGCTAATGATAAAGCCTCGCCGCCAAAGGTGGTGTAGCTAAATACTTCGGAGTTAAATAACTCCATCACATCGGCACGGCCGGTTAATAAGGCTATGGGCATTCCGTTGGCACAGGCTTTTGAAAACACGGCCAGGTCGGCCTTAACGTCAAAATATTCTTGCGCGCCGCCAACAGCCACGCGGAAACCCGTCCACATTTCGTCAAATATTAACAGTGTACCATTGGCTTTGCATACTTCGGCCAGTTGCTGTAGATAGCCCGGTTTAGGGGCTTCAAAAATAAAGGGCTCCAGTATTACGGCAGCGACGGTTTCGTCCAAAGCAGCCTTTACCGATTCAATGTCGTTATATTCAAAAGTGTAGGTTAAATCCTGTATGGCATCTGGTACGCCCGCGTTGCGGCTGGTTATGCCTATATACCAATCGTGCCAGCCGTGGTAGCCACAGCAAAATATTTTATCGCGGCCTGTAAAAGCACGGGCCACGCGAACAGCTGCCGAACATACATCGGCACCGGTTTTGCTAATTTTAACTGCCTCGGCATTAGGGACTACCTGTTGTACCAATTCGCTCAATTCAACCTCCAATGGATGCATTAATGAAAAGGTAATACCATCTTCCAGTTGCCTGCGGATAGCTTCATCAACCGCAGGGTAAGCGTAGCCCAATGAGATAGGGCCAATAGCCGAGTTTAGGTCGATATACTCGTTACCATCTGCATCCCACACGTGCGATCCTTTGCCTTTTACAATGTACTTAGGGGCTACGCCATTGGTAAACTGGCTGGGGCCCTTTGCCAGGGTTTGTGTAACGGGTTTTTGTACTTTTAAAGCTCGCTGATATAGACTATCAGACTGGCTGATGTCAGGAAAATTATTTTCGAGTGCTATTTTATTAGCCATAATGCTGTTTTTTATTCTGAAAATTCAGGTGTTAAAATGTCTGGTTGGTGGTGGGCAGTTTGGTAGCCCAAAATCTGCTCGGCAATTTGCTTGCCTGTAAAGCCTTCGTGCTGTAAAACATCGGGCAGTAATGCCGGCCTGAACCATTTATCGTTCAGGGCGATGGGCAGCACTTTTGCGGTGGTTTGGTGTTTTAATAATACTTCGGCCAAAATGCTGTACAGGCCGCCGGTTACAAAATGATCTTCGAGCGTTACAACCAGGCTGCTTTGGGCGCAGGCTTGTAGTATAGCTTGCTCATCAACAGGTTTAAGGCTGCGCATATTTACCAGGCCTACAGAAAGGCCTTCGCTGCGCAGAATATCAACTGCAATAAGCGCCTGCTCAAACAATAGGCCGTAGGTTAATATGGTTACATCATTGCCTTCGCTTATTACTTCGGCTTTGCCTAAAACAAAAGGCTCATGATTGTACCATGTTTTACGGGTGTTGATACGGGTATAGGCAGGGTGTTCGCTGTTCCATATTTGCGGTAGCATTTTTACAAGGTCATCCTCATCGGCCGGGGCAAATACAGTTACATTGGGGATGCCGCGCATTATCGAAATATCCTCAATAGCCTGGTGGGTGGGACCATTTCCATCAGATAAAAGCCCGGGAATAAAACCGCTCAGCTTAACCGGAAGGTTAGGAATGCCCAAATCGGTACGTACAAATTCAAAGGCACGCATGGTTAAAAATGCCGCAAGGGCATGTACCACCGGGATACGGCCGCGTAAGGCCAAACCCGCAGCTGCGCCTATCATGGTTTGCTCGGTAATGCCGGTATCAATAAAACGCTTGCCCAAAATGCCGGGCAGGTTACGTACCAATGCGCGGTTTTCGGCAGTCATCACAATAATCTGCTCGTTGGCAAGGGCTGTTTCTGTTAATAATTCTTCGTAGGTCATATTTATCTCACTACTAAAGTTTCTGATGTTAATAGGGTGTTTTTATTGCCGTGCAGTTCCAATAAAAGCTGGCCAATTTCATCTGCATTGAAATTACAGAACCAGCGGTCGGCGCGCTCTTCAATGCTGGGCAATCCTTTGCCGCGTACGGTGTCGGCAATCACTACATTGAGTTTTCCTTCTTCAAAAGGATAGGCGCTGAAAGCGTGGTGCAAATCAATAAAGTTATGCCCGTCTATACGTTTTACAGCAGCGCCAAAGGCCCGGAATTTATCGGCAAGCGGCTCCAGCGGAATCAGGTCTTCGGTGCGTACATTGGCCTGGAATTGGTTACGGTCGACCACGAAAATTAAATTATCCAGTTTGTAGGCATTGGCTACCAATACAGCCTCCCAGCAGGTGCCTTCATTTAATTCACCATCGCCTAAAATGCATACTACCTTGTTATTGCCACCACTTATTTTAAGATCAAGTGCCACGCCGATAGCTACGGAAGGCAAATGACCTAACGAACCGGAATGAAACTCAATACCCGGAATATGCGTATTGGGGTGCCAGTAAATATGATCGTTAATAGACAGGTGATTTTTAAGCCGGTCTTTATCCAACAAACCCAGCTCGGCAAAGGTGCCATGCAGGGCAGGCACATCATGCCCTTTGGAAAGGAACAGGTAGTCCCTGTCGGGATGGTCAAGATTATCTTTGTTGATATTTAAAAAACGGGTATATAAGTAAACTATCAAATCAACCGCCGATAACGATGCTCCAGTAAAGCAGCCGCCATCTGTAGACATGCGTACAATGTGTTCGCGTACGTTTAAGGCGATAGCCGTTAACTCCTGCTGGTTGATGTTTGGGGTGTTATGCTTCACTTTGTTCAAATTGTTGTGAGTTTTCTTTCGGTGCTTTTTTGGTTTGATCGGGCAAAATGGTTTGCAGCTCATCCAGGTGATGGCGGTACCAGTTTACGCCGGCGTACTGTGTGTTGATCTGCATTATTTCGGGCTTGCGGTTAAGCAGGTTAAGGATATCCTGGCAGGAAAACTGGTGGCAGATAGGGTATAACTCGCTGTATACTTTTTCGATAAAGTAATAATCCTCAGGGTAATCAATAGTAAACCTGTGCGACATGGAGTAATCCAAACCTGTTTTCCAGCTTACATTGCCGATGCTAAAAATGAGCGGGTTTTCCCAGATGTATGGCGTGGTATGCTCCAGTTCAAGCGGGCGGCCGGCGTTTTCCCATGCTTGTTTAAGGCAGGCCATGGTCATTACCTCTACATCGTTACCATCGGGCCAGGTGGCCGGGTGCAGGTTGCTTACATAATCGTATTTGCCACGGTTAGCAAAAAAATATTCCAGTACCTGGTCTATAATACGTGGGTCTATCAGCGGGCAATCAGATGGGATCTTTAACACAATGTCGGCTTTAAACCGGCGTGCGGCCTGGTAGTGCCTATCCAGTAAATTGCCCAGGCTGCCGCGATAGCTGGGTATATTCATCTCCAAAGCTTCCTTCACAATGATATCGTCCTCCTCATTCTCGGATGTGGCGATGATGATGTCGGCTTTATGCTGCATCATTTGCAGCCGCTCAATCATGCGAGCCAAAAGGCTTTTGCCCAATATGGGCAGCATTACTTTGCCCGGCAAACGGCTTGATGCCATGCGGGCCTGCACTATGATTACAATTTTTTCTGTCATGGTATTTATATTTATTACCAGTTTGCTATTAGTTGGTTGGTTAACTCCTGCTGCCGCCCGCTAACCAGGTGTTTATAGATGGCCAGCTGCGGATCAAAACTCTTTTTATTCCCTTTGTGGTTTAAGTATTCGCGGCAAAGCGCGGCAATTGTTTCGGCCGATGTTCCTTCGTTTTGCAACGGCGCAAGCTCCTGCAGTTCATTAATATCAAACCAGGAGTGAACCTTTTTGCCCAGCGCTATACCTGTATATACTACCGTGGAATACTGGGTTATCAATTCGCAGCAATTGGCTATCATATGGGCGGTATTACCCTCTTTATAGATCATGGCATCTGCCGGCGCATGTTTGCGGATCTCACTTTCGGCCCTGGCAAAATTCTCGTTAGGATGAAGTTTGAAAAGCAGCGGCCTGCCTGCCGCTATTTTAACAGCATTTTTGATAAATGCTACCCTGTTCTCTATCCGGAAGGTTTCGCGCATATCGGATGTAGCCACCATCACATAATCGTGGTGCGGGAAATCATTATTTAAATGTTGCTGCTGGTTGTCATAGTTGGGCATGCCGGTTACAACTATCTTGTTAACATCGGTGCCTTTGTTGGCAAACTGCTGCTTATATCCTTCAGATGCTGCGCAATAAACATCGCATATATTTGCTGCCCCGTTTAGTGATGTATTGCCGCACATGGTTGATGGCAACCGCAGGGTACGTACAATTTTGCTCCAGGTGGTATAGCGGTCTATCATACCCTCCTGCACCCATATGGTTTTAAATTTACGCATACGCCTGGGCACAATCATATCGGTGCAATACACTACCAGGTCGTATTGGTTTTTTTTGGCCATAAAATCAACCTGTAATGCGTTTTGATATAAATACCTTTCAGATTTTAACCTGAATTTGCGCGATAACACTGTGCCGTTAAAAATGGGAGTTTTGGCGAGCAGGTAGTTTAAGAGTGTATTATCTGTAAATAGCTGGCTAAACCAGCAATCAAATTCGGGCAACTCATTTGCAATCTGGTGCATCTGGGTTGTTTGGTTAATTGAACCAGTAATGAATAATATTTTCTTCATTCCTTTACTTTCAATTAAAGGGTGTAAGTTAAATTCAAGGGTTGAATGCTTTACTTGTTATTTTAATTATAAAGCCTGGCTGATGCCTTGCTTTATAATTTGTTAAAAGTAATTGCGCTACTTTTAGATAAAGCGAAGCCAGCGTTATGAAATTATTAAGAGGTGGTTTTTGGGAAAAGAATTTATTAACAATGAAGGTGAAAGTCAAGAAATTAGAGTCAAGAATCAAGAAAGAAAAAAAGAAAAGGCTTATTGCAGTAAGCTTTAATGAAGAAATGACTTATAAACCAATGGTATTTATCTTAAATCTTGATTCTTAACTCTTAACTCTTTTTCTCAATCAACTTTTGCATAGCTTTTGGGGCCTGTTTGCAAAAAGTTTTTAAGTTCAACCAGTCTATCGGTATTAATCAGGTCTACGCCGCAGTTTAGTAATTCGCGCCATACCACCTCGTTCTCGGGCGAGGCCCAAAGCCTTACTTTTTTGCCAAACTTGTGGGCCAGCAGCACGTACATACGCAGGCGCTGCCTTTCAAAGGGCGAAAAATCGCCTTTGCCGTCCCATTTTAATAAATGCGAGTATTTGCAGCTTGCAGTTTGGTATAAATTTCTTGAAACGGTATCCTGCCTTATTTGCATCAGGTCTTCATCAACGAAAGCCAGCCGGCTGTTTTGAGCTTTAATCAACCCGTAAGGGCGGTGGCCGGTAATAACAACGGTTACCTGCCGCTGGGTGTAAACGCCGTTTTCGTAACCCGAGAGGATTGGCTTGTACTTTTCAAGTAACAGCTGTAATGCTTCGTAGGTTTTGGCGCCATCTGATTTTATGTCGATCATCAGCGTTAGCGGATAGGTTGGGCATTTGATCTCTTTATTGGTGCCGTTGATGCATTCCATCAGCGGGGCCAGGTACAAGCGCTCCAGGGTTCTTTGTTTTTTTAAAAAAGGAAAGATATGCGCTACAATGAGTTTATTGTTCCTTAAGTATACGTCGGCTTCAATGTTTGTAAAACCGTTATCCAAAGCATCGTACAAAGGCCGTTTATGCCAGTAATCATTGTGGGCAAAGCCGTTGGAGATGGTGGGGATTTGGGGGTAGGCGTTATGGCCGATAAATATCAGCAGGCTCAGGAACAATAACTTAAGGTGCTTAGGGCAAAAAATTGCTGTTCGCATCGATAATTTTTTTGTTTCCCCAAATGTACCTGTCCAATGTTGCATAAATGTTACCTTATTATGATGAAAGTTTTTTAGCGCGACAAGGGTTTGATACTGGGTATTTATACGGCAAGTAGGGATGTATTGTTATTCACGGTTAATAAATTTTCGTATTTACTTCATAAATTATTCATGGTTCCGCTTGCTTGTAATGGTGGTAAGGCTTAGTAAAAAAGCTTTTTGCTTAATACGGATTAGGTTGGATAAAGAAAAAATAACGGGCTCAGGCAACGTATTTATAAAAGTGGCAGTAATACATGTAAATGATTATTTACTAAAACCACGTCAAATGAAAGTTCTATCAAAATTAATAGCCGTTTCAATTGTTGCCTCAGCTATATTTTTTACAACAAACGCGCAGGCACAAACAGTAGCGGCTAAACAATTTACATTTAGCCTGGGGGCCGAAACAGGTTTGCCAACCGGTGTTGCCCGCTTGGGTACAAACTTTGTGCTTGGTGCAACAGGGCAGTTTCAATACGGTATTACCAATAATTTTGCGGTAACATTTGCTGCGGGCGGCTACCACTTTTTTCCGAAGAAGAACCCCACTACCGGTGAAAGGTATGGCAGCTATGGCGAAATTCCGCTTAAAATAGGTGTTAAACAATTTTTTATACCTAATGTATATGTTGGCGTTGAAGGCGGTTTAGCATGGGAAAAATTAGAAGATGGACAGGGATGGGCGCCGTTTCACAGGCGCGACCTGGCCGGACGAGTAGGGTACGCAAACAAGCACTGGGACCTGAGTGCGCGGTATGAGGATTTTTACATGAAGGATTATCACACAGGCCTGGTGGCTTTGCGTTTAGCTTATGGCTTTGGGTTGTAAGCTAAAAGCTTAAGGCTTAAAGCAGAAAGCTAAGCTAAAGGGGAGCGATGATTTTGTCGCTCCCCTTTTTTAGTGCGGATATTTAAAGTTTCTCTATCTCTTCAATCGGGAGTTTAGTTGTTCTTGCTAAAAATTCATTAGCTAAGCCTTCCTTTTTTAATTCACGGGCAATATCTAAGGCCTTTTTATATTCACCTTTCTCTATACCTTTCTCCTCGCCCCTGGCCTCAGCGGTCGATACTGCATAGTCCAGCACATTTTTATTATCCCATTTGTATTTTAAGCTGCTATCGTACATCGTTTTTTCCTCCTTTGTCAGGTTTATATATTCTGCAATGCTGAATAATTTTTCAAATATTGGTTTCCGAAGATAAACCGGGATTTTTTCCATATGGCTCAAGTCTTTTAAAACATGTAGCCATCTATCCAAATCGGTCTAGAGTTCGGTTTCCGTTTTAACAAATTTAGCTAATTCTATATAAGTATAACCCAGTTTATCGTAAAAAATTTCACCCGTATCCCTGTTACAAAGGCAAATATCGTGCAGGTATGTATTTTCTGGCGTGTCGTCTAAAGTGAAATCTTCCAACAGGGCAATAAAATATACTTCGGCAATGTTGTAGCCCCAGACGTTACGCTTACCCTTGGGTGCCTGGTCGCTTATTAGCCGACTGGTATAAAACAAAGCCCGTTCTTTAAAATATCCTTGTTTGGCCCGCTGAATCTCAATCAGAAATTGTTCACCCCTGTCGCCGGTACAAAGCAGGTCGAATATGGCCGAGCCTTCGTCCTTTAAATCACCATGGTGTTCATTTTTATTGTACACTAAATCAACAATATGCTTCCGGCCTCTGAATACTTCATTTAAAAATGCGATTAGTAAGTCTTTATTGGGTTCGCTGCCGAAGATTTTTTTAAAGGCGAAATCAACTAAAGGATCGATGTATCTCCCGGGAATAGGCGGCTTATTGTTTGGCATAGTCAAATATAAAAGTTTATTCCTTATTCAGCTCCGCAACAAATGTAGTCGGTACAAAACAAAAGCGCCACGCTATAACTAAATATAACGTGGCGCTCTTGCTGTGTACTTGCTATTTAGCCCTTAGTAACAGGCACCGTTAAACTAATGGTCAACTCATCCGGCGATCCGTTGCGGGTGATGTTAAAATCCTTTGGCTTTACTTTAAAGCTGCCTTTAAAAAGGCCTTCGTTTCCTTTATCATCAAAAGTAAAATGAATGGTAACTGGTTTGGTAACACCCTTCATATTAAGGTTACCTACAGCCTGGTACGCGTTGCCGCTTTTGCTAACCGCTGTTGAGGTAAAGGTGATGGTGGGATGATTGTCGGCATCCAACGCATCTTTGGCGTGGTTGTTTTTGATAAAGAAACCGGTAGCAATACTTTCCACATCAATAGATGCCGAAATTTTTGACTGCCCCGGATCGGCCTTATCAAATTGGATACTGGCTTTCAGCGTTTCAAATTTGCCGCTGATACGGCCACCTGCAAAGGTAACTTCATAAGGACTTTTAACTTTATAAGTAACAAGCGACAGGGCAAATGCCGAAAGGCTGATGACCAGCAGGATGATTAACGAATACGTGATCTTTTTCATAGTATAGTTTTTTCGGTTATCTATAGCCCCGTGTTGTTTCAGGGCCTTTATATGAAAACGAACACGTTGGTTAAGAGGTTGCCTGTAAAACCAAAGTTAATACATAATAAAAAAGGGCAGGTGATTTTTATCTGCCCTTTGGTATACTTAAGCGATGGTATTTTATTTAAAATGATAGCCCACTTTTACAGCCAGCACATCATCAATATTGTAATTGCTGTAGTTATCATACTTAACACCTATATCAATACCGTTTCTGAATTTAAAACCCATTGATGGAGTGTACATAAATGAGGTAACGCTACCCGTTGTAAATGCTACACCTGCTTCTCCTCCAAGGTAAAATAGGTCGCCTAAATATACGCGCAGGCCGGCTTTTACAGGTACTATGTTACTTTGGGTTTCATAAATATGGCCTATTGACGGGTATAATGAGCTAACAGTGCTAAAATATTGTTGTTTGTGAGAGGCATGCGCGTAGCCAACAGAAAAAGTAGCTTCAACGTTACTGCTTATTACTTTGCTTACATTACCTTCTATCCCAAACACATACCCTTCAAACGCGCTGGTAGTTACGCCCTGACTCAAACTTACGCCCCATTGAAGGCCGGCAGCTGGTTCTATGCTGCGTTTATGTGGGGCAACTGTTCGGGCGCCAAAGCCATAGGCCAGTCGTAAGGCAATATCTTTAGTTGCCCTGTCGCGTGTATAGTCTTCATATTTTATGCTGATATCCATCCCGTTTTTAAAGGCCAACCCAACGGACGGCGACCACAGGAACGATGTTCCCCATTGTTCAAAGGCAAAGCCTGCGCCAGCCTCGCCGCCCAGGTAAAGGTTATCGCCCACAAAATACTTAAGCCCCAATTTTACAGGGATAACATTGTATGGGCTGCCGTATTGATTGTAAGATGCAAAGTGGTCTTTCTCGAAAAAATGGGTAAAGCCAGTGGCTATTGTTCCGGAAATGTGCTCGTTAAAATTCTTTTGTACACGAATATCGCCGCCAAGTGCATATTTAAATGCAACGCTGGTGGCAATGCCTGAGTTTATACCAAAACCTATGCGCAAGCTGTTTTCGGTTTGAGCGTGGGTTATGCCGGATAAAAATAAAAAAATGGTTAGGAATGAAAATAGGTGTTTCATGTTTTAATTGTTTATAGATAAAAAGGAAAAGCGGTTAATAAGCAGGTAGAAATTTTAATGCTTTTTGAGGGTTAGCAAGCCGAGCCCGAAAGCTGCCCAGGCGGCCACCTGCTGGTTTTTAAGCAAGTATGATGTGTATATGATCACCAGGAAGATACTGCAGATACTTAACAGTATTAACTTAAGCAAACGGGCATCGTTATCAGTTAAAGGGGCAGATGTTTGAAGCTGTTTAGCTTTAATAACTAAGCCTTTGAGCAGGGCCAGCGCAAAAAGCAAAGCCAGGCCCAGCGCTCTCGGAAATGTATACCACATAAGCAGGCTATATACAATGATGAGTACACCGGCAATTAAAAATAGCAGCAGTAAAACAATGGTGGTTTCGCAAATTCGTTGCATTATTGTCTGTTTTTCGGGATGTGACAACAATGGGCAGGTTTACCCCTACGGTAGTGGGTAATTTTATTTAGCCTCACCCAAACCCTCTCCAAGGGAGAGGGTTTTTGATTTGCATGATGTTACTATTAAAGGTTTAAGATTTTGTAGCCGTTAAGCTAATCAGACTCCTATTGTTTGAAATGCGTTTGGCAACGGAAATTTCATTTGCTTAGCTTAATGCGATAGCCCAGGCGCAGGGCAAATTGTTTAAAAATATAGCTGTAATTATCAAACTTAACCCCGGTTTCCAGGCCGTTTTTAAAACTAAAACCGGCAGAAACACCATACAGTGAACTTCGGTAGGGTCCATCAACCAAATTACGGCCGGGTATAATAATATTGGGGTCATGGTAGGTGTTAAATAAACCAAAAGCCTGGCCCAATTCGCAGCCTATATAAAACGGGCCGCCGGTTTTTAAGCGTACCCCAACTTTTGCCGGTATAAATTGCCGCGGCGATGAAGTACCTGGCAATTTAACCTGGTGTGTAGCATCCACTGTTTCGTAATAATAATCGTTATGGACCGTAAAATAGGTGTACCCGGCAGATAACGTACCGGTAAGGTGGCTGCCCAGATCGCGCATCGCTATCAGTTCGGTACCGTGAACAAAGCCGCCGTAGGGGTTATCCCAGCCTACACCGGTTGTAACCGCCGCCCCAAGGTACCAGGCGTTTGAATCGTCAACTACTTTTTTGGCGGGTTTAAAAACCGAATTAAATGCCAACCCCGCTTCCCAGCCCAGCCAGCTCCTTACCTGGTGGCCATATGTGTAGCTTGGATAGGATGGGGCATGTACCGGATTTTTATATCCCGGTATCGAAAATGAATTACTATAATTATAGCCGTTAAAAACCGGACCAGCCATGATACTGATGTGTTTGGATAGCTGCACGTTTAACAGCAGTTTAGCCTGTATCAGCCTATCGTCCCAGTTGCCTGCGTTGGCTATCAGGTAATGTGTCTCGGCAGATACAAACACGTTATTGCTTAACATAAAATCGTGCCCGATACCCAGTCCAAAAGCATAAAGCTTATTACCTGGTGATATATTTGCACCTAAGGAGAATTTGCTGTAAAAGCTATGCGTACCGGTTGTTAGCGACGTGTTGGTGTTCATCAGGTCGCTTGTTGATAGGCCTATTTTATAAAAGCCGTTGCCTATAATATTCACTAAACCTATGCTTGCCCCCTGCGAGGTATCAACAGTGTTAACCAGCCCAATTTGTAGCCCCTTTAGTTTACGGGCGCTATTGTTAAATAGCGAGAACTGTACACCCACAACATCGCTTTCGGCTTTATTAACAAAAAACGCCAGCTGCGCGCCTTTTACCGTGTCTAAAGCCTGGTTATTGATGCCGGCAAACTGCAAGCCGGTTACCGTGCCGCCTACAAGGTTAAACACCCCTGCCAATTGCAGATACCGCGAATTCATTTTATTGATGTTGAATAAACCGGCTACTTCAATACCGTTTACACCTGCCGTATAACCGCCAATAAGGTTTACCGAAAAATTATTAATTACCTGCGAACTAAACATGCCATGCGAGCTTAACCCGGGTGTAAGGGATACCTGGAAGGGCCGGGTAGCAAAAAAATCAGGGATGTTTAAGCTTTGGATACGCTGCCTTGCCGAGATTAAAAAGCGCCCCATACCAGTTTTTTCAACCTGGCGGCGTTTACCGGCTTTGTCGTAGTTTTCCTTTAGCGCCCGAGTGCTTATGGATACGCTTTGTAAAAAATTAATGGAGGTGTCTTTATAATCAAGCTTGCTGGCTGTAAGGCTGATTTGCTGTGGGTTATCGGCCCTGAATTTGAGCCGAAAATAACCATGTTCATCGGTGAGTGCCGAAACCAGCAGTTGCTTAAGGTAAACCGATGCATTCATCAATCGTTCGCCGGTGTGCTCGTTAACAACTAAGCCACTGATGCTATAAGAGTTATAATCATTGGTTATATCGATATTAGCGAGTGCAAGTCGGGGCACAGGTTTGGTTAAAATGATATAGTCATTGTATTCGGCTACCTGGTATTTATCCTTAAAAAGTAAACCAAGTATCACCGTGATTTTTTGATCTGTCGCGTTAATGGTAACCAGGCTATCCTGCGGTAACAATTTAGCGTCATATGAAAAATAACAATTCCCTTTTTTTTCTATTTGCTTTAGTACCTCGCCAAGGGGCGCCTGGTTAAAGTTGACAGATACCTGGCGGTTAAGCAGGCTTTGCGCGTGCGCATTATTAAAAAGGAAGGGCAGTATGAGCAGCGCCGAAATAATTATCAGTTTGCGGGTATTTATAGTTTGCAGGTAGGTAATGATCATTAAAAAACAAAAGTTTATTTAAGTACGATCTGATTTTGTTTCCTTTCAACTTCGAGGTTGAACGTTAGGCTAAGCAAATGCAGGACTTCGTTGAGCGACCGATTGGTTTTTAAAACAGCAACTATTCTTTTGTCGTTTAAATCTTTACGGCCTATTACAATGTGGCAGTCATAGGCTTCATTTAATACTTTAACCAGTTTAGATAGTGGTACATTGTTGGCTACAAACTCCCTGCTATAGTAATAATTATACAGGTTGTCATTGTTGCTTTGTTTTAGTAAAATAGCGCTGCCTTTTTGCACCGATACCATTTCGCCTGGTTTAAGTGAAACCGTTTTGCCATTCAGGCTCACCTGCACTATCCCGGTTTCAACAATCACTTCAATATTGCCATTTTTAAAATTCACATTAAAAGATGTTCCCACCACCCTAATCGTAGCTTTACCGGCTGTAATAATAAAAGGTTTGGCTTTATCGGGCGCTACTTTAAAAAACGCCTCGCCTTTAATTAACTCAACATCGCGTTGTTTGCCGTTAAAGCTTTTGGGATGGCTCAGTAACGCATATTTATTTAAGGTGATGTAGGAGCCATCGGGCAAGGTATCTGTTTTAACCGCCGTGCGCGTTTCAAATTGCACCTGCGGGTTTGCAAACCTGTTGAAATATAACAATGCGCATCCTGCAAAAAACAGTATCGCCGCGGCCATTTTAAGCCAGCGGTAGTTGCCCCGCATGTTTACCACTTGTTGTGCGTTTTTTTGCTCCGCGGCCCTTTGTTTTACTTTTTGCAGGGATGCCTGTGCATCAATACCTGTATCGGCCTTAAAGTTTTTGCTGCTGTCCCATATCAGCCTGAATTGCTCAAACCGGCGTTCGTTGGCAGCATCGGCGGCGCGCCATTCGGTTACCAGCCGGGCTTGTTTGGCGGTTACTTCATCCAGCAGGTAGCTTATCAGTAATTCGTCATTCACTTGTATCGGTGTTTTCATGACAGTATTTTAATTAATATCCATATCATCAGCGGCAGGTAATCTGCCAGTTGTAACCTTAACCGTTTTAGCGCTTTGCCCATCTGGTTATCTACTGTTTTTATGCTGATGCCCAGCTGCGATGCTATCTGGGCATATTTCAGCTCTTCAAACCGGCTCAACTGAAAAATAGTGCGGCATTGCTCGGGTAAATCATTAATCGCCCTTTTTAGCTGCTGCTCAAACTCACGGAACTGCAGCTGGTTCAGCGGGCTTTCGGTATGTTTATCCATCTCATAATAAGTGTGCGACTGGTATTTTTGCTGTACCTTGTGGCGCTTAAAATAATTCATACACTCGTTATATACCGACCGGTACAAATAAGCTTTAAGCGAAGTGTGGATAGCGATTGGCTCCGGCCGTTCAAGAATTTTTAAAAATACATCCTGGATCATTTCATCGGCTAATGCCGTGTCATCAAGCATGGTAAACGCATAGTGGTGCAGCGCGGCATAATGCTCCAGGTAAACACGGTCAAAGTCTTCTCCATCTGCATTTAAATGCAGTTTATAAGGTATATGTGTTTGTTCTGTATCCAACTGACAGGGTTAAAAGTACTACTTTAAACAATAATCTGTTTTGCAGACAACAAGATGAGTGTTTACCCCTATGGCGGATTGAAAAAAAAATCTAAGGTTAATGAAAGGTAAGTACCCTCCGACTATTTTTCTACAGCTTGTCAGTCCTCATCTTGTTCATCTTCACTTTCGGCATATTGCCAATTTTCATCAATGCTGCTTCTCCATGCGCTCCAGCCATATTGCAGGTGATATATTTCGTTAATACTGGGATCAAGTTTGGTAATCTCTTCAAGGGAAACCAGCAGCGAATCTGTTATATCAGGGTGATCGCTGGTATGAAACTGCCAGTCGCCGTCTTCGTTATGATAAACATACAATATGGGCTCTCCTTCAAATGCCTGTTTTGTAGTATATACGCCCAGGTTTTTTTCCTCATAAAATTTAAAACCGGTATCCCTGTCTAAAAGTGGTTGTTTGAATTTCCAGGCCGGATTAAAAGCTTCATCCCAGGGGAATAGCTGCTGTTTATCGGGCCAAACTAATTGCAAAACGGGGTAATCATGGCTATAGCCGTAAAACCAGCTCGCATAACCGAGGTAATTGGGGTAGAAGGCCTTATCAACCTGTACAAACTGAACATCGTAATTATCAATAACTTCAGCATATGGCTTAGCGGGTACTACTGTTTCACCGGCTTTAACCATATCTCTGATGTCGTTTATAAGATTTGTCATTACATTGATTTGCAAACCAAAGCATATAATCTCGGGGTGGCCGAAATTTTTGTATAAACCTATTGAATAAGCAAAAGCCGGCAAATAATTATCTGCTTCGAAAAGAGCAATGCTGCAACCGAATTGTTCTACATCATCAATTATTTCCTGCTCGGCTTTCGAATTATGGTCGCTGTGGTCCTGGCTCATCGCTTGCTATTGCTTTTTTTGAGAAATATACAAAGATTACCCTGAATCATTAACCGTAAGTATTGGCCGGAAAATTTAACGCCCGCATTATCAATCACTTTGTTATATTTGCCGCAGATTAAATCAATCCGTCAACACTTTGAGCCATGTAATCTCATTAGCATAAAAAATGTTTAATGATCTTCCCCCATACCCGCGGGGAGGAAACAGATTTACTATTTCCATTTCTTAAATTTTACAACATGGCTATTTCACAAAAATATGGTCGTACGTATCATTACCCGTTTTCGCCCGGCACTACCAGCGACGACAGGATACAGCACGACTACTGGGCGCATCTGCAGCAGATACCCCAATTAATACATACCGAAAAACTGGATGGCGAAAATAATTGCCTGTCGAAATATGGTGTTTTTGCGCGCTCACATGCCGCGCCAACGGTTTCGCCGTGGACGGAAAGTATCCGCCGCTTTTGGCAATTGATTAAAAACGACCTGGGCGACATGGAGATTTTTTTAGAGAACCTTTACGCGGTACATTCCATCGAATACCATAACCTGGACAACCATTTTTATGTATTCGGCATCCGCGAGCATGACCGTTGGTTAAGCTGGGACGAAACCCGGTTTTATGCCGCAATGATAGGCTTGCCAACTGTGCCCGAGCTTGCCGTTATAACAACACCGGCAAACCGGCAGGTTTTTGAAAAAGATGTACTGGCTTTAACCGCGGGCAGGGGTACGCTGGAACCGCACGATATTATTACCGGTGCGCCAGCGACTATTGAGGGCATTGTTACCCGCAACGCCAACGGCTATGCTGTTGACGATTTTGCCCGTAATATATTTAAATACGTACGCAAAGGGCACGTTAAAACTGACGAACACTGGACGCGCAGCTGGAAACGCGCCCGCTTAAAAAATGAAGGAGGTACCTATGTGGGCCATTAATGAATATAAAGACTGGGGTAGCCTGGCAACCCGTTTTGAATGGGTAAGCAGGATGGAAGGGGTGCAGCAAGATCCTATTTACCATGCGGAAGGTAACGTAGCTATCCACACGCAGATGGTGCTGGCAGCTTTGGTTGCACAACATGCTTACCTGCAACTGCCTGCACAGGAGCAGGAGGTATTATGGGCTGCCGCATTGCTGCACGATGTTGAAAAATACAGCACCACGGTGGTTGAGCCGGATGGGCGTATTACATCAAACGGCCATGCGCGTAAAGGCGCCACGACAGCCAGGCAAATTTTGTACAGGGATGTACCCGCCCCCTTTGCCATTAGGGAGCAGGTAGTGGGTTTGGTGAGGTACCACGGCCTGCCGCTTTGGGTATTTGAGAAACCCGACCCGGCAAAGGCTTTGATTATGGCCAGCATGGAGGTTAATACCGAATGGCTTGCTTTATTGGCGCGTGCCGATGTTTTGGGGCGTACCTGTGCCGACCAGGAGGAAATGCTTTTTAAAGTAGACTGTTTTGAAGCCTTTTGCCGCGAGCAGAACTGCTGGGGAACTGCACGTAATTTTGTCAATGACGATGCCATGATGTACTACCTGCAACATGACGATGCATACGCGGAATATGTGCCTTTTGAGCAGGCCGCCTTTGAAGTAATATTGATGAGTGGCTTGCCGGGCGCCGGTAAAAACACGTTTATCAAAAAACATTACCCGGATATGCCGGTGGTGTGTTTAGACGATATCAGGTCGGCGCGGGGAATTTCGCCAACAGATAAGTCTGGTAATGGCCAGGTAGTACAGGAGGCTAAGGAGCTGGCCAGGATTTACCTGCGTAAGCAAACCGGTTTTATATGGAATGCCACCAACACCACCCGGCAGATGCGGAAGCAACTGGTTGATTTGTTTACCACCTATAAAGCCAGGGTGAAGATAGTTTATGTAGAGGTGCCCTATACCCACCTGCACCGCCAAAACAAAAGCCGCGAGGCCGCCGTGCCAGATGCCGTACTGGATAGGTTGATTGATAAGCTGGAAATACCCGCGCTTTGGGAAGCCCAGCAGGTTGAATATAATCCCCATCCCTTTTAATTAAAGGGGCCGGGGTGGGTAGATAATTTCAGTTTTTTTAGTATACCCGACTGTAGACAGACAAGGCGGTTACCAAATAAGGATAACCGCCTTGCTTATTTAAAAGTAAACGTTTATCAGCAGGAAATTTAACTTCCAAATTGCGTTAAGTGGTGGTTTACGTGTTTATAAAACATGTTGTTCCATTCCTCGATCTTTAAAGGCCCAAATGAATGCGACATTTTTCCGTCGAACTCCTTTTCGCCAAGTTGCTGTGTTTTTTGGATGTAGCCAATCAGCCTGGCTTTTTCGGTCTCAAAATCCCTTTCGGTAGTGATGATAAAGGCTGGGGCGGTAGGTCCATTGTGTTTGTAGGGCACTTCGCTTACTACTTTGTTTTTTACCAGCAGTTTCAGGATCAGCTTCATAAAGCCATTTGGTTTGGGGTGTTTTTCCGGTTCGTAAACCATTTCGTACGATACACAACAATGTGCAAGCATTTGCGATACATTCATTTTACCCCATTGCGGAGTGGTGCCTGGCGTAAGGGTATTAATCCTTTGGATAATACCATCAGCAACGGGCTGCGAAAAAATATTGGGTAAGGCCATAATGGTTGTTTTATGTTGATTTATTGAATTTTAAGCTATGACGATGCTGTAACTCAATATAGGACAAAAGGTAAAACATTTTTTCTATTATCCTGTAATTTGATTACCAGTACTTTTTATCCATCAACCAGGCAGCCAGGTCTTTATTATAGTTAAAGAATGATGAGGGCGGAAGCTTGTTGGCATTGAGAATAATAAGCGGCACATTAATTTCATAAACCGAGCCATGGCTGCGGTAAGTTGCCGGCAAATCTTCAGTAGCATGGTTTTCCAGGTCGCCAAAAACAGTAGTGGAATCACCTAAAACTATAAGGTCGCCGATGCGGTTAGGCGGCAGGTGATACTGTTTAGCTGCTTCGACACGGGTTAGTACCTTTTGTACTCCTTTTAATTGATATAGCGCCGTTTTTACCGTTTGTAAATCGTTGGCGTTATTCAGGAAAACATACGATGCCCCGCCAAAGCCACGATGATGCTTAAAGTATTTATCCTTTTCGGGGCTTAGCGCTAATTTTATGCCGACCTGCTGTTCAAGCAGCGCTTTTTGAATATCGATACACCGGCTTTTATGGTTTACATCATGATCGGCCGTGATCAGGATGGTGGCATCCGGCGCTGCCTCATTAATTTGGCGGATATAGTTATCTATATTTTGCAGGTGTTTGATGGAGTTGCTGTCCGTTGGTGCCCAGGTATGCATTGGATAATCGGTGGTGTGGATGTAAATGCAGCCAATATCCTTACGTTTTTTTAACAGGTAGATGGCCGCCTTCATCGACCAATAGTTTACCCCGGCGCTGTAAATGCTATCGGGTTTTCCAATTTTGTTTGTCCATGAAGTATCAGCAGTTTCGGGTGAAACTACGATGTCGGTGCCCTCAGAAAGCAGGGTGGTGCTTTTCTTTTTGCTCGATATCAGCGCCGATTTAATATGATGTTTTTTAAGCTTTTGGAAAATAGTAGGGGCAAGTACCAGGTGTTTATCTTCCATAAATTCCTCCTGGCCTTTATCGTTCAAAAAAAAGTTGCCGCTTATGCCGTTAACTTCCGGAAAAGTGCTGGTACATATGGATGTGTTGTTGGCGTTGGTAACCGTAGGCATCAACGCGCTTACCGGTTTAAAAAAGCCTTTTTGAATCATGCTTTTTAAATAAGGCATGGGTGCGTTATTAAAATAGCTCATGCCAAAACCATCAAACATAATAATAACCACCCGCTTGCCACCATTGAATTTTACGTGTTGGGTTTGCGCGCTGGCATACAGGCATGTTAGTATGAATGCAACAACTATAAACGGGCGCTGTATAAATTTCATGGCTTTTTTTGCCCGAAATTATCAAGGAATATTTAGCTGGATTGAGTGTGCGCGTTATTTAACGGAAAGATAATGTTAGGATAATGCTAAAAAAGCTTCATTCAATTATACCCCTGCATTCACCTGTTTTCCATACTTCTCCAGCATACTGATAATTTCGGTAAGCTTCATGGGTTTGCTCAGGTAATCGTCCATGCCGGCTTGCAGGCAGGCTTCCTTGTCTTCTACCATTGCATTGGCTGTCATGGCGATAATTATTGGCTGAATGGCTACGTTTTTCCTGATGTAACGGGTTGCTTCCAGGCCGTCCATTTCGGGCATCTGGATATCCATCAGGATAACATCGTATTGCTTTGCCGCCACTGCATCAATGGCCTCCCGGCCGTTTATAGCAATATCTGGTTGATAGCCCATTTTATTAAGTATCTGCCTGGCTACCTTTTGGTTTATCAAATTGTCTTCGGCAATCAAAATATTTAACGGGTATTTAATAGCCAGTTCTTTTGACAGTGCGTCTTTTTGAGGTTTTTGATCGGCCGCAATCGTTTTATCGTTCTTTAACTGATCTATAATATGTTTAAGCAATATATTATGCTTGGCCGGTTTGGTTAATATTACATTAAACAGGTCAAAATCGCGTTTGGTTTGTTTATCAATGGAACTTAGTAATATTAGGGGCAGGGTGGGGTGCGCGGCTTTTATTTTACGTGCCAACTGGGCGCCGTCCATCTGCGGCATATGCATATCTGTAATTACAAGCTCAATTTGGCTGTTGGTGGCTAAAATGGCTAAAGCTTCATCGCCGGAACTGGCAATTAAGGGAACAAATTTCCAATGCTTCAACTGGTTTTCCATAATATTGCGATTGGTTGCATTATCATCAACAACCAATACCTGTTTATTTTCCAGGTTGGCGGTATCCAGGTTAAAATTGCTTGAATTGGTTTTTATCCCAACCCTGGTTTTTATGTTAAAGCTGAACGTGGTGCCATGTGCAACCCGGCTGCTTACTTTAATTTGGCCGCCCATTAAATGAATTAGTTTTTCGCTGATAACCAAACCAAGCCCTGTGCCGCCGTATTTGCGCGTTGTGCTGGAATCTACCTGCGAAAATGCCTTGAAAAGCCGCGACAATTTGTCTTCGGGTATTCCAATACCCGTATCGCGAACGGTGAACGACAATTCAAAACCGCCATCATCTCCTGTAAGCCTGTCAACATTAATAAATATTTCGCCTTCGGTTGTAAACTTAATAGCATTGCCTACCAGGTTTATCAATACCTGCCTCAGGCGCATTGAATCGGCAATGATGTGCTCTGGTACACCGGGCTCTATCTGGTAAATAAGGTCGATGTTTAGTTTTGATGCTTTATCAGCAAAAAGATCGAGTACACTTTCTACGCAATCCCTGATGTTAAAGTCATGCTCTTCCAATTCCATATTGCCCGATTCGATCTTGGAAAAATCGAGAATATCATTGATTACCGTCAACAGGGCATCGCCCGAGTGTTTAATAGTTTCGGTGTATTCGGTCTGTTCGTCGGTAAGGTCGGTATTGGCCAGCAAGGTTGCCATTCCTATCACACCATTCATTGGTGTACGGATTTCATGGCTCATGGTAGCTAAAAATATACTTTTGGCTTTGTTGGCATTTTCAGCTTCCTCGCGGGCTTTTTCTGCCGCTTCGCGCGATCTTCTTTCTTCGATAGTAAGCTGTGTGATGCTTTCGGTGCGTTCTTTTACCTGTATTTCAAGCTGTTCTTTTTGCTGCCTTACAGCGCGCATCCGGTATTTAAAAAAGCCGTAAATTAAACCGGCAAATGCCAAAACACCAAGAGTATCAAACCACCAGGTAAGCCAGAATGGCGGTATAATAGTTATTTGAAGCGGAGTTGTTACCGGCGACCATAATCCCTGGCTATTGCGGTATTTCAGCCGTACATGGTAGGTGCCAGGTGCAAGGTTGGTATATAAAGCTGTGTTATGGTTACCAATATAATTCCATTCCTTATCAAAGCCGTCTAAATAGTAGGCGTACTGCTTTCTGTCAGTTGATGCGTAGTCAAGTGCCGCAAATTCGAAAGAAAACACGGATTGTTTATACGATAGCGTGAGGTTGCGGGTATCGGTAATATCATTTTTTAACGGCGAGGGGTCCTGCGCGTTTACCGCGATGGTAAGCGGTTTGTTAAATAATTGAAAGGAGGTGATAACCAGGGGGGCAAAGCCGGCCTTTTTAAGTACCTTTTCAGGCGAAAAAGAATTAAATCCATTAATGCCGCCAAAATAAATAGTTTTATCAGTTGTTTTTAAGGCCGAATGGGGTTTGTACTCGTCGCCCTGCAGGCCATCTTCTGTAGTGTAGTTATAAAAGGTTTTATTTTCAGGATCAAATTTGGATAACCCACCGTTGCTGCTTATCCAGAGTTTGCCGGCATCATCGGCTCTTATGGCATAAATGATGTCGCTTGGTAAGCCGTCTTTTTTTGTAAATGTAGTAAAGTGTTTGCTTGACAGATCAAAAAGGTTGAGGCCCGATAGTGTAGCCAGCCAAAGCCGGCCTTTATTATCTTCAAAAATATCGGTTACGCCATTGTTACTTATGCTGTTCGTCTTTTCGTCGTGAACAAAGCGGGTGAACGTATTTGTCTTGCTGTTAAAAAGGTCCAACCCTCCATCTGAAGTGCCTACCCATATGTTGCCTTTTTTGTCTTCAAACATTACATAAGGCCTTGGGCTGCTAATAGATTTTGGATCGTTTACATCAAAATGATAATGGGTAAATACCTTGGTGTCGTGATCATAACAGTCTAATCCATCATTAAAGGTGGCCAGCCATGTCTTCCGGTTACGGGCATGTAAAATGTAATAAATATTGTTGCCGCCAATTCCCTGTAGTTTGGCGGCATCGTGCTTGTAATTGGTAAAAGTATTTTTTTTAGGATCAAATACGCTTAGTCCATCGCCCCAGGTACCAATCCAAAGTTTGCCATCAGCATCAGGCTTTACTGTAAGTACATAATTACCGGTTATGCTGTTTTTTCCATCGGGCGTTTGTTTATAGGCCTTAAACGTTTTAGTTACCGGGTCAAACTTGTTTATTCCGCCGCCATCGGTGCCAATCCAAATTTTATGGTCTTTATCTTCAGCCAGGTCAAGTACGTAATTATTGGACAGGCTTTCAGGGTGACTGTTATGCCGGTATAAGGTAAAGCTGGAGGTTGTTTTTTTTGACAGGTTGATGCCGCCCCCAAAAGCGCCAACCCACATATTGCCCGTCCGGTCGCGGCAAATACCGTATACCGAATTGCCGTTGATACTGTTGTTATCTACCTCATCGTGCTCATAAGTGCTAAATTTGCCGGTTTGTTTATCTAACACACAAAGGCCACCGTTTTCGGTGCCTATCCATAAGTTACCATCTGTATCATTGTTTAAAGCATAAACTGTATTAGATGAAATAGCGTCGGCACGGGTTTTATCCTGTATAAAACGTTTAAATATTTTATTGGCAGGGTTAAACAAAAAAAGTCCGTCGTTTTGACTGCCCAGCCAAAGACGATGGAGTTTGTCTTCAAATATGCAGCTAATAACTACGCTGTCAGGGGTTTTTGTTACCGGATCATAGTACGGTAACTGTATGAAATTATTTGTTTTTGGATTATAAAGGTTCAATCCGCTGCCTGTTCCAATCCAGATCCGTTGTTCTGAATCTTTGTAAACCGTGCGTACATTGTTGTTGCTCAGGCTACCGGTGTCCTTATCGCTGTGCTGGTGATGTGTAAAAGTATTGCCGCTTAAATTGTAGCGGTCGAGTCCGCCGTTTTGAGTTGCAATCCAAAGGTTACCGTTATCAAAAAGCAAACGGGTAATAATATTGTCACTAATGCTTTTGGGGTTGCTGCTATCATGTGTATAACGTATAAAACGGCCTTTGCTGCGTTGAAACATGTTTAAGCCGCCCTGCGTTGCTAACCACATGTTACCGTTATTGTCTTCAACAATATCTGTTACATTATTGTTGCTTAAAGAGGTATTGTCCTTGTCATCGTATCTGTAAGTAATAAAGCGATAACCATCATACTTATTGAGACCGTTTCGGGTAGCAATCCACATAAAACCCCGGCTATCCTGAAAAATACAGTTTACATTTATTTGCGATAGCCCTTCGGCGGTGCCCACATGCAAAAATTTAAGACTTTGGTTTTGGGCGTGGCCAATAAACGGAATTAAGCTGCAGCTTAGTATTAAAGCGCAAATAATCGGTTTAAGAATACGGTACCACTTGTACATACAACGTTGCTGATACAATTTAAATGAAAAAAGTTGCCAAAAATGGAACGGTTATAATTATCGTTCTTATACGGTTACGATAGTAATTAGTTGCTGTTAAGTTAACAGATTGAGCAACAATCAAAGATATAGTATTGGCGGCAAATATAAAATGTACTGTTTTTGATGCATTTGCTTTTTTATAACAAAATCTTAGCGTAATTGAATGGTATTATCCAATGCTTTGTAATGAAGACTGTTAACAGGTAAATGAAGGCATATTTACCACACAGGCTATTTGGGGCATTAATGTTGCAACATCATTGTTGAGGTAACCGGAAGGTGAGCCTTATACTAAACACGATAATAAGAAAAAAAATTTAACAAAAGCCACATTGATTCTTACCGGATTGATGGTTGGCGGTAAATTATTCGCTCAAACTGCAGATACATCTGTTGTTACTAAAGATTATATAAAGCCATTTTCAGGTGGCGACCAGATGCGTACCTGGTCAATAGGTGTACATGGCGGTTTATTAACTCCTTTTACTGTTTTTGGAAGCAATAATAAGCAAGATTTTACCCATCCGCAGGAGCAGGTTGGATATGGTGCCTATATCAAAAAACAAATTTTGCCGTCATTTGGCCTGCAGGCCGATTTTCTTCGCGGTAAAGTTAAAGGAACCAGCAGCCAGCCAGATGGTTTAGGAAACACGGTTTATTCGCAATATGAAACAAATATTAACTGGTCTGCAGCTTTAAGCGCCAACATTACACTGGCCAATATTAACTGGAGGCACGAAAAACCTTTTATTCAACCATACTTAACAGTAGGAGCGGGTACCATGAACTATACGCCCAAAATTACCCCGGTTGGTGGCCAGCAGGTTAACTTCAAAAATACAGGTAATGGGTCAATTAACGAGGTGTATATTCCTTTAGGTTTAGGGTTGAAGTTTGACCTGGCTCCGGGAGTAAACCTTGATCTTGGTTACCAGGTTAATTTTGTTAACTCCGATAATTTCGACGGCTATAAATACGGATCCGGAAACGACAGGTTCTCGTATGCCCATATCGGTTTAGAATTTGCCCTTGGGAGCAGAAAGAAACCACAGATGGCTACACATAACCCGGTAGCATCTATGCGAACAGAGTATATGTGGCAAAACGAACAGACTAAGAATGCCTTGCAACAACAAATTGACGCTGAAAAAGCTAAAAACGATGCACTTAGAAACGATTTGAATGCTACGAATGCAAATCTTGCAAAATTAACCACCGATAGTGACGGAGATGGCGTGGTAGATGTTAATGACAAATGCCCCAATACGCCTGCCGGCACAAAAGTAGATGGCTCCGGCTGTCCGTTGGCTAAACCCGAGGTTAAGGTATATGTAACCGAGGAAGATAAGAAAGTAGTTAAAGATGCTATTAAAAATCTTGAATTTGATTTGGGGAAAGCAACCATTCGTGCACACTCATTGCCAAGCCTTGATAGGGTTGCACAATTGTTGGTTGATAAAAACTTTAGTTTAAAGCTGGCCGGGCATACCGACAATACCGGTTCAAACGATTTGAATATGCGCCTGTCAAAGGATCGTGCCGAATCAATTAAAGCTTACCTGGTAAATAAGGGAGCAAATGCCTCACGTATTGAAGCTACGGGTTATGGCCAAACGCAACCAATTGCAACCAATAAAACTGCAGCAGGCCGCCAGGCTAACCGCAGGGTTGAATTTACCTTATTTTAGGATAAGGATGGTATTTTAATATAGAAAGCCTTTTGGATGTTCCGAAAGGCTTTCTTTGTTAGTGCTAATTAGTTAAAGCTGTTTTTTTATATCCCATTCGTTATTATACAAGGCAAAATGCATAAGGATTTACTTTAAACTTGCGAAAAAATTGCCAAAATGATTGTTTGTTTTGGCTAATAATGAAAAAATATCAAAACAATGGATGTTTAATTTGTTGTTTAAGAATGAATTACAATCAACCCACCGATGTACTGATCATAGATGACGATGTAGTTAATAATTTTATTGCCGAGACTTTAATCAAAAGGGCAAGTAAACATACCAATATAACAGTTTGTTTAAACGGCCGCGATGCCATCGAAAAGCTATTAAGTATTAAGCAAGAATCGGGTAAATTGCCTGAATTTATATTCCTTGACCTGGCTATGCCGGTAATGGATGGCTGGAAGTTCCTGGATGAATATCACCGTTTAAATATTGGCGACGGCAGCAACAGCCAGATTATTATATTATCCTCTTCTATATTCAGGCACGATATAGATCGCGCTTTAAAGCACAGCGTTGTGAAGGAATACATCAGCAAGCCACTTAATATGGAGTTAATCAGGAAGGTTTTAAAGATAGATCATCATATCAATTAATTCAGTCCGGTTTATCATTTGCCTCCGAAAATAGGGGTGAATCGAAAAGCGTCTTAAATTTTCAGTGCAATAATTTGTTATAACGCAATTAATTGTACGCCGGAATTACCGAACTTGGGTAAATTTTTGTTTACTATGAGCACGCAGCTGAAAAACTTTATCAGTAACTACGTAAAGCTGGATGACGCTGAACTGGATGATATTGCTGGCCGGTTTAAAAAAAAGCAGCTAAGTAAAAATGAGTTTCTGTTAAAGGAGGGTGATATCTGCAGTGATCTTGTTTTTGTTCAGGATGGATGTTTAAGGCTCTTTTACCTTACCGGCGATGTGGAAATATCGGTATGGTTTGCCTTTAAAAACTCATCGGCCATTGATATTTACAGTTTTATAAGTGAAAAAGCCTCTGTTTATTTTTTACAGGCCATTGAAGATAGTGAGGTGATGTATTTGCCCAAAACCGAATTGCTAAAACTATATCAAACACATCCCAAAACGCAGGAGATGATGCGCAACTTTTGGGAGGATGCCGTGCTAAATCTTATCGATAGGTTTACTGCTTTGCAAAGAGATTCGGCCGAAGAGCGTTACCTTCAGTTACTCTCAAAGCCACCATACATTCAAAAAATCCCGCAAAAGTACCTGGCGTCGTTTATAGGCGTTACGCCAACGTCGCTCAGCCGTATCCGCAAAAATATCAGGTAATTTTAGCGTATGCATCTTTTAAAGCGGCCAATAAAAGTTCAATGTTAATGGGCTTGGACAGATAATTGTCCATACCGGCGGTAAAGCAATTGTCCTTATCCTCGCTAAGTGCGTTGGCAGTGAGGGCAATTATAATGGGTTTGGCGCCATAATTTTTTCGGATAAGCCTTGTAGCTTCAAGCCCATCAATATTAGGCATCTGGATATCCATTAATATAATTTCGTAGGGGTTTTGCTCCATCATTTGCAATACTTCTTTGCCATCATTTGCCAAATCGGGCTGGTATCCCAATTTGTTCAAAACGCGGATGATGAGTTTTTGGTTCATTAAGTTGTCTTCGGCAACCAGCATCTTAAAAGGATACCCCGTTGCGAATTTTTCTGATAACAAACTTGCTTTCTTTTCGGCACTCACCACCGTTTCGTTTTTTAACACTGTTTCAATAATATTGTAAAAGTGCTGTTGTTTAACAGGCTTTGTAAGTATTGATGTAAACAGGTGCGGGTGAGTTTTTTTGCTGTCGTTGCCAATAGAACTCAATAATATTACGGGACATAAAACTGGCAGGGCCTTTATCCGGGTACCCAGGGTTATACCATCCATATCCGGCATTTGCATATCGGTTATAATCAGGTCGATATGCTTTGTGTCCGATAATACCGATAAAGCCTCCTGCCCGGATGATACGGCGATAACTTCAGTTTTCCATTTTTCAAGCAGCGTTTTTAATATCCTTAAATTGGTTTCATTATCGTCAACCACCAACACTTTTTTTCCTTCGGCTATCTTACCATTGGGTATTAACATAGCCGGGAGGAATTGCGCGCAAGTGTTACAGATGATATTGAAGGTAAAAGTGCTGCCAAATGCTTTTTTGCTTTGAACGGTGATTTGGCCCCCCATTAATTTGGCCAAACGCTCGCTAATAACCAGGCCGAGCCCGCTGCCACCATATTTACGTGTTACAGATGAGTCTATCTGGTTAAATGCTTTAAATAAATTGCCAAGCTGGTCTTCAGAAATCCCGATGCCGGTATCCCTTATTGCAAATGTTAGTTTTAAAGTATCGTCATTAATAGTTTGTGAGGTTACATATACAAACACTTCGCCTTTGTGGGTGAATTTTATGGCGTTGCCCACCAGGTTTATTAAAATTTGCCGTAAGCGCAAGCCATCTGCAAAAATGTCGGGCGGTACCTGGTCGTCAATTTGATAAATCAAGTCGATGCCGGACTTGGTAGTTTTTGAAGCAAACAGGTCAAATACGTCTTCAATACATTTTCTGAGGTTAAAATTATGCGGATCGAGCTCCAGGTTGCCCGATTCAATTTTTGAGAAATCAAGAATATCGTTAATAACTGTTAACAGCGATTCGCCGCTATTTAATATAGCTTCTGTATACTCCCGTTGTTCGGTATCCAGCTTCGTATCTTCAAGTAACGATGCCATGCCCAGCACACCATTCATTGGTGTGCGAATTTCATGGCTCATGGTGGCCAGGAAAGTACTTTTGGCCATGTTGGCCTTTTCGGCCTCTTCGCGGGCTTTTTGTTCCTTCTCGCGTTGCTCAATTAACTCTTCTGACTGCGACTGTAATTCTTCTGATTGTGCCTGGTATTGTTGTGCCTGTAGCTGTAACTCTTCGTTTAAGATTTTTAAATCGCTTGTTTGCCTGCTTATTTGCGTGGTACGCTCATTAACTAATTTTTCCAGTTCGTGTTTTTGCGCATCTAAAAATTTAATCCGCAGCTTGTAAATTATATATATGCCCGCCAAAATAAATATCGCCGCCAGCGTACGAAACCACCATGTTTTCCAGAATGGGGGCACAATTATTATCTTAACAGCTGTTGCATTGTTGTTCCATACGCCATCGTTATTTGATGCTTTAACTAAAAAAGTGTACGTGCCTGGGTCAAGGTTAGTGTAAGTAACGGCGTGCTTGTTTCCTATATATCTCCATTCGGGGTCAAAACCTTCCAGCTTATAAGCGTACTTGTTCTCCTGTGGAATTGTATAGTCAAGCGCCGCGAATTCAAAAGTGAATACTGATTGGAAATGCTTGAGCCCGATTTGGCCGGCAGAGAAACCATCTTGCTTTAAAGCAGGATTTACAATTGGTAAAGGAGCCGGCTTATTAAATAAATTAAAGCCTGTTATCCTTACAACCGGAACGTTGTTGTTAAAACTTAGTTTAGTTGGGTCAATTACATTGAACCCGTTTATGCTGCCAACAGCAATTCGCCCATCAGCCAGCCTGGTACCGCTTGATAAATTAAATTCCAGGCTTTTGGCCCCATTGTGTTCGCCAAAGTTCCTAAAAGTTTTATTCACCGGATCAAAACGTGTAATACCCTTTAATGTAGTAATCCATATAAAACCTTTGTTGTCGGCTGTTAGGTAATTTACTGTGTTATTTATCAATCCGTTATCTTCGGTGTATGCAGTTATTTTCTTCGTTTTAAAATCATAACAATTTAAACCACCTTCCATGGTGCCTATCCACATGTGTTCGTTATCTTCATAAAAATAACTTATCACATTACTGGTAAGCTTGCTGTTTTCAGTATTGATCCTTGAAAACTTGCTCGTAGCCGGATCGTAGATACTTACTCCGTTGGAGTAACCACCTAACCAAATATGGCCGTCACGACTTTCGTAAAGTGCTTGAATTGAATTGTCGGCTATCGAGTTGGGATCTTTTGGGTCGTTAACCCATTTTTTTATTTTTTTTGTTTTTGTATCATAAGTATTTACACCTCCCAGGTTTGTGCCCATCCAAATGTTGCCCCTGCGGTCTTCAAGCAGGGCGTAAACAGCCGTGCTGTTTATGTTTGTTGGCCCATTTCCCATCGTAAAGTGGGTGAATAGTTTTGATTTAACATCGTACCGGTCTGCACCATTGCTGTAAGTACCCAGCCATACCGCGTCATTTGCTTTAGTCATTAAAATACACGAGGTATAATTACTTATCAGGCTGTTTTTCGCCGAACTGTCATGGGTGTAGGTAATTCCGGTGCCTGTTGCAAGGTTGAAATAAACCAAACCAGCATCTGTAGCTAAATAAAGCTGCCCCTTATTGTCAGGAGCTAAACCCCGGATAATATTTTTTGCCGATGGTGAGTTGTTAGGCGAGGACTTAAATGAGGGGAAAATATTGAGATTTTTGTCGTACTTTAAGACCCCTTCGCTTGAGGTGCCTACCCATAATGTATGTTGCTGATCGGCAAACAGAGAGTAAATGCCATCATTTGGCATGTTTTCATTTTCAGGAGACGGTTGATTTATAGGGACAAATACTTTTTTATCCACGTTTAGCAGCTGTAATGTAGTATTGGTACCAACCCAAAGTTTTCCCGCTTTATTGGCCGATAAACTATAAATAGGATTATTGCCGGTGGCGCTATAGCGATCCGCTTCGTTGGCATAGTGGGTAAAGGTAAGGCTGCTCCTGTTAAGCAAGTTCAATCCATTGTTTGTGCCTATCCAAAGGTTATGGTGTTCGTCTTCGGTAATGGCATTTATTGAATTATTGCTGATACTTTTGTTGTTTTTAGGGTCGTGAATAAATCTTTTGAAATGTCCCGTTTTTTCGTTGTATAAATTCAGGCCGCTATCGGTACCTATCCACAGCTGGCGGTAACCATCTTCGCAGATGGAATAAACAGACGCGCTGCTCAGGCTATTGGTATCTTTGCTGTTATGAATGAAGTGTTTAAATTCGGTTTTGCCATTCATAAGCAGGTTCAGCCCATTATCTGTACCAACCCAAAGGTTGTTTTTGGTATCACTAAAAAGGCTGATGATATTGTTGTTGTTTAGGGCTGATGGCTTTTTCGGGTCGGCTTTAAAGTTTACAAATTCATCTTTTTCCCTGTCATATTTACTAAGCCCGCCCATGCGTGTCCCCACCCAGATGTTCCCTTTTTTATCTTCGCAAATGGTTAAAATGTTGTTGGCTTGTAAGCTTTTGTTGTTTTTTGACCGATGTTTATACACCGTAAACTGGTACCCGTCAAACTTGTTAAGGCCATCCTGGGTACCAAACCACATAAAGCCATAACTATCTTTTAGTATGCTTGATATCGAATTTTGCGAGATACTGTTTGAGCTGTTAACCCGGCTCATTTTTAAGCCAATGTCCTGCGAAAAGACTTTGCCATTTAACAACAGCAAAATAATGAGAAAAGCAAACAGGTGTTTATTGGACATTATTCGACGATGTTCGGCCCTTGTTTATACGCTAATTTTTATTCAAATGTTTAACAGCTTAAATTACAGTAAAATTTTTATAATTGAGGCAGCTGGCATAGATGAAACATCAGTTTAGTGTTAACCATGAATAAATATTAAATTGTTGATTGTCAGATTTTTGTATGGTATTTTGCCTGAAATGTGTTAAGTTATGTTAACCCAATTTAGCTGCGGTTGCCCTGAGGCAAACAGCTAAACCTTCCAATAATTGCCGCTGAGTATAATCATATTTAACATTTTGATGCTGTTGTCGTAATAATCATAATCTTTTAGCTTAAAATGAAGCAGGTAATCCCAGGTGTGGTTTAGCCATTGCTGGTTTTTGCTATCAGTCATCGCAGCAACGGTAAAGGGCGCGATAAAGCTCAACGCTTCGAAATGACGGGTAGGCAGGTCATTACCGGCCAATGTGTAGCCGGCAGATATATTATCGGGATTATCGCTGCTTGTCGACCGGATCCAGTGGTTAATTTTGGATGTTATTACTTTAGCTCTTTCATCTCCATATAACAAATAATCGGCCGCTACGCGCCAGGGTACACGGCAGGCATTATAGTTATAACAGCCATCATACTTCGATTCCAGGTACATAGGCCTGGCGGGATGTGGGTTTTTGTTTACCTGCTGTATAAAGTCGGGCACCAGGCCTGCATCCGGGCTGTATTTTTGCTGCATCCGGGTAAAAAGGCGGTAGGTATTGTCGGTTACTTTATCCCAGTGTACGTCGCCGGTTACCGCTCTGAATGCTTTAAAGTGCGATGGCATAAAATCGGATGTGCGGGTATCAAAATAATCCTCGCTGTCGGCTTCAACATCATTGCCGAGCAGAATGGTAAACTGCTGCCGGTTAATTTCATACTTCATGATATCGGCTATCAGCAATTTGGCTGCCTTTAAATAGTTAATGTTGCCCCGGCTGCCCCATTGCTTATCGGCGAGTAATAGTGAATAGGCAATGTCCATATCGCCGTCTGTTGCCGAGGAGCGATCGGTACTAACACCTTTTTTATCTTGCGCCCAGGCCATCAGGTATTGTCCCTTCCGCGCAGGATGCAATTGATAATAATGGAACAATGCATCATAAACGGGCTTTGCAGATTGATCGGCCCCGGCCATCAGGGCAACTATAATCATGCCATAGCCCTGTCCTTCAGATACACATTGTTTATTGCCCGGCCTTTCAAACCAGATATAGCTTTGGCTTTTATCAGCCGCCTGTTTTACATAGCGGTTTTTCCATTGCCAATAAAAGTTAACCGTGTTGTTGTCAAGGCTTTTTTGGTTTAGGTGATTGGGCAGGATAGCACCTTTTGTATAAGTGGTATGCTGCGGGAAGGGTTTTGATGCTGATTGCGCCCTTAAACCATTGCAGGTAAGCAATATCAGCAGTAATGTATTTCCTGTTTTTAGCATAGCCTGTAGTAAAGATACCTATCAATGTTGGGTGTGCCAATGCCAGGTAAAAAACCTTTAGCATTTCACCCTTTACCTTTCGCCTAAACGGCTATTCCATCCTCTTCCTGATCAGCTCCTTCCGGTATCTTTCCTTTAGCGGGAACTTGATGTCTGTAAGCAGGTAAATGCCGGTGCCTTTTTCTCGGGCGAGGTAGTATTCCACTTCGCCTATTTTTTTGTACGAGCCTATCATGTTACCAGCCACAAACTGCCGAATGTTTTCGCCGCCGTTATCATCCACATAAATCATGTATTTGCAGTTAAGCGTATCGGGCGCCCAAAGCGTAAAACTGCTGTTAAGGGATACTACATCGGGATAGTTATATTGTTTGCGGTAGTGGTGCAATGCGCCGGCCTCGCCATAGTTATCGGCGTATACAATGGTTTGTTTTTGTTGTTCGGGAGTAAGGCTATTGTAAGCTACACCAACTTTTTGGGCCATTTCATCCCAGCCAAGCATGTCGGCATAATCTTGCGTGGTGGCGTGTAACTTTTGGTCTTCCCAGGTCATGGCAAACCTGAAGGGGGGCAGGTTTTTGCCGGTAAACCTAAAAAACGCCAGTGTTTGTTGCAACGGTAAAATGGGCAGTACCAAAGGCAGCAACAGCATATTTGGAATGGTAAAACAGGCAATAGTTAAAGTACGCAAAGCATAACCGCTTGTTTTTAACCATCGTTCAAACCCAAAGCCGCCTGCAGCAAACAGCATAGGATAGGCCCCGAACAGGTAATAGTTTTTACCGTCCATCTCCAGTAAAAAAATGAATATCAGTACGTAAGCAATGGCCAGAAACTGGAAATTGCGCAGCTTGAACGAAAAGATTAAAAATACGAAACCAGTGAGCCAAACAAACAAAGCGATACCATGAACCGTGAGTTGCTGTTTGATAAAGTCGCCGGTAGTAATATAATCAAGTTGTTCCTCGCGCAGGGCTTTCATATGGGTTATCACCGGGAAATGGTGCGTTACCTGCCATATAAAGTTGGGCAGAAATATGAGCATCGCCAAAGCCATTGCGCCCAATATGTGCCGGTTAAACAATAGCTTACGCTGCTTGCTGATGAGCACTCCTATGATAAGCGCTATGGTAAAAAACAACATGGTATATTTGGTAAGCATACCAAAGCCAACAGTCATACCCAGCCAGTATAAATACCTTACATCGGTTGTGTTGAGGTATTTAATAAAGAGCCAAACCGTTAAAACCCACCAGAATTGATCAAACACAACAGGCTGAAAAAGATAATCGCTTGCAGCAAATGCCGGCGAAAATATCAGGGTGAGGCAGGCCAGGGTAATGGCAAACCTACGGCCACCAAATTCAACTACAATACGGCCTGTAAACCAGATAATGAGCCCTGCAAATATGGTGGGGAAGATACGCGCCGCAAAAACCGAGTTGCCAAATAAGGTGATAGTTAACTTGGCCAACAGTGCGATAAATGGCGGTACTTCTTTATATCCCCAATCCAGATGATCGGCCAGTACAAGGTGCAAAAACTCGTCGCGGTGAAAGCCGAAGTGCCCAATGGCAAACAGATTTAAAATGACCTTTATAAATACAAAAATCAATATGAAATAAACGTACGTCGACTTCCGGTTTCTGTAGGGCATGTTCTGGAGCTTAAAGCTGAAAGCAAAAAAGCCGAAAGCTTTATGCTGGAGGGTAAAGATAATTCTTTACCGGTAAAAAGCAAAAGGGGGCAAAGAGTGGTAAAAGGAGAAAGGTTAAAGGTTGGAAAACTGTTTGCAGCTAACTTTTACCTTTCGCCTTTTACCTTTAAACCTAAATACGCGTTATATCTGCGCCTAATGCTTTTAAACGGGTATCAATGTGCTGATAACCACGCTCAATTTGTTCAATATTGTAAATGGTTGATTTGCCTTGTGCCGATAACGCTGCAATCAGCAGGGAAACCCCGGCGCGGATATCGGGAGAGGTCATGCTGATGCCGCGTAATTGAACCTGCTTATCCAGACCGATAACCGTGGCACGGTGCGGGTCGCAAAGGATGATTTGGGCGCCCATATCCAATAGTTTATCTACGAAGAACAAACGGCTCTCGAACATTTTTTGGTGGATTAAAACCGATCCTTTGGCCTGTATTGCCACTACCAATACGATGCTCAGCAGGTCGGGGGTAAACCCGGGCCATGGGGCATCGGCGATGGTCATGATAGAGCCATCGATGAAGGTTTCAATTTCATAGTGATCCTGTGCAGGGATGTAAATATCGTCTCCGCGCAACTCTAACTTGATACCCAGGCGTTTAAATACATCTGGGATCATGCCTAACTCTTTGTAATGTACATCTTTGATAGTAATCTCAGATCCCGTCATTGCAGCCAGGCCGATAAATGAGCCAATCTCGATCATATCCGGCAGCAAGCGATGCTCGGTGCCACCTAATTTGGTAACGCCCTCAATAGTAAGCAGGTTTGAGCCTATGCCGCTGATTTTTGCACCCATGCGGTTAAGCATTTTGCAAAGCTGCTGCAGGTATGGTTCGCAGGCTGCATTGTAAATAGTGGTGGTGCCTTTGGCGAGCACGGCAGTCATCACAATGTTGGCGGTGCCGGTTACAGATGCCTCATCCAAAAGGATATAGGTACCTTGCAGGTTGGATGCATCTACATTGAAAAAGCCGTCTTCCGGGTTATAATCAAAGCGGGCACCCAACTTCTCGAAGCCTAGAAAGTGCGTATCCAGCCTCCTGCGGCCTATTTTGTCGCCGCCGGGTTTGGGGATGGATGCCTTACCGAAACGCGCCAACAGTGGCCCCACAATCATAATAGAGCCCCTTAAGCCGCCACCCTTGGTTTTAAAAGCCTCCGACTGGAAAAAATCCTGGTCGATATCTTTGGCGATGAAAGTATAAGTTGATTCGTCAGTTTTTTCGGTGATAACGCCCATATCGCCCAGTAGCTCAATGAGTTTGTTAACATCCTTAATATCAGGTATGTTGCTGATGGTGACTTTCTCTTCGGTAAGCAGTACTGCCGAAATTACCTGTAGGGCTTCGTTTTTGGCCCCTTGAGGGGTAATTTCACCTTTTAGCGGTTTTCCGCCGTTTATCACAAATGCGTTAGTCATGGGTGTTTATAATTGATAGGTCAAATGCTTCAAATGTTGTGAACACCCGAAAGTGTTAAATGTGTTTTTATATCCGGCAAAGATTATAATTTTTCCTGATTGTTCATTAGTTCATTGGTTCATTAGTTCATTGGTCTTTCGCGGCGAATTTGGGGGCTTTGTTGGTGTTAAACTTTTTAAACAGGTTTTTTTGTGGCCAAAAACGTAATAAATGCTCAAAAAACTGCTAATAATACACTATTAATGAGCCAAAAATTCGCACAAATAGTACAAAAAGATGCCACTTTTTTTAATTTAAAAAGTTAGCAAACAAACAACCCCATTCTTTTTTACAAAGAACAGGGTTGTAGTATTTGTCGCAATAATTAACCGGTGCACCAACCACCGATTGTAAAAATAATCGCCCCAAAAAATTCACCAGACAAGACCAATGAATTAATGAACCAGTGAACCAATAAACTAATATTTTTTAGCGCCCTGGTTACGGTTGCGGTTGTTTTGGTTATTGTTGCGCGGGCCGTTGTTATTTTGGCTATTGTTGGTACGGCCACCACCACCGCCGCGGTTGTTGTTATTGTTGTTTTGCTGGTTGTTACGGCCGCGGTTGTTATTATTGGTGCTTTGCTGGTTATTGTTAGGCCTAAACTCAACACGGTTAAGGTTAACATTTTCGTCCAGTTTTAGTGTACCGCCAGATAAGGCATACAAATCGGCAATAATGCTTTCGTCGGTAACAGAATCTTTGTTCCATTGCACATAGGCCATTTTCATAAAATTGGCTATGGCCTGTACCATGTGGCGTTTGCGCTCGGGCTCATCAATGGCTTTGGCCTTTTCAATCATCAGCTCAATGGTTTTGCCATAGTGCTTGTATTTAATGCGCTGGTGCGGGTAACGCAGTGGCTGTGGTTTCAGATGAATAGCCTCAGGCGTCGGTTTGGGGTAGGGGGCATCTACATCAATCTGGTAGTCAGATATAATGTGCAGGTGATCCCAAAGTTTGTGTTTAAAATCGGCCACATCGCGCAGGTGCGGGTTTAAAAAGCCCATCAGGTCAATTACTACCTGTGCGTAGCGGTTACGTTCTTCTTTAGTGGGCAGCGCAATAATGTACTTAACCATGTTTTGTACGTTGCGGCCGTATTCTGTCAGGATTAATTTATTCCTGGTTGAATTATAGTCAAATATAGGCGTGTTGTCTTGTGCCATGCAATTAATAATGTTTTTAAGAAAGTTTTAAGTTAGCCATGCGTCTTTTCCCTGTGTAACAAGGGCCCAGGAGGCTAAAATTGAATTGTATTTGAATAGTAGTAACGCAAATATAACATTATAGTTATATAATGTGCAAATAAAAAAAGCATACAAGCCAAACCTTACAGCCTCACCCAAACCCTCTCCAAGGGAGAGGGCTTTAAAAAAAGAGTTTGGCCCCGCCTAAGTCCTCTCCTTTGAAAAGGACTTAAAGACATTCAAATTATATAAGATTAGTATATTGCATTCTAATTCACCATACAAATCAAAAGTCCTCTCCTTTGGAGAGGATTTAGGTGAGGCTTTTTATACCATGCAACACAAACTACTCATTACTCATATCGACGTTTATCGTTTTAGCATTCCCATGGAACCCTTTACCATTGCCACCGGCACTATGGACCATGCCCAAAATGTGTTTATCCGGGTGCATACCGATGCCGGGTTTTATGGGGTTGGCGAGTGCTCGGCCTTCCCGATGATTGTTGGCGAAACACAGGATACCTGCCTGGTAATGGCCAAAGATTTTGCCCGGCTGTGGATAGGGAAAGACGCGCTTGACATACCCACGCGCATGCAGCAGCTGCATGCCGCCGCCGCGGGCAATACCACCATCAAAAGCGCCTTTGATATTGCCCTGCATGATATTGCCGCTAAAAATGCTGGCTTGCCCTTGTACCGGTTTTTAGGCGGAGAAAAGCGCGTGGTAGAATCGGACATTACCATCGGTATTGACAGCCCGCCTACCATGGCTATGAAAGCTTTGTATTTTAAGGCTTCGGGTGCAAACATCCTGAAGGTGAAACTGGGCAAAAATGCGGCCGCCGATGTGGAACGGGTTAAACAGATCCGCGAAGCGGTTGGCCCCGAAATGCGTATCCGTATTGATGCCAACCAGGGCTGGAGCTTTGACGATGCCGTTTTTGCCCTGCAGGCCATGGGAGAGTACAACGTTGAGTTTTGCGAACAGCCGATGCGCACCTGGTACGATGATCGGCTGCCCGAACTGATGCAGCTATCGCCCGTAAAAATTATGGCCGACGAAAGCGTATACAACCGCCACGACGCCCGCAAACAGATCAACAGCGGCAGCTGCCACTACATCAACATCAAAATGGCCAAATCGGGCGGAATTCTGGAAGCTAAAGCCATCCACGACGAGGCCGCATCCAAAGGCATAGCCTGTATGATGGGCGGCATGCTGGAAAGCCGGATAGCCCTGAGCGCCAAACTGCATTTTGTATACGCCAGCCCCAACGTCAAATTTTATGATATGGACACCTGCATGCTGGGCCACCTGGTTGATCCCTGCGTAGGTGGTGTTACTTATGACGGCTATAAATTGAATATTGACGATGCGATAGGCATTGGCGCCGATGCTGATGAGGAGTTTTTGAAGGGCTGTGAGCATTTTAGGGTGTAATAGAATATCATTAACCCGAAATGCAGAAGTTAAAGTAATATCGAATAATGAATATCGAACGCCGAAGTTTTTCAGTTCATTATTCGACATTGGACATTCGGTGTTCGATATTATATCTTTCTAAATTTCTTATACTTAAAAAAATTAAACATCCCACCCTATGCAAATCCGCCCTGCCACCCTCACCGATATCCCAACCCTGTTGCAATTTGAGCAGGGCGTTATCACCGCCGAGCGCCCTTTCGACCCAACGCTTGTGCCCGGCGCTATCAAGTATTACGACCTGGAAATGTTTATCACCTCGCCCGATGTGGAACTTTTAGTGGCTGAACTTGACGGAGAACTCGTTGGCAGCGGCTACGCCCGTTTTAAACAAAGCGAAAAGGTTTATTTTGACTTTGAGCGATTTGCCTACCTTGGTTTTATGTACGTTTTGCCGCAACACCGGGGCAAAGGCATCAATAAGCTCATTATCGACAGGTTAAAAGAATGGGCCAAAGCACAAGGCCTCACCGAACTGCGCCTTCAGGTTTATGCCGGTAACGAAGGTGCGGTGCGGGCTTATGAAAAAGTTGGGTTTGAGAAACACATGGTGGAGATGCGGATGGGGTTGGAGTGAGGTTGAAAAGAACACACTATAAGCAAATTAACTGCTAAAAACTTTAGTTCGTTACCAATTGTTTATATATTTGATAGGGAAGAGGGTTGCCGACCATTTTCTTTCGCATTTATTAAATATTTTGGATGTTATGGCAGAGTTAAAACGTTACACTAATTTTGCTGCTTTGAAGTTGGCTCCAAAGTCTAATCAAAGATCAAACGTTGATTCAGGGAAAGTCAAAGAGTTAGAAAAGTTTTTTAAATTATTGCGAAACAATTTGTTGATGAAAAAGACATTATAACATGACGCGGGGTTATGGAAAATGAATTGATTGCCGACCTTGTTAAGGTTTGCAAAGTGCTCCAAAATTATGGCATTGACTATCTAATTGTCGGAGGGACTGCAGTTGCATTACATGGGTATTTCCGAATTACGATGGATAGCAATGGAATACCCAATGAAAAACATGATCTTAATATTTGGTATAATCCTACGTATGGAAATTACTTCAGCCTTTTAAAAGCTCTGAAAGAGTTAGGTCTCGACACTGCTCCATACGAACAAGAAATTGCTCCCCCCCCGCACACACAAAAAAAAATCTTACTTCAAATTTGAAGCAGACAACTTTTCCTTCGATTTTCTCCCCGAGTTATTGAGTTTAAAAAAGTTTGGGATCGCCTTTGCAAAAAGGGAGACTGTGGGGCTGGAAGGCACACAGATTTGTTTCATCAGCTATGAAGACCTGATAAATGAAAAACAGGAAAATGGCAGATCAAAAGATATAATTGATATAGAGCAACTGAAAATCAGAAAGTCGTAAACTACAGGCTGAATAAAAGAAACTCAGTTAGCAAAAAAACGCTGTCCAAATTCTCTGACTTTGGACGGTTATGCCGGTAGTCTCCAGACTACAGGATGCAGCGAAGTTATCGTTAATAAAGTAGTTGTTTTTGAAGTGCTCCGCTGTTTGCGGGGGACTCGAACAGCGGAACACTACAGACAGCAGGGGTTTAGAAATCGAACAGCGGAATACTACAGACAGCAGGGCTTTGCACGATTCAATAATTCCTAAAATGATTTTTAGAATATTATTTGTATTTTGTAAATATTTTTTAATAAATTACAAAATATTGAGTTGGTGTCTATAATGCCAGCATATAAAACCTTATAAACCATTTCATAATTATGAATTCATCACAACTATTCCCGCATTTTTTGCGATGGTCAGCAGTAAAGTCATTTAATGCATCTATTAATGGTTTATTGGCAACAGTATCTTTATTGGCTTTTGCTAAAATTATTAAACGATGAATTTATCGGATATTCATTTAGATTATAAATCTAAATTGGAAAACGAGATCAAGGATCTGTTTACTGGGAAACTTAATGCAGGTATTGATACTGTAGGCGGTTACGTCAACAGGATTTCTATGCTTGAGAAACAACTTAGAGAAATCAATGAAAAAATCGCAACTCAAGTTCAACTTGATAAGAACGTTTATGACACTAACGATGGAAAAGTTAAAATCTTAAAAATATTTCTGGCATCATCATCTGAATTAAAGGTTGATCGAGAGGAATTTGAGATATTTATCAATAGACAAAATAAGTATCTTATTGACAAAGGACTGTTTCTTCACCTTGTAATTTGGGAAGATTTTACAGACGCTATATCTGCAACTAGATTACAGGATGAGTATAATTACGCAATTAAAAAATGTAATTTATTTATAGGACTGTTTTTCTCTAAGGTGGGTATATTTAGTCGTGAAGAATTTGGAGTTGCTTTTCTTAATTTTAAAAACACGGGTAGCCCCTTGATATATACTTATATAAAAGATTTAGCAAAGGAGACAAAGAATGTATCAACTGATCATAGTTTAGAAGATTTCAAAAACGAATTAAGGACTTTAGGACATTTTCCGACGTCGTATAACAGTTCATCAGATTTGAAATTTCATTTTAAGATGCAATTGGATAAAATTTTACCGCAACTTTTAAGTAATGTATGAGCAATTCTGTTATAACGATTCTTGAAGAAAAAATTGAAAATTTAAAAAAAAATATAGCTATTAATTATGATGAACAAATTAATGCTGGCTCTGAATCATTGGGGGATCTTCGTAATCAACAAAGCCGCAATCTTAGTAAATTATCGATTTTTGAAGAACAATTAACACAAATGAAAGATGTTGATTCTACCAAAGAAGATAGAAAAAATAAGGAATATAGCGTGTTTGTTTTATCAGCGGGAATTGACAGGATAAAAAAAAATGTTGGTGATCAGATATATAAAATGTTAAAGTTGGCTTTACACGGCACTACCTCTCGAGACTGGAGGCCGTTTAGTACCGTCTCTGTTAGCATAAATGAAATATTATTGGAATTACAGGATCTTGGGTTTGCATTTAATTATTTTTTCATAGAAGGCGAGCCTACAGATGATCAGCTGATTAACATTATGCAAAATAAGAAAGATAACATGGCAATCGTGGATCTATTATCTCTTGACGATGAAAATATTAAAACAGCCTTAAGATTTGATGACGAGTATGCTGCCATACTTACACCAATATGTTCGGATATCGATAAAACCTTAAAAGATATTATGAAGGCTGTTCGAAAAAGAATTTTCAGATATTCCGAAATCGTCTACGTTAATCCTAATTTTGATTTTTATCATATGGACGTTTCCGAATATTTTATTTTTAAAGGGAAACTACAACGCCTAATTCCCAAGAAACAAAGCTTCAATGCGATTATCTCAAATAATCCCAATCAATTTAACGGAAAGTCCGGAGCACTACCATCATTATAACTTATGATTGTCTCATATTATTCATATAAAGGGGGGGTGGGTAGAAGTCAGCTTTGCGCCAATATAGCTACATACCTTTGTCGGCATAAAAAAAAACGAGTTTTATTGTGGGATTGGGATTTTGAAGCTCCTGGATTACATTTTTTTTTCGGCAACAAGACATCTGATATTCAAAAAAATGGTACTCTCGAGCTTTTAGAGGATTATGTAAAAACTATGAGAAAACAAGTCGAGGTAACGCCGGATGACTTAGTTTATATATCAATTGAAAATATTGTTAAGCTTAAAGAATCATCCGATAACAAAGGCTGCATCGATTTGTTACCGGCTGGAAATTATAACAATGATTTTAGCTATCGAGCAAATAGTTTCGATTGGTTCGAGTTCTACACTATGTTGGATGGTGAAAGCTATATAGATCTTCTTAAAAAAAGATTAATCGATTTGGAATATGACTACATACTTATCGATAGTCGAACGGGCATAAGTGATTATTCTGGTATTTGCAATATTCAGTTACCAGATATTGTAGTAATGGTAATTGGAGCTACAATGCAAAACTTTGATGGATGTAA
>Ga0307515_10001600_pt1 | contig 50513 bp, 53 predicted proteins | sample 17_EM_MG_FD_194513 | JGI IMG/M metagenome (GOLD analysis project Ga0307515, IMG submission 194513) | Populus trichocarpa ectomycorrhiza microbial communities from riparian zone in the Pacific Northwest, United States - 17_EM | ecosystem: Host-associated > Plants > Roots > Unclassified | place...
TTTATAGGCAAAACAGATTGCAATACCCTCCATGCCCCATCATGCAAATGAGCGTCAACGGAGCGTCAACAATTGTTGGTTACGTATCATGGGTAATCTGGGGGGCGACAGGTTGCACATTGTCATAAACTGATTATTGACTGCCTTTATAGGCAAAAGTGAAAGTGAAACGCTTCCTGCCCCATCGTCAAAATGAGCGTCAACAGAGTGTCAATGATTGTTGGCCTTCCATCATGGTTAATCACACCGTGATGTGGCGGTTATTGTCTATATATATCGTTTTGACTGCTATTATACTCTAAAAGGCTCAAGAATACTTAGTGGTAGCTCTGTAAATGAAATAAGTTGTTACTGTCCCGGGGGATGTGGCTAGAATATCCTGTACATATATGCCTATAAAGGCTGTCATATCCTTCTTTATGGATGTTTGTGATCATGCACCACTCATATTACCGAAGATGCAAGACCAAAAATCGTTGACGCTCTGTTGACACTCATTTTCAGGATGTAGTTGGGCGCTTGAGTATTCTTGTTTTGCACATCAAGGCGGCTAATACGGCGAAAACGAACCGTGACGTACCATGGTCAATATTTTACCATTCACAGTCGCATATCTGAATGCGACCATAAATGTGAAACCCGAAACGCAGAACCGGAGAGTGGAACCGACGGGTCTAGCCACTCCCGGCGAAACCCGCGGGTTGACGGGTACTTGTCCGGGTTTGGCCAGCCAAGAGTCTGCGGGTCGGGTTTTTGGACGGTTCTGGAACCGAACCGACCCGGTTTTGAGGCCCAAACCCGGACCGCTGGCGGGTTCTCCGGACCCGTTGCTAACACTAAATAAGACTGGCATTGCTCATTCAGTACTAAGTAGCATACGGGCAGCTGCCTATCACGTATTGACAATATTCTATCAAGGCATTTGACAGTCCCAAGGACCATATGAGGTCATAAGATAGCCGACGATAGGTGGGAAGGAATATCGCCAGTTTATGGGTCATGGAAGGAGGGTTAGGTTAATTGACACTCTTCTGGAGGTGAGCTCTATATTTCGATCTGTTTCTTACTCCAGTTTCACCTCCTGTCACGGTTTTGTTGCTTAACTTCATGCCAAGTCACGTATTGTGTTTTATTACCTCCGCCTTGCCCCTACAGCTAGTGCTATCGTCATTAACACTTCTCACATTCTTACTAGTGTCATTGATTTCTATTTTCAATATTCCTTCAGGTTAGTGTTTTCATTAGGGCAAGGTTAACGTCCATTGTTCCATTGTGTTGTCTCCTTCCGGTATACCTTAGGTGTCTGTCGTCCCGGTGTAACATCAGTGTCAGTCATTGTGGGCGTAGAGCGTCTTCATACATATAGAACTGAATGTCACTGACCGTTGAACTGACATCTCGGTCGAACTAACTACTACCTGAGCCTCCAGCAGCGCCGCACTAATGCAACAGAGCTGCACCTAAGTCAACAGAGCCACGCCTTATCATGACCAGAGCCATCCAGCCACATCACGACCTGCTGCAATGATCGTCGAGAATCCTCTCAAAGAAACAAAACACCCTCATATACACACACATATCACTCCACGATGTCACTGAACTATCTAAACGAAAGGTTCTTCTCGGGCCTTCCTCCGTGATGTTTTTCTCTTTTTTTTTGCCCATCCACCCAATTCCATTCAATGCTGCTTCACCATTTCTTTTAGCTTTGCCATATTGTCCTCATGATCCCATGAGTTATCCTTCTCATCCAACCTTCCCATTTGACTTCGTATTCCCAACCTGTTCACTCAGAGCTTGATAGGTGGTTAGTGATGTGCTGGACGACATAACTTCTGCCCCCGTGGCTTGTCTGTACTGGCGGAGGCGGCGGCCGGCAGGCGATTCTCTCATTATCAGGGCAATCAACTATGAGCATCCTGATTACAACTGTGATGTAGATCGTCATGTCGTTCAGATGGTCTAGTTTGATAGCATTCCAGTCTATTCGGAGGAGTTGAATGGACAAATGTCAGGATGTACCAGTTTGCATCGCGTAGGGTTGATGTTGGCGTATGCGATTGGCACATCATTTGTATCTAGAAGTTCCTGTGCGCCAGCTGTGAAGGCGGAGTCCATGGGAAGTTGGGACTTATTAGGCTCAGCTATCCGTTTATGCTGAGTATTGCGCAGTTCCCCCCGGGTGACTCCCAGAATGCACTGCATTCATTTGACAAAATTGCGGCATTGTAATGCTTTCGCGGATTCATTGGCTTGCGGCCGCAGGAGACCTGAAAGTAAGTCTAGCGGCAAAGGCAGCTCATATCCAAGATCGAGTTCAAAAGGTGTCAGCTTCGTCGAACGGTTTACTGACGAAATGTAAGCAAACATCACGAGATGGTGGTAGTCGTCCCAATTGGCTCGATTGTCAGAGGCAAAGCTACACAAAAACTGTACAACCATCTTGTTGAAGTTGTCAGAGGGACAATCCTTTTCTGGATGGAACGCAGTAGACATGAGGTGCATTGTCTACAGAACCCTAGCAACTTCTCTCCAATAATCTGCTGTGAAGCGTACATCACGGTCCGATACAACCTTATGAGGCAATCTATGTAGATGGACGATGTCGATGAGGAATATGCGCGCAAAGCCCGTGGCATCAAAGGTTGTTCTGCAGGCTTGCGAATGGGCGCCCATTGTCATGCGGTCGACATATGTTCCAATGGAGTCGTGGCCACTTCGCGAGACAGGCAGGTCTGTTATACCGTCGCTGCCGATTCTTTTTCAGCAGCGCTCGGTCACAGAAAGTGGCTGAAGTAGGCCCATCGGTTTCCTGCTCCTGTGGTTAGCTGGATGGCATAAGTTGCAGCCCTCTACGTAGCACTGGGTATCACGCCACATTTGGTTGCTGAAGTAGCGATCTTTCCTGCGTAAATACATTCGGTCCATACTGAAGTGTGCCCCTGCTGGAGTGTTGTTGGTCTCAAGGAGGATTTGACCCCTCATTGTCTTTGGAATACACAACCATCCTCTCCTCTTGGCCTTTCCCTCTTCCTCCTTCTCTGCATTTCCCTTTTTCTTCTTCTCTGTCTTTTTGTTTTCCTGCCTTACTTTTGCCCGTACCCTTATCTGCACTTCCTCTTCGTCCTTCTTCTTTTCACTTCCCTTTTTCTGTCCTAGTTTCTTTTCCAAATCTCCACATAACCACAGTAGGGCATTCGCTTCCAAATAGAATGGTTAGCAGACACACAGAATTTGTGTTCTGTTGTGGACGTCGTGGAACGCGGTTGGTGGGGACTGGTGATGGGCAAGGAATGTGCAATACGCCGGAAGGAGTCATAGTCAACTATGCCCACCTTGATGTCCTCAATCCATTCGCCGCCCAAAGTAACTTCCCTTGCCATTACATTTCGTCACTCGCATAGGAAATCCGGACTGCGATATGATGCGTCCACAATCTCATTCTTGACACCGGTGATGTGATTAACCTCGCAGTCAGAAGTTTAGAGGATCGGCAGGATATTCATTGGAGGTATAGCGAATTGTGGTTGAGTGAGCATCCAACTAAAGGTTACATGATCTGGGTGTACGAGAAATTGTTGCTGAGCTCTCTCTAGGCTGAATTTCCATGGTGATATTGCCTTTCCGATGCCCAATCATTCCCTGTCATATGTAGAGTGTCCGGTGTCCGCATTGTATAAAATACTGCTGAAATAACCGAGTACTCTCGCTACCTTGTCGTGCAGCTGGGGGAGTACGGCGCTCAATGCGTACTGGTAAGCATCTAAGTGGAGGCAATATCTGGTTTTGGGATCCTGTAGAGCCAGAACTGGAGCATTGCAGAGTGCATTTTTGTGGATGTCAAAAACATGCTGCCGTTCTCTATCCTAGGTGAATGGGGTGTACTTGACCTTCCTCATCTGTACATGTCGCCTCCCAAAGTTTCTGGTTCATTTCGCAGGAGAGTCAATGACGTAACACGGCATTGCAATGTGAGCGTGATGTTCAATTGATTCCCTCTAGGAGCTGGTGAGACCGAGGAAGCCTCAGACTTCCTTACAATTGTCAGATCAAGGCCAATGCATTGCCGCATGGGTATTATCTTCCTGGGCGTCGATGCCGTCCTTGTTAATGTCAAAGCCAGAAACGTCGACTTTCTGGCAAAGCCAGACACATTTTGCACAGTTATCATTGAGTCCAAGTTCCGTTAGTAAGTTCAGCAGTGCCCGGACATGCACTGGATGTTCCGCCAGGGTGCAACTGTCAATCATAATATCGTCAAGGTATATGACCATGAATTTTCATTTTATCAGCTCCAAGATGCCATTCAACATATGCATGAACTGGCTGGGAGGATTCACCAGCCCACACCACCGGACTCGCCACTCGCACAGGCCAAATTAAGTGGTAACGCCCGTCTTGCTATCTGTACAATGAATCTTAGTCTTCAGGAGATGCCCGGAGTGTCTGAGAGGATGTGGAGCGTAAACTTAGAGGCATCAATTTCTGGAGAGTATCAGACCCTAGGAGGGTATTCCAGCTGGCCTTCAGAGTAACTGGGATCTCAGATGACAGCTACACGAGTAACTGGGATCTCTGATGACTGATACATGTAGTGTTATCAACGGGTCTAAATTTCCTGTTTAGTTACAGGCCGGGTTCCAATGCGGAACCGAACCGTTGCTGCGGGTTTCCACAATCAACCCGGTACTCAAAAGTCAACATTTCTTCCTGCAATCAAGTATTTGAGTTCGGATCGTATCACAACATGATCAATACGTAGACTGTTCAGTTTTAGTCGCTCTATCACCTCCCGCTGCTAGATTTGGGATGCGACCAGTATTGGTTGAGTCGCGATCGAATTCCCACCAATTTCGCGTAATTTCAGCCATTATTTCACAACCATTCAACGAATATCAGTTAGATTGCAAATTTGAATGCAAGAGATAAAAGAGGGGCTAAAGCTGAAAAATTTATGTATTGACGATGTAATGATACGATCAAGACTCAAATACTTAATTGGAGCCCAAGTTGTAGGAACTGTACAATGGAACCGCGGTCAGGTTCAAACCCGTCCCCTAACCTGGTGCGTACTCCTGTGTTCCGGGTAATGTCCTGGACAGAGACATCCGGTCCGCATCCAAATCCGCACCGCAGCCCGGTCATTCAAAAACAGTGCTAACACTAGATACTGCAGTACGATGAGAGTGATGGTAATAAGTTTAGCAGCAAGTCGGAGGGCCAGAGAGAACTTTGGGTTCACCTGGGAGTGTCGCTGAACCAACACAGGAATCACAAACACACTCTGAGAGAGGCCTGGGTTGTTTTGTATATTCATTCCAGGAACAGCAGGCGTTATCTGAGACTCTTCAAATGTACATGAGGAATCGACTTCCCTCAACAGTGAATATGATGCATGGATTATAATTCATTACCACTACTGAATCATACTAGCTGTCATCTTCTTCAACATTGTATTTTGTGCCTCGATACATTAAGGAAATGAAAGAAAAAGGGGAGAGATTCAACCTTCAACCCAGGTACCCTGAAACAATAACCCAACTAAGCAATTGACAAATATCAAACAAACATGCTCTCGAGGTCATCCACCCCATCTCCGTTCTCATGTGGGCCAACAAAAGCAGGAACACACAATTTATCAACGGCGCAAACAAGGAGGTGGTGCTCCTGCTATTTACAGATTATTCGTTCCTGACAAGTAGATGAAATGGAATTCCAATGTTGTTTGACTAGATTTGTCATATCTCACACACGTTGTGGCGGGAAAATCTGTTTCTCACCACCACCGCCACTCAGCTTGGCAGAGGACTGAGCTACGGCGGGTGTACGGAGATACAGGGATGATGGAGACGGACTGGGCGACGGGGGCGTACGGGGATCAGGGGTGGGGGAGATGAAGCGAGTGACACGGGGTATATATTCGGGAGACCCCGGGGTAGATAGTTTGCATCGCATCTTGTATCTCATCTGATACCATCTTATCGTACAACGATTGACACACTCCATCTTTCACATCTTTTGATCTCAGTCGCTCTTTCCGAGACTTCGTGTGGATCCGCGCAATTGGGTGGATCCTCGCAGCCGGGTAGTATCATATCTTCTCACCCTCTTCCTATGCTCCCCGAGCCAGATCCGCTCTTTCTCACGAATTCCTTTTTGGATGGCACAAGAGGTGCGGCGGAGTGTTGACAATGGGCTCTTTGTCCTCTAGCTTTGCCGTTTCACGACAAATGGATCCCAAACGCGGATCTCTGGTTCGGAAAGCTGAGTACGGAATGGTGGGACAGACCCCTACTAGCTCATACAGGCAAATATAGAAAAAAGCAACTAGTGGACGATACTCACAATGTCGGAATGGAACGCCGGATGCGGTAGGCTGGGTACATCTACGTCGCTAACTTGAAGGGCACCGACAATATACCGCGACGAACACTAAGGAAATGGCGCCGAACTAACACCGGACGACAGGCACCGACCTAATACCGGGACGAATGGCACTGACCTCGCAGATAGCACGAAAGGTACTGACCTGACACCGGGACGAAAAGCACCAGCGTCATACCGGGACGACAGGCAACGACCTCGCAGATGGGACGAAAGGCACAGACCTAACACCGGGACAAAAGGCACCGACCTCATACCGGGGTGACAGGCGCCGACCTCATACCGGGACGAACACCGAGAAAAAGACACCGACCTAAAACCGGGACAAACCGCGCGGATGTGGCGCCGAAATAACACCTGACGAAAGGCACCGACCTAATCACGGAACGAACACTAAAGAAATGGCGCCGAACTAACACCGGAAGAAAGGCACGGACCTAATACCCCGACGAGAAAACAGAAGGGAAAGAAGGACGCCAACCCCGTACTAAGAAAGACACTGATCCGATGGAATACTAAGAAAAGAAATCAACAATGCAGGTAACATTGTGAGAAGTGCTAATGAGGATACTACCAGTCGTAGGGGGGAAGTCGCCGGGAATAGAACACGATAGACGACTTGGCAGGAAGCTAAGCGAGATGACCGTGAGAGGTGGTAAAGCTGGACTAAGAAAGGAAAGAAACAAAGAGCTGACCTCAAAAAGAGCGTCAATTGACCTAATCCCCCTTCCAAAACTCACAAACTAGCAATTGACCTTAGATCACCAATTACTGCCAATTCACCACCGAATCCACCATCACACCTCCAAACCACTACACACAAGATGTCAACTGAACCTCCCAATCCACTTCTGCCGCCGGTCCCAGTGGCCGTACCACCTCCTTCAGTGCTGGACCCTCAAGTCAGGCCGGATCCTCCACCAGCTCTGGACCTTCTGCCACTGCCTCGCCCAATCATGCACACGATCAAAGGCAATTTATCCAGTCCTTAGCCCTCGCCATCGCGAAGGAGAAGAAGCAGATGCCAGTCCCGGGCACTATGGGCGCCCCAGTCTTCGGAGGAGCAGACGTCACAAAATTTATCGAGCCGTACGTGAGCCTCTCCTTTCGCACCGGGACCGACCCGGCGGCTGAAGATGTCATCGCAACTTTCCCGGACTACTGCCCGGAGACGATCCAGGACACTATCCAGATGATGCACGCATATCTGATGATGGACAGGGTGCAATTGAAAGAGGAGCTGAAGGACGCCTTCCGGCACGCCGATAGGCGAGTCTACATGTCAATGAGGTCGTACTTAGAGCGACTATGCCGGGACCAGCTCGAATGTGGGAACGTCGGCCTGATAGCCTTTATCCTCGCCTACGACAACATCAGCCGCATTGTGATCAGCAAGGGAGCCTTGGCCGAGTACTCACAAGGGGAAATGTTGCTCGGAGCCCTCCCAAGGGATTTGAGAGTAAAAGCGGTAATGAAACTCAAACTAGATCCCAGAGACCCCTCGACGTTCAAACACGACAAACTCCGAAAGCATGTCCTCGACAAATGTGCGACCGCCGATGCCCTCGCCCTCCTGGATTCGGAAGGAGCATGTACGGCGCCGGGAGTCTCTCCTTACTCAATCCCAGCTAGAGTTAGGCTCCAGCAGATGCCAGTAGCGGTGAACCTTCCGGCAATCCCCAACGAAGAGACCCTGGCGCCAGCACAAGCCACGGAGGAAATTCCCATCGCTAAGGCCGAAAATATGATCGACACGAACATGGACAATATGATGAAGGACTTCGAGGCTTGGACCTTCCAGCTGAGCAAAGCGAATGAGCCCAGATACGGAGGCTACCAGACTGCCAGGGCGTACGCCATCCAAGGCGAACATCCACCTCCGCACACACCAATGAACATCCCACCTCCCGATTCACCCACGGGACCCGCTTACTACCGACTGGGACCCAATTGCCAGCATTATCCACGGCAAGGATTAGGACCCTGTATCTATTGCGATGAGCTAGGACACATCCGCACGTTCTGTCCCGATGTGCGCACAGACCAGGCATAATGGATAGTCCACCTCAATGATCGTGGAAGACTAACCTTAGGACCAAGAGCAGGAAATGGAGGTGAGATATCCGGATATCGACCGGAGAGAACGATTTTGTCAATGCGGGAGTATGCCAGGGAGGTAGCTCGGCAAGGGCAGCAGGGAAGAGGAGTAGCCACTACGGCTGCACCACAGCCGCCTCAGCTGCAGCATGTTGCAAGATCTCAGCTGTTTCAGAGGGCCAGTGCTCAGGTGACTGCGTTTCGCTCACCGATTGCCCGACTGCTGTCGGAAATCGACGGGTACTACTCTGGTCGGTCTACAGGTAAGGAATGTAAGGAAGAAGGTAACGAAGACCGTATCGAGGAGTTGAGCGATGAGGATGAAGAGCAAGAAGAGGTGCAAGGTGACAGCAGTGCGGAGCAAGAGGAAGAGAACGAGACGGAGGAGGAGACAGACGCGCGTTCAGACGAGGAAGAGAGAGAAAAAAGGTAGGCAGTCGTGGGCACGCAGACAGCATATGCCTTCGTGGATGAGAGACGGAAGAGGACGGAGGAGGTGACAAGGGGTGATGAAAAGCAGGCACGTATCGAGGAAGAGGTCCCGGAGGTCTCGATGAGTGCTAGTAACCAGGAAAAGCGAACTATCAGGCAAGTGGTAGCATTCAGCAAGCAACCGGCCAAGGCGGACCCCATCGAAAACACGACTCCAAAGACCGCAAAGGCTAGGAAAGTACCGGGAAAGAAAGCACCGGCCCTGGATACTGGAAACTACGAAGTCCTCGGAAGCAGCCAACTCGATTACACTATCCTAGCCCGTCAGGAGAGAGAGACCGGCGAATTGACCTCCGACTCCTACCAAAGGCTCACACGGTACAAGTTCCCAAGGACAAACGAGTTACTGCCAGGACCCCGGCTGCACCAAAGAAAATCACAATCTCTCACTTTTCTGCCTTCTCTGGCCTAAAACATCTCACAGGATACACCGAATTCCGCTACAGCAGGGCCTCTCCAACCGTCCTCGGAAAGATACACGGACACGAACTTCCCATGCTCATCGATGGCAGATCTGAGATCTGCGCGATGAGTGAAACAGTCGCCAGGGAGTTGAACATTGGGGGGAAACGTGCCGACTGGAAGATGATCACTGCCGATGGCAATCGATCTGATTTGTCGAAGGTGGCAGAGTCTGTGCCCGTCAATGTCCATGGTATCGTCATTCCCGTCCGTATCTTTTTCGCAAGATCCGGATCCGAGCAGGTTATCTTGGGTCGCCCCTGGGAAACATATGCTCGGAAATGTAAGAGGAACGTGGACAACGGCAGTTGCGAGATCACTATCTCAGCCGTCGATGGGTCAGAGCAGGTGATGTTTGTCGCTACCTTTCCGGCAGACAAGAGGGACAGATTCGCCAGCAGCTCGGGAAACTTATACGCCTAGTTAAAGTGAGGGCAACTAGGAAAAATAGGGCCCTGCACTACGAAGGAAAGAGGTTGCAGAGTTCTGGGAGGAAAGATGGGAATGAGAAGGTCTCGAAGGGTAGAAAAGGAAAAGAAAAGGAGTTGGGTGATAGGAAGAGAGCGCGTGCAGGGAACATGGAAGGATTATACGTCGGGAAAGAGCAGGAAACGTTCAAAAAGGAAGGAAAACATTCAGTCAAAAAAAGGGGGCAAACGAAGAAGGTAAGGAAGGTAATGGGAAGAAGCGTGATTTGGGAGGATGAGTGGGAAGCGGAAGAAGGATTGGTAGTCGGAGAGTTGGATAGGAGGATGGTAGCAGCAGGGTGGTCGATGGGAGAAGAGGCTCTGGTGAAGGAAAGGAGTGTAACCGGGAGCGAATCCACAACTTTGGCGTGGGTTTCTAAAATTAGCATTGCTCCAGAACTTAGTTAAATACTACCCTTTTCCTCGTACCTTGATTCGGTGAAGTGCAACCTAGACGAAAACACCAAAGCAGCCTGGGTGTGCGCCCGCTACAAATGTGTTGCCCAGAAAGTGAAGCCTGTCCCCTTGTCGGATGGAAGTATACCAGATGCCGGACTCGACTGGAGAGGAAGAGCTATAGCTCGGGCCATACCAATACCAGGCCCCTGGGACGACTGGTTTATTCCGAAATTCTCCCACGGAGCAAGATTCGGAAGGTTGACACCTGAGAGATTACGAGAGAGCTGGAGCCACTATTTCCGGAGAGAAGTCTGACTGGTGCTGGAACGAGGTAACAATAGTCGGGTTTGTCTGTGGGGAAGCAGGAAGGTGGCCACAAGCGTCCAAGGTCGACAAGGTGTGGAATTGGCCCCGGTGCGAGAACCGTACCGAGTGCAGGGCATATTTAGGACATGGCACATACTATCTAATATGGATCCCCGAATATGCCATAGTTGCAGGCCCCCTGTTCCGAATCTTGCGGAAGGACGTCAAGTTTCAATGGGAGACTGAGGAAAAGAAAGCTATGGCAATCTTGAAAGAGGCTCTCTGCAATGCTCCTGTGCTGAAGACGTTAGACATTAGCGATGGCGCCGGGCAAATAGTCGTTGGAGTTGACGCCAGTTTAGAGGGGTGGGGGGCGATCTTGCACCAGGAAGACGTAAATAAGGACCGGCACCCGTGTCGCTGTGAAAGCGGGCTCTGGAACAACTGCGAAAAGATATATGACGCGGGGAAACGTGAGTGCGTGTGCTAATGAAGGCGCTTAAGAAGTTCCGCAACTACGTATATGGGGTCAGATTCCTTGTGGAGACATTCACTAACATATTAGTGCATCAACTGAACTTGCCCGCCAACGACCTGCCAGGAGCACAAGTCACCTGCTGGATCGCGTGGATACGACTGTTCGATTTTGACGTCAAACACGTTCCAGGGAGACTGAATGGAGGACCTAATGGCCTCTCACGGCGGCCGCGAGGGGAAGGGGAGCCTGCGCCAGAAGAGGAGGTTGATCTAGAGGAAACAATTGAAGCATGCTTACAAGGAATACGGGTGGAACAAGGGTCGGACAGAAAGAGGAGGGAGAGACCATATGAACCATTTGTTGGCTTAAGACTGGCGCAGGAATACAAAGGGAGATGGAAGGAGATAGGGGAGTTAATGGGGAACTTGAAGCTACCGGGGAGGAAAAACTACGAAGGAAATGCCGCAGTTTCGACGGGAAGCCACGAAATACCTTATTACGGATCGAATACTCTACCGGAGGCGAAAAACCAATGAACCGCCGGCAAAGGTGTTAGTCAGCGCGGAACAGAAAAGGAAAGCAATGGAAGCTGCACACGAACTGAGCGGGCACCGTGGAAGAGAAGGAACGTTACGAAAGGTAGTGGAGCAGTACTGGTGGCCGTAAATGTATGTCGACGTCAAAGACAGGGTGAAAATGTGCGAGCAGTGCGAGAAGAGAGCGCCTGTACGGTATAATAAACCCCTGAAAAGTCTAACCGTCTGTCACCTATGGCCACAAGACGGGATGGATATTTCGTACATGCCCAAAACGGAGGACGGATATCACCAACTAGTAGTATCCAGGGAATACCTCAGCGGGTGGGCAAAGGCACGACCACTAAAACAGGGTACATCGGAGAAGGTAGCAGACTTCTTTTAAGAAGAGGTAATTTGTCGGTTCGGAACCTCGGAAAGTGTGGGAGCGGACGGAGGACCAGAGAACAAGAAATGGACCGACCTCCTCCTCAAACGCTACAATATCCGGAAGATCACCGTGACCCCGTACCCTGCCGCCGCTAATGGAGTAATCGAACGAGGACACAGACCAATCGCAGATGCACTATCCAAACTCACGGCCTGCTCAGACGAACCGAAAGAGATGTGGATCGACCACCTACCGGCAGTGCTTTGGGCCGACAGAATCACTGTCAGGCTTACGACCGGATGTTCGCCATTCTGCCTTATGTTCGGCCAAGATGCAGTACTCCCGATAGAGCTGGATAACTTAACATCGAATACCGCCAACTGGATCCAAGGAATCGACGATACGGCATCGCTGATAGCGGCTAGAGCAAGACACCTGGAACGACGACGAGAGGATATTGATGTTGCCAGACACAACCTACAGGAGTCGAGAGATGCCAACAAACGTTACTACGACCAAGCAGTCAACCTCCGAGCTGAAGATCTCCAAATTGGCACCTTGGCCCTTCTGCCCGAAACCAAGATAGAACAGTCCCAGGGCGCCAAACTGGATCCTAGGTGGCGAGGACCCTACCGAGTCACAGAAAACGCCCAGAGCTTGGGAACTTATCGACTTGCAGAACTAGATGGAGCAGAGCTCGCGGGCTGGATAGATTGAAGTCAACTCAAGGAGTTCTTCACTCACAACGAAGGCGTACACGGTACTCGGGAAATCAGTACGCCTAGCACCGTACAAGAGGAGGAATTGGAGAAATTGGAGGAATTCGAGGTGGAGGCAGTAGCAGGCCGGAAATATATAGAAGGAAGATGGATGTATTTAATTAAGTGGAAAGACTGGGAGAAACGATCGTGGGTACGGGCGGAGGATATGGCGGAGAGTAAGGAACTAATGGATAAGTGGAACGCCGCACATCCTGTGCTGGCAGACCACCCGTACAAACAATGATGGGAAAGACGTATGGAGGGGGATGAAGTGGGGAATGGAGGAGATCCATTGCATGGACCATGACGAAAAGAGTTGAAGATACCGAAGCCTCACAATTCAAGTGGAATTGCGAGATGGAGGGAGAATATCGAATCCACACAATTGCGTGGAATTGCGAGATGGAGGGGGAAGAAATATTCCTATTGGCTGAGTCGCACCCATGTTACACCAAAAATTCCTACCATTCTCCACTAACCCTCTAGTAACCTCGAGACAAGGGAGATGACAACCATTGCAGGAGTGGGCAGAAAATTCACCCCCGAGAACAGAAACGACGAGCAAGATATGCCAAACCACCGAGTACAAGCGGAGAAAGAGGAGGGGAAGAAGCAAAGAAGTTGTGGAGAGATACGAGAAGAGCATACTAGGGAAACCGGGAACCACATAGAGACTAGAAAAAGAAGGATCTAGCACTAAGTACGCCTCCAGGTATATAAAGAGCTCCCCCCCCCACTACGTTTCTAAGGAAAGTCAACCACCTTCTGTACCATTCATCTACCTCTGCACACTGACGACTGCGCCCAATATCGCCGTTTCAACCATAACCGACGACCGACATGCCGTTTAAATCAATCAACGACATTGCAGCAGTACTCGACGATGCCATGAATTTCGAAGCCTCCTTAACTACTACCACCGCCACTACAAGCCTCGACTCCACCCCCGCGGCAGCCACCACCACCGCAGCCACCACCACCGCAGCCACCACCACCGCAGCCACCACCACCGCAGCCACCACCACCGCAGCCACCACGGCCGCAGCCACCACCACCGCAGCCACCACGGCCGCAGCCACCACCACCGCCATTACTACGCATACCTCCTACTCGGATATCTCTACTATAGCTAGCGACCCTTCTCCAGTAACCCTAGCATCGGAAACACTACCATACCTCAGCAGGGAATTCTTCGGCAATGGACCTGTCGGATCGCTACAAGAAGCCGTAGAGATTGCCGCCAAGGAACCTGCCCCCCAACGCCAAGCCAATTTCATGCTCGAAATCTATGATCTCTTTGGCGACATTCCGGATGCCGCCAACGCCCTGGTCACTTGGCTGTCGAACTTCGCCAAGAGGAACCTTGACTGGACGAAGTTGAAGTACAAGCGATACAATGACTTCCTTAAGGCTCTCGACAGCTCCGGCAGGGTTAGGGAAATGATAAAGCAACATCAGACTACGCAGCAAAGAAAGATACAGGCAACGAAGAAGCTGGGAAACCTCTGGCAACACTATCCTGAACTCCAGGAAATCATAACCAACTCCAGTGTAAGTGAGAAGTGGATGTGATTAACCGCGATCGCCAACCAAACATCCAGAGATCCCGGCTTAGCGAAAAGATGCCTCAATCTTGCATACGTCAACCGTCTCACCAAGCTAAACCGCAAGTCGAAAGCGAACAAGTGGTATACTTCCGGCGACTTCCAAGAAGATAAAAAGTCGTTAGATACTGGCTGGCCTCAGCTGGAAGAAAGAATCAACTACGAAGATATGGGTCTGAAATGGTACCGAGGGTTAGTAATGCCACTCAGTTACTACCCAGGCATGGATGACCGCAATAACGCCAACCTGTTTCGTACCATCTCACCATCAGTACCGCCTGCCGACCATGGGATACCGCCTGCGGACCATGGGATACCGCCTGCCGACTATGGGATACCGCCTGCGAACCATGGGAGACCCGTACCACTTCCATCTCCCGATAAGAGTAAGATGCTCCCACCGCCAACATCATCAATCAAGGGAAAAAAAAAGGAAAAGGATGGGAGCAACGTTGGAGGGCTTTTGATGGACCTGGCCGAGGGTGGATCTGAGGATGGAACTAGCACTCCCACCGAGAAAGACGCCGGTACGGTCCCGCCAGCACCCACCGAGAAAGACGCCAGTACGGTCCCGCCAGCACCCACCGAGAAAGACACCGGTACTACCCTGCCAGCTCCAACCGGGGAAGAGACCAGTACGACCCCAGACAAGCCTAACGATCCTAAGCAGATGGGCACCCCAAAACCTGACTGGCACGCCACTCCCGGCAGCGAGAGTAGCTGTTCCGACGACGATGACACCGAAGATGAAGAATACGTCAGCGGCTTCCTGGAATGGCTCGGCCTTGACCCGGACTGCAAGAGAATGATGGACGACGAGACGAAGATGTTGGCACACCACTAGAGTAATATGGGGAACAAAGCCGTACCTATCTTCCAGCAAGCGGTAAACGAAGATCCCGAGTTGGTCACAGAAGCCCGGGCACAGATCACAGCAGGCGTGTATGCCATGCGTGAGGCGATAGTTCGATTCGATACTCGGCTTCGCCACATCTCGTACTTCGCAAGTGGTCAAGGAAAAAGGAAGGCAGATACAGAAGGTGGCCAGACAAAGCGGGTGCGCAAGGAGTGAGAGTTTTATGGTTTTCCTTTTGGTTTATAGCTTTCCATTGGGTTCAGGGTTTTTCCTTTGGGTCTACGTTTATGTTTTTTTTTTCCTTTAAGTCTACGTTTGTGTTTTTCCTTCAAAGTCTGCGTCTATGTCTTCCCATTGGGTTTGTGGTATTCTTATGTTCTTTCGGGTTTGCATATACGGTTATACGGAAGAGGAGAGGTGTGCTTCGCATCAAGGGCCAGGGAGGAGTGATGGCAGAAAAATCCGTTTCTCACCACCACCGCCACTCAGCTTGGCAGAGGACTGAGCTACGGCGGGTGTACGGAGAGACAGGGATGATGGAGACGGACTGGGCGACGGGGGCGTATGGGGATGAGTGGTGGCGGAGATGGACGGAGTCACGGGGGGTATATATTCGGGAGACTCGGAGGTAGATAGTTTGCATCGCATCTTGTAACTCATCTCATACCATCTTATCATACAACTATTGACACACTCCATCTTTCGCATCTTTTGATCTCACTCGCTCGTTCCCAGATTTCGTGTGGATCCGCGCAATTGCGTGGATCCTCACAGCCGTGTAGTATCATACCTTCTCCCTCTCTTCTTATGCTCCTCGAGCCAGAACGGCTCTTACTCACGAATTCCTTTTTGGATGCTGCGAGAGGTGTGGCGGAGTGTTCACGATGGGCTCTCTTTCCTCTAGCTTCGCCATTTCCCCACAATGTGTAATGAGATGTTAGCTAGCTGGCAGCGTAAATGGGGGTATGAGAGGCAATATGATACATTTGGATGAAATTTGGGAACAACTACCATGGGAAAGAGGCACACAAGATGGGGAGTGTTGTGGGGAAAAGAGGAGTTCCACAAAAGGTGTTGAAGAAGTACAGAAGGAAAAAGAAGAGGGTCAAGTTAAAGCTGAGGAGCGCCAAAAGAGGAGTGAGTAAGGACTGCAGAATGTAAAGGAGGAGCGCTGAAAGTGGAGGTTGAAGGTGTGCGGAATGCAATTGAGGGGCGCCGAAAGAGGGTGGTTAGCAGAGCGGAATGAAATAGAGATGAGCCAGTCCACCCAGCGAAGCACCAATGTCATTGGGAAGTGCTTATCCTAGAGGAGGAGCGGTAAAACTGGGTGGGGTAAGGAGTGTGGAATGCGTTATCGGAGGGCCTGTGGGAGGTGAAGAGCTCCCATGCTGGGCTTAGGAGCGTGCATAGCGGGGTCTAGAGTGCAGAATGGGATAGGGGAGCGCTGAGAGAAGGAATTGAGTGCAGAATGCAATAGCAGAGATTTAATCGAGGCTGGAGAGCTCCGACAAGGATTAAGGAGCTCCTATTCTCGTGGAGATGCGCCACAAGGGGGCGGGTGGGGGTGTGATGCGGATGCTGACGAGTGATTGATTGTATAGCACCTCTTAGAGTAAAATTGATCACAGGGGATGGGCCAAATGTACCTCGATATTCATTTTGGGAAAACATCACCGTTGCCTACATTCCACTGGCGTATGCAGACAGCGCACAATGAATAGCTGCGACTGCCACCGCTAAAGTATGACGAGCAACATGTTGGAAATCATGTGATGTTGGTGGCTGGTGCCCCAAGCTATTGGCGGGGAAGAAAGATTGGTGGTAAATGAGATCAAGCTCTTCCATTTGCATGAACCATGACTTCTTATCATCTACGAACTGGAAGTGGTAAGCATCATCAAACAGGAGCTTCTTAAGCATGATCTGAGGCTCAATATCAGAGCCCACATCCAACCGGTCACTGCTGACAGCAGTTCAATGTGTACCATCTGCCAACTGCGGTCCAATGGTACAAATGATTAGTTTCACCTGTGTATATTACTTGGGGTAGTCAATATCTGTAAGTCTGATACAGGAGCATTAAACGGAATCCAAAACGAACAGCGTCTCGTGTTTGCACATCTATTTTGAGAGATGGACCACTGGGCAATTGACACACAGATGGTTTGTCTACAGGTGCACCTGCTAATGCCCACTGACGATCCTGGGCTTCAATCTCTAGCTTCCAACTTTTCTCCACAATTGAGTACTTCTCATCAGATAATAATGACCAAGGAGTCGTCGTGAATACGATCACCTACATGAACCTTTTCAGTACATCAAAAGTCACCTTTTGGTGATGGGGAATGTCCTAATCACTACTGGCCTTGCATTGTGGAAGATTATAGTCTCCAGTAGACTGGTTGGGAAGCAGCAGTGCCCGGGCGGATGATAGATGGTCAGACTCAGAAAACTTCTTGCGGCAGGATGACATTTGGCGTTTCAGAAGTGGTGGTGCCCTTGCCGCAGGTAGATTACGGAAATGTGGAAGCGGAGGGCATGCAATGACAGTATCGGCAAGTCTCTGTTTGTTTGGCAGTAGACCTCTTTTACAGGGTATTGACTTGTCCTGGCGCACCTGATCTAGATAAAGAACCTCCTGTTCATGAGTCAAATTGTCTTCTGTGATGTCAAATGATAGGGTGAGCTCTCAGGTGTGCTCACGGTCGTCATCACTGATCTCCTGATCAGTCTCGTCATGCAGAATATTCAATGAAATTGGGGATGTTAGTCATGTGTAACATGACACACAAAGCGAAATAATTGGAAGACAAACATTTGATGGACAATGATGATTGTCAGGTTTCTTGAAAGCAAGTGCTCTCTCTATGTGCGCTTCTTGATTCTCCCGTGAATAGTGATTCTTCCTATAGCTGGGTGAAGGATCCATTTGCTGCAACGAAGATCTAAAGTTGGATAATGTGGCAGAGAATGTAAAAGCAGGAAATATAAGTTTGATTGCAATACAATAACAGGATAAATGGCGCAAGAAGTTGCACCTAGTCAAGGAGCATCCAATTCAAAGTGCATCTTGGAAGAATTCTGGAGCGATGACTTCAACGGTTCATCTTTATATGGAGGAGGCTGTGCGTGTTGGGATTTCCGATATTGTCAGCTGCGCCGGAATAGATGGATTCCGAATGCCAAAAGTTATCACCTCCTATAAACCACACGCTGTACGGATGCAAGAATTGCAGCTTGGCTAAAGTTGATGCATAGCGAGAATAGAACCAGACACACCGGAAGATCACTCGCGACATCAACTACTCCTTGGTGCTGGCCAATAATTGAGCACTGAGAACCTGAATGAAAACATGAGCCCCTGCGTATGACACCTCTAAACGTAGTCATTATGAATGAAAGATTGAGCATTTGCGGTGACCGCATAACATTGAAATTGGTGTAGCATTGGGAATCTGAAGAACACGATTGATGTGATTGGGACCTGCTGAGCAATGGCTGAGTGGCCAGTGTTCAAACTGGAGTTGGTTATTGAGTGAGCAGAAATATAAATCTCCATATGTGGTATATTAGCCAGAAGGAAACATGTATTTTTACGATATTCTAATGTTTTAGAATGCCACAGCTAAGTTTGCAGTCCAGAAGACAATATCGTAAGCATAACTTTCCTTGCATGTGTTCGTCTAGGCCATGTTTGCAGAATAGGCTTCACAACAATGTTGTTGTAATTAATGGACGAAGGAGAGAATTGGGTATACAAAGGAGAGATAGAGGCATAGAGAAAGAATGGTAATGTACGATGGACGATTCTGGGGTAATCTGATTTATTCAAGCACTCATCGATGCCACGATTGCTAACAAATTGGTCACAAATACTCACTCACATTCTGATTTTGCGTCTACTATCTAGTAAAGCGTACACGCTTAAATTGCATACCGTTATATCACACATTGATTAGGAATCTCACAAGTACAATGTCGACTTAAAATATATATTGGGGTTGAAAGCAATAATCTATAATGATATGAATGTATAGTGAGACGTCATGTCACGGCGGGCAGCGAAGTGATGGTTGGATGCATGCAGTTCTGGGGAATTGAAGTGCACTGAAGCTGAAATGGTTATGCTTTGATTCAGTGGCTGAGGATTGTAGGCTGGCCTTACTCTGACAGTTAATTGCACTGTTCGTAGCTGTCTTCTCATAACTCGAGGTTTCAAGATTCCTTCACACAGAGCTGCTGTCGATGGAATTTGGTCCACATAATCTACACTGGGATACGAGTTTTGGTGGCCCAAACATACAATCAGTCAGAATACAGTTCAGTCTTGATTCAAAGATTGGAGAACTTAGTCCTCATTCAAGAAGTGCCGTACATGGGTGAGCGGGAGTTGCCGGCCATCTTGCAGAGTCGCTGACCAGAATCAGTCTTTGCTAGTTTCCCTCTGAAGCATCCACAGCTCTTTTGACAGAGCCGGAATTTGCAGAAGATATTTTACGATTTGGAGGCATTAGTCCAAACATACTACATAGTCAAGATTGAGGTGAATGGGGTTATTAATTGGCGTGGGTTGTGCATTTATGGTTTTGTTGCGTCGTGGTAACGTTTCTCCAATGGAATGTTGACACAGAGCTGACGGTTCAAGGCTTTTTCGTGACTGCCTTCAACATACAGATCAAGCATTGGTTCATATCATACCAGGCATGGAGCGGGATGAGCTGCCGGCACCTGAAGGTGAAGTGTCTTGAAAGATCTGTGTGCACTGGGTCCACTAATTCAAAGTCAAAGGAAACATGATGACAATGAAGCAAACTGAAATATACAAAGTGCACTACATACTGTAAGTACATGCACTTTGGTGGTTTATTTGTGCCTATTGAAGCGTGGCTGGGCTGGAATGATAAGATCAATAATGACTCGCAGATTGTCAAAGTTGGCTTCATACATTTCGAGGAAGCTGATTCTGGACAGGATTGATGATCTCAGTTGTGAAATATCTTCAATCATAGGCCAAGAAAACCCCGGTGGGGAAAGCGGCAGTAGAGCAAAGAAAACCCAAGCAGTGTCTCTGCTTTCAACGCAGTGGTAATCCGATCAGGGGTCTATGAGAACCTGAATAATATCCCAGAAGAAGCTGCGGCTTTACCACGAATAAGTGAGCCGATGTCTCATTTTGTGACATCAGTACTCAATGTTGCCTAGTCTGTTTTGATTGCCAAATGGGATCTGCGAGTAAGCAGTGCTGGATCTGTCATAAAGATATTTCCAGGATTCTCTGATGCTTCGGGTCTTCAATCATAGGCCAGCAAATGCTGAGGCTATGCCACGAATATCCTAACACAGGTAATCGATATCGCCTAGTCTGGCTGAATTGACAAATCAGATTCGCGAATAAGCAGTGCTCGATCAGTCATGAAGATATCCCCTGAATTCTCCTGTGTACCGGAGAGTCCTGGGCACAAATTGTTATGACCGATCAATCACTGCACATTTGCCTATCCCAGTTGGCATAAGGACAGTGTAAGGATATTGAGTACCTGTGTTAGGATATTCGTGGCATAGCCGGAGCATTTGGTGGCCTACCGTTGATGTTCCGCTGCATGTGAACTTCGATCATCTGAATGCAAAAGCTCCCTCTTTCCCACAACTATGCCACCCGTGTTTCATCCTCAGACATCAGTACTTGAATATCACTTAGACTGTCATATTGCATAATGTGATTGGCAGATACACATTGCTCAATCAGTGATAACCAATCATATGACATTTGCTGAAGAGCATCTGGTGCACATGACAGTGGATGAATGTTGATTTTTCATTCAAAATACATACATGGATTCAGGCTTCTGGTGCACCTCCAATTCACAACTGATGATTGATTGAAGCCCATTGCTGCATCATTCTCCCAATTGGACACATGCCATTGAAGATGCAATAGGTCAGTTGGAGGAACTTCCTATGTCAAGTATCAATTCACTTCATCTCATATGGTCATTATTAATATACAAGAACGCCAATGAAATCACTCTCTAGCCATTCCTAATTCAAGATACAACAATTACAATATCAGAACTTTGATTCACTTCAACATAGAAGACAGAAAGATTCATCTCTCCAGTGTAGTGCCTCTTACAAACGACTTTTTTGACTGTTTGTATCAGTTCAGAAGATCATGGTGCTTCAATGTCAAAAGAGCCAAACCTTGATGAAGAGTCTACCACTCTAAGATTAATGGTTCGTCAGACTGCAAAGTGCCTCCATTGTCTATCAGCCGCTCAGTATGGTCCTCACGAGCCTCCAGTAGCCAGTATATCATCGACATTGTGAAGTTCAGTTGTATCATCAAGCTATGCAGGAGTCAAATTGCCACAACTCCAGTGTGTGGGTGGAGATCACTCACGTGGTTATGCTAGCCACCAAGACCTGTAATCGGAAACTGTGTGTGTGGTACTTGGGTTTGTCCTAGCCGGATATATCGTACAAATGCTTACCACTGCTCATTAAATACTCAAAGTTTCGGAGTTATTTCTACATCATTTGCAGCTGTAAGATTTGGGACTGTCCTGCCCACTTTGGGTGTAGTTATGAATAGAATGGGATTTCGTGAATTCTGGAATTTGAGCTGTATTTCTGTGCATTCATCATTGCCCATTTCAGCATACAAGTGGAATATATCCACATTCTTAGCAAAAAACTTCGTTAGCAACAATTTCAAATGACGCACTTGGCCAGTATGAGGAGAAAATTGCAATCCCTTTTGTCGATGAAGTGTACTGGGCGGTGCATTATCATGTCATTCTTCTGGCAGGAGCATTATCATGTCATTCTTCTGGCAGGAGCATCTTTCTTAATGCTTAGTCTTCGGAACGTTCAGGATACTGTGCAGGTTCCTTTACAAGTATTAGGAAAAATGACTCTCTCAGCCATCGGAATATTGGAGATTGCACTGAAGTATTGAATGGCCAATGATTGTGCCATTGACCCGAGACATCGGTGCGATCCTCGCTGGCTCCCAACACTAAAGAGAATGATTCTAGCCACCATCTACCAACCCTCCATGCTCCCGAAGCACCTCGTGCAGTGTACCTCGCCAACAGGGTCTTCAGATATGCTCTCTCGACCTGAGTCCACTCAATCCCAATGCGGTGTGTATGCTGCTTTGGCATCCCGACAAGGGATTTTCCATTTGCGAGTTTCGATTCTGACTACCACCTGATCACTCATGTTGTTGAAATCTGAATCATCCAGTGCGCAGCATCCTGTTGAGCTTCTTCATCTTTAGTCCGTATAGCATTCATCAAACTCATCACAGTGAAATAAAATGCCTCAGCACAATGCGTTTCCACCACAGCATCATCCTCAGGATCTTAAGGCGCACCTGAAAGCAGCCACATCGTCTGTAAACAGTAGTCATAGAGTCACTGGAATCGCGGTGTAGCTGTAACTTGAAATTTGAATCCAATTTTGACTGTCATCCCAATGTGTTAGCCCACACTGTTTATAGTATGATACCGATGGGAGTCATCAAAAATCCCAACACTCCATGCATTGTCGGGGAGTTGGCCATTGCTTGATGGTTTCACTTTGGAACTTAAGGTATCATATGATAGAAGGGGGATATTCGATTGGTGTTCTGGCTACTTAATACTGATGTTCAGATCCTCATTGGTGAGATTCGCATTTTTGGTGTACAACAATTTCACGAGATAGAAATCTGTTCGATGTGTTATCTAATCGATAACACTTTTGAACGTCTCAGACACTCCGGGCATTGGCCACAACAGAATTGGTTCAAAGGCTGAGATCCGTGCTGGATGCCTGTGAGGTGGTGATGACTGGATCTCCAACAGATGGCGGGGCACAGAATTCAATCACTGATGTGGATACCACTCCCATTCTTTATCAACAATGCCAGGTTAGTTGGTGGGGGCCAAAATCACCAACTCTTGAAGGGTATTCCCTCATAAAATGGACAGTAGCAACCCCATTACAACTTGCTCACTCACCAGTTTGCAAAGCATTGTCGGAGCAACCGTGATGAAAGTCTTTCCAACACGCATTTCATCTGTCACCAGTGCTCCTGGCAGATACCCATCCCAAACAGATCTCCTGACGATGAATCAGATGGCCCAAACCGCGTGAGCCAAAAACTGAGTTCCGGGCAGGTCTGGAATTGAATACTTGCAGCCTGGTACATGGTCATCTGGTGATTGGCGAAAAGGATGCGTATTCTGCAGCCTGACTCATTCAACAAGACACTTGTGTACACCATTGTTATTGAGGGTATTGAGAACCATATTCGGTACAGAGCTTGTATCTTCTGGATCCAGAACCTCCTTCCCATTATCCACTTGCTCCTGAACCTCCCTTGCAGTTTTGTCTGTGTTGTTTGCTTCCACAACGATTTCTTTCTGTTGCTCGGACGTTAGCTGGGCTGATAAGCTCACAGTCCGGCACAGCTGAAATTCATGTCATGGTTAGGTATTTCACAGCGAAGCAAGCATTTGAATGAATACATGTGGATGGAATATAATCAATTCTCTTCTCTCAATCATAACTTACATTTATACAACTATCATTCTCTTGCCCACCATCCCCCTCTCCCTCCTCTTCCTCGCTCTCTTCCACCCTCTTCAGAACTGCCAATGTCTATATAGATTGATTACCAGTTGCTCACTTCTAGCCATAACACTGCTAGCAGGATTACCTTGGTTGGCCTCATGATGTGCTCAGCAATCTCCTTCCCTGTCGCTCACATTATTTCTACCACACATATCGTCACATCATGTCAAAGTTTCAACTTGAACGCATCTGAGAGGCAACCGTTGTACGAAATATGGCCATCTTTTGAGTCATTGATCATTTGCCTGTGTTTGTTGATTCTCATATACTCTTCGTCCAATTCGTCCTTCTCCAAGGTGCACTGGAACATGGATGTCATAATGTATGGCGCTTGTGGGAGGCCATTTTTGTTGATGAAATCAACCAACTCCTCCCAGTGCCTCAGAACTGTTAATGAGGCTTGGAGTAGTTGGGGGCTAGATCCATATCCTTGCCATTTGACACCGAGTGAATCATAACTCTCACTGTTGTATTTGGCAACTCTGGGGAGTTATTTCCCGCATTTTTGCCCACATGCTCTCCCAACTCCGTCGCCAGTCGCTTGTTGCCTCACCTCCCCTTGTTCCTCGCCTGTTGAATTTCCCTTCCACATTTTTCAAAAACATCTCCACCCACTGCTGGCGAATCCATTCAGCATTATCGAAATTCACCAACAGAATCCATGCCTAGAATGTCATCAAAAACTCTTCAACCGCAGTTTCCCATATCAGAGGTCCATCTCGAATTTGTCTGAATCGGTTCTGCCAATGTATAATGGACAAATGTGTCATCCCGAGAAACCCCGCCACCATCAAAATTTTCCACTTCTTGGATGCACTAAAGTGGGGCTGCTGCATCCTTTTGCCAAATTGAATCCAGGAGAACTCCATTTGATTCAGGTTAATTTGGGGCATGCCTTCTGGACCTCCCAAGTCAGATGAATAGTTGCACTCATCAGCTGCATCATATTCGTCTTAGGACATCTCCGGCAATATGTCCAAGTCTGTAATCACTGTTAAATCTGTGTTCCGTGGTGCTGCTGGCAGCTAGAAACATTTCGTCAGGAGGCGAATGGAGTGTCTCTCAGGTGCGCCAGAAGGAGGTTGAGGTGGAGGAGTCGAGCTTGATCGTATTGGCTGATTGAGTAAATGATTTCCCGGCAGTCCAGGAGACACTCTTGGTGCACCAGGTGATGAGAGCCCTTGTTCTCGGAATTGTGGAGGGAACATTTGAGCGCCACAATACCCAACTTGATGCAGGTCATATCCTTGCCACGGTGGCTGATAACATGGAAATTCATGGATCGCACTGCTAGTATGTTGCGAAATGTGCGTCATGTTGAATGGAGACTGGTGATAAAACTGCGCAGCGCCTGGAAGTGGCTACTATGAAGGACGGTAACCGTACCTTTAGGGCACATGATATTGATTGGTTTGTTTCCCAAATTGACTGTCTTTGGGAGTGACATGTCAGGAACTTTTATCCAGGGATTCTGAATATTCATCACCCCATTATTGGGAGGCAAATCGGTCATCAGGTGGAGCCATATTCACTGTGTTCGGTGGGGATCCTTTTATTGACATTATCTGTTAAAGAAAAATGTCGGTGAATTACAATAGATGCGAAATGAGATAGAGAATTAATCCGAGTATGGATGAGTATATTACAGGTAGCAGAGACCATCTGTAGAATGAAGGGCTTCATATCTCTTATTCTGCTGTCACAATCAGTGGTACTTCACTACACTTTTGATCTGCACAGTGAGAGCAACAGATCCGGGTACCCCACCAGCAGTCTAGGATTGGACCCCAAAAACAGGTCAGTTTAGTTACAGACCCGTCCAAAAACCCGACCGGCTGACATGTGGCAGGCCAAAACCGGAGCCGTGCCAGTCAAGCAGTGGGTGTCGCCAGAATTGGCGAGACCCCTCGGTTGCATTCTCTGGTTCTGTATGTCTGCTTTCACATTTATGGTCGCATTCAGATATATTACTGGTAATCGTAAAAGACTGACATTAGTACATCACTGTTCATTTTCGAAGTATTAGCTGCCTTGATGTGCAAAACAAGCATACTCACGCGCCCAACCACATCCTCAAAATTAGCATCAATAGAGCGTCAACAATATTTGGTCTTGCATCTTCGGCAATATGAGTGGTGCTTGATCACAAACATCGACAAAGCAGGATATGGTAGCCTATGTCGGCAGGTATGTACGTGATATTCAAGCCACATCCTCTGGGACAGTAACGACTTATTTCATTTACAGAGCGGCCACTATGTATTCTTGAGGCGTTTAGGATATAATAACAGTCAAGATGATGTATACAGACAATAACTGCCACATTGCTCTGTGATTAACCATGACGGAAGGCCAACAATTGTTGACACTCTCTTGACACTCAGCTTCAAGATAGGGCAGGAAGCGTTTCACTTTCAGTTGTGCGTATAAAGGCAGCCAATATTCAGTTAATGACAATGTGCAACCTGTCACCCCGCAGATTACCCATGGTACATGACCAACAATCGTTGATGCTCCTTTGATGCACAATTTGATAATGTGGCAGCGAGAGTATTGCAATCCGTCTGGCCAATAAAGGCAGCCAAAAATTCCATTGTGACTGACTACACCCTATTAGAGGTGTTGTTTCCCTGGACGCCTGACCAAAAAGCATTTACGCTCCATTGACACTGATTTTCATGATGAGGCAGGAAGGGTATTGCTATCTGTTTTGACTATAAAGGCAGCCAAAAATTCCTTTATGACTGACTACAACATGGCAGCGGTGTGATTTGGCAGGACGCATGACCAAGAATTGTTGACCCTCCGTTGACGCTCACTTTCTAGATCGGGCAGAGAGGGTAGTGCTATTTGTTTGGCGTCTAATGGGAGCCAAGATTTCCTGTATCACTGACTACTAACTATCGGAGGTGTGATGTTCAAGCACAAGTGACCAAAATTCCTTGACACTCCGTAGATGCTCATTTTCATGATGGAGCAGGGAGGATCTTCCTATCTGTCTTGCCTACAAAGGCGGCGCAAAATTCTGTTCTGACTGACTACAGCCGGTTGGAGGTGTGATTTACCAGGACAGATGACCAAAAATCGTTGACTCTCCGTTGATGCTCATTTTGCCATGGCTGTATCCACTATATGCAATCATTCATTTTGGCACAGTCCATCATTCACATTGTTTTGGTTGCGTTTCTGATGTTTTCATTTACTTTCTTCTTGATCACTACGTTTTCCTTTAATAATAGATAGATATATATAATAATAATCTCCAAAATTCCAGGTATATCGGTCAATTCTCGTAATCAGTTGCAGGATCTTACAATCTGCTGCTCGTGTCTTCACAATGAATGTGTGCCGGATTGCCACACCAAACATAGTGTACCAACCTTTATCAGTGAGCATATCTGGATCAAAATTGGAATCGTGCTGGGTATCCTCATCATCATCGAAAAATTCCACATTGGGAAGAGTAGTATGCGAATATATATATCCGGCCGGCAAATCGCCGATTTGAGAATCTTAAACTCCAGAAGTGTTCCCGGTTGGGGAGGTTGGCGTGGTAGCACGCGGTGGAGTGGGCTCTGGAGTCGGCTCTCTTCATCGGGAGGGTGGAGGTGCACCTGTTCATTTCCGTCTCCAGCGTGTCTGCGGACAGTTTGAGGTGCCATTTTGGCAAAGAAGGCAGCCGGACTTTTGGTTCTGACGACCCGTACCCGGGTGTCTTTGTATCGTAGCCAACACGTTGTTATGCGCAGGAAACTCAACACCCCAGTTTTTATCCTTGCGCACCTCGGCGTGTAGTTTCGGAATGAGATATTTCATTTACTGTATTGCGGCGCGCAGGACACCTTCATTGGCAATGTTCGCCAAATTGACCCCGAGGTGCATGTCGTGCAGTTCTATCTGTACCCGACCTCCTTGCCTTGCAATAGTGGCAGACTTGTTGAAAACCCACAAGACGTTAGTTGCTGCTTCTAACAATGAAATTCAGCTGGTAGATCTACCATATACGCTTCCGTAGCCTCCACTAAGGTGATTAAAGCTTGCTTTGTCCACTCACTCGGATGCTTATCGGGAAATCATTCTGGAAAATTCTGAGGGATGCAAAGATGATGATGATCGATTTCTTAGAATCTATGTACAAATGCCTTTGTCGACCATCAATGTTTCCCGTTATGGGCAGAGATGAATTCTTTAAGTAGCTCTATACGGACCCCCGCTGTATGTTTTACAGTTAATTGACCCCCATTTGTCTCGATATGGATATACTCACATCCAACTGCATGCTGCGTCAGGTTTTTGCTGCATCCAGTCTTGCAGATGGTTTTTTAATGTGCTTCCTGGGTCATAGGTTGGGTGACTGCATTGCCAGCATTGCGGTGAACTAACCAGTGTCTGTGCCGTTGTTGTGTGCCAAGAATTTCCGTAATTGATGTAGCACCTGCCGATCTGCCGGTATTTGATCCACTCTCACCTGCTGGATGTGGTTGTATATCCTTAATGTGCTAGTGTGGAATAGGAGAAGAAGATGATAACAAGAGGAAGTGGGAATCCCTGAGGACAATATAGTTAGCCTCATGTCAGAAAGGAATAAGCAGCCGCCAACATGATTGTCATGCTCAAGATGAATCATACTAAGTATGGCTGCAGGTTTCAGGGGTTTCCCACTGCCCCACAATTTGCAATAAGTGGGTCTGGTGTTGTTTTTTATTAACCGAGCTCAATTGCGGTATATGACCACCAAAATCGCCCAATTGCGAGACAGTAATAAGATGTAGTTTGAGGGAAAGGACATCTGCAGATGTTTGTCTCAAATATTCCCCGGGATATTACTGAAAAATGACAGTAACAATTATGCCATGTTGAACAGATAGCGTTACTATTTCTGATTTATTGACACTCATGAGAGAGATTTTGTTTTGTTCAAGCTGAGTAAACATACAAACCTTGACATAAAGGACGCATCTTGCCTCCATAACGGCTATAACCTGCAACATCCAACATCTCGCCCAACAACAAAGTCCACGCAAACTACAATGGTCCATACTCCAATAATAAACCTATCACCACGTCCAGAGGGCCGATACAGTAAATTGAGAAAGCTGTCAACCCAACGACGTCATCAAGCCAATGACAGCAAGAGCGGCTTGGCGGCACAGAGAGTTCGAGTCCTTGGGGCATTGAGCAGCTTGAGATCAAAACACATGCTTGCGGTAGAGAAACCATGAGAAATGCACTTTTTAAACCATGAAGAGAAAGCGAAATGGATTGAGGATTATGTTGAGAGAGAAACCGCTAGGGCAAGAAAGCAAGTTGAAGACGCAGAAGCTGTGGTGCAACAAGAGTAGGAGGATATGAGGCAAGCTGAAATTGCGGGATGGACGGCCACACAGTCCAAAAAGACATTTGAGGAGATTTGGGTTGCTATCGGACACAGTCTGAATGATCTTGGAAGTTCCCACGATGGTGAGGATGTGGAAGATGAGCATGATGAAGAGACTGAGCAGGGCAAGCTTAGTGAAGATGACGAACCTGGCTGGCGGATGGGGACAATCACCAACACGGTCCAGCAGCGCTTGATGAGGATTCAGCAGAATCAGATGAAGCATAATGAATTGACTCAACCATGCTGGGAGGATGCACCCGACAACTTTTGTGAACAACATAAGATGTACGGCACATCTGAATTGAGGGTTCCGGCAGTCGATCAGCCGCAAACCAAAGATGACGCTACGGCACCTCCACCGACAACAGTTGTAGACCTTCTGGAGATTCTTGTCATTCTCCCCGGAACATCGCACAGGCCACAACAGAATTCACGACCAGGAAGTAGTCATATCAGGCTAGGTTCGGTGAAACCGCAGTCAGCATCAAGCATATCTAGTCGTGAGCCAGCTGGGGAGCCCGATTCGTCAATATTGCTGAAAGCCAAGCCTGTTCAATCTGGAAGCTTTTACACCGCCATATTTCCTCCTGCTAATTACCACATTGATATCATATTATGGCAAAGAGATAGTGACAGCTCATGCGTCTGCAGATGAATAGAAGTGCAAACTGTAATTTTTGACGTCTGATTGTGGTGAAAAGCAAGTTATTTACCAATTTTGCTACATGTCAGCTTTTAATCGATTTCAGTGGCCAAATTGTAAGACAGGTTTGTTCGTCTTTGCATGTACAGGGGTCTAACACACCATGTGACAGTTGCCAAAATCAAATCGGGCTTCAAGACGGCCATTACCTTCAGTTTCTTTCTGCAAGTAACTGTTGAGTAACAAAGTAAAAGCAATATTAGTGAAGAAATGTGCTCTCAAAATTTAAGTGAGTGATGTCATACGTGTCATAGAGAGAGCGGTTAGTGCGCATCATGAATCCATCTGAATGACAACCGTAATGACAAATTCATCAATGTATTCAACTGCATAACTCTCCTTACATACCTTGTGCAGAATGGTTTCAGATATTTGAAAATGCTGGGGGTACGTCATGGAAATCAAGGAGAAGGAGCTGAGTACGGCCAGGTGAGGAAGTCGAGCAATATTTGCCAACAACTAATCACATGATCTACATGCTATCAATTGCTAGCAGAACGCACAGGAATGGGATAGGGCCACATCATTTCTCACTCAGATAGTGTAAATAGCAGTTGATCAGACATTGAGTGGTAACCAAACTCATGGATGCGAACGATAATACTTACAAACGCATTAATGGATGACAAAATTGTCAATACGATTCGTTGCGTACAATTATTAAGCATACCAAGTCTGAGTTACTGTGATGAATGTCAGCTTCAACAGATCGTTAACGATTTGAAGTATTCTACATTGGGCAATCCATGTGTTGCATTGCCAAATGTGTTCAAAACTAATCTATAAGTCGGCGGGATTGCTAAAAAAGCAAATAACTTGCTAGTTGCCACATCATGAAAGTGAGTGTGAACTATTTTTCGCGTTGCATCACAACACATCCTGTAGGCTGCGTGGTTTCAGTAAGTCAGACTCAATTAATCAGCCGCCTTTCTCTGGAAAAATGGTGGTTGCAATATTGGTACTAAGTCATGAAAATGAGCATCGACAGAGCGTCAACGACTTTTCGCCTGGCCTCTTGGAAAATCGATGGGCTGTGCGGCCATGTTGCCCCATAATTGCGCTATCGGCCGCTTTTCGAGGCCAAAGTGTTGCAACAACAGCACTACTACTTCGAAAAATCAGCGTCAACAGAGCATCGTCGACTTTTGGCCTTGTATCATGGATGATTCTTGGGCTGGGTGGCGACATTAAGCCACAATCATATTATTGGCTGCCTTTCTAGGCAAAAATGATTGCAACAACATGGCTATTATGTCCTCAAAATGAGCGTTAACAGAGTGTCAACGACTTGTGGCCATGCATCATGGTCAATCCAAAGGCAGTGGAGCGACATCGATACATAATCGAACTATCGGCCGTCTGTGTAGTCAAATATGCGTTTCACAACATCGTGACTATGCCCTAATATGCAGAGTCATCGGAGCCTCAATGGTTTGAGGTCTTCCGTCATGGAAAATCAATGGGCTTTGCAACTACAATCTTCCATAATCATACTACCGGCAGCCTGTCTAGGCAAATATGCTTACAACAAGATTGTAACCATGTCCCAAAATGAGCATCAACTGAGTGTCAAAGATTTTTCGCACTGGCATCTTGGATATTATAACCGGAATGGAATGCGGATACACCACAATGAACCTGTTGACAGACTGAGTTGGCAAAAATGGAAGTGACGATATCGCGTCCGCCTCCTACAATTGTGGGCCCAGAGTGCGTCCAGGATCCGAACGCTATACAGCAATGAACTGCAGTATGCTGTTCTTCAGTGGAGGTTTACGCTGTCAGTTGTTGCAATCTGTCCTTGCATTCAACTTCACAAATCTGCATGCAATATCTGACTGATCAGATTAGTTTCATCAGAGCTGTAGACTCAATATTTAAGACCCTGCATTCTGCATAATGGTATTGTCATTTTCGTCAGTCACTCAAGGCAGATTACCCAGGTTCCTAATATTTACCGCCAAGTCGGATACACAATCTTTGAACACCTTATTACTCGAGGTTATCATTTCTTGCAAAAATGACCGTGGCATTATTCGTGATTTGAGCGAACTAACATTGCAAATCAGCTTCGATACATGGTGGGTTTTAGTGAATGTATGATCGAAGCGGACAACTGCTTGGAATAATTCTGGACATGCGCCTTCATGTCGATTCTATTTGCACTGTGGAATTGAAGACACCGTCAGCCCTGCCATCAGATGGATTGTTTGTAATCAAGTTCTGCGCCATCCATCACATCATGGGATCAGATGAATTGCGAAAAACCTTCGGGCAAAGCTCACATCCCAAAGTTAAATGAATTAACCGAGCCAGAGATCACTGAATCGACTGGTTTGATGGTGGATGAAACAGCTTTGGCCATCCTAAAGAGGCAAGGTAGTCAAGGAATCGCATTAGTAAGTTTGCAGAGGGAAATCGTATATAACATCCGGTTTACTACATATTGACTGAAATGACAGACAAAACGTTCCAAACTGGCAGCTACGGACATTGAGAATTCCTAATTTCGCAAAGTCATGTCGAATTGCTACCTTATGTTTAGATTTGTTTTCGCACATATTCCATGGAACTCTATATTAAAACTTGAGCTACTATAGTCATATAATGCATTACGTGATGACCTAGTCCTACCGTCCACTATGACCGTTACTATCTTTACCGGCGGGATTATGGACTGACTGTGGAAGCAATTAGGAAGCAATTGCCAATACGAAATGAATTTAGTTTTGCTTTGGACAGATGGACATCAACATATCAGGTAGTCATAATGTTGTTCAATGGTTAGTATATGGATCAAAATTGGGCATTGCGTAAAGTTCAACTCACTTTCGATAAGGTTGATCGCCGGTTCTGTTCCCATTTCGAAAGATAAATATCCATAAGAGGTCAATGACCAACATACTGGAGGATGGCTGGCCGTATGTTTGAAGGATGTGTTTGATTGTTGGGAGTTTCCCGAGGGCTGTTTGTTTGGTATTACAAGTGACGATGCATCCTTAAACTACTCAATGACACACCAGCTGCAATCAACACTTGAGTCCTCGGGAATCGAGTGGCCTGGATTGAGGAACATTATATTGTGCAATACGCACGTCATACAGCTGGATCGAGGTGCATTCATGCGCATTCTCGGTGTCAAAGACTGCACCAAGTCTTCGGTAGCCCATGAGCAAGATCAGCAATTTGGTGAGCATGAAAGAATAGAAATGGGGAAGAGTCAAAGACTTCACAAAGATGGCAATGCTACAATCCTGAAGGTGTCAACCATGAAACCATGTTTAGCAAAGATAATTGAGATAAGTACATATTTCGTGAAATTTTGGAAGTCCTGAAGCTGACCTTCATATAGCAGAGAATGCTTGCTCTGTTAATTACGCTGACAATTGGTCGCCAAAGCAAGTTTATTGACTGTGAAAATGCCAAAGTCCACGTTGAAGTTCTTCGGATTGTGGATGTGAAGACACTTTCATACTCGACCCAGGAGTTGATTGAGCGCGCTCACCGTTTTCGGGAATTCACACGCGAGCGGCTTCCAAACCCAAATTACAGTGAATTCCGGCCACTATTCACAACACAGGATGGATGGGCGATTATCTAGTATGTCATGGAAGTATCAAGGCTATTTTGATATTGGACCCTTTGCATGTAGAAGAGGCAATCAGTCATGCTGTATGACATTATCACAGTGCACAATGACAAGTTCGATCACATGGATGTCGTGATGCGAGTGTTGGCCAATAAGAACCCGAATTGGAAACAAGACTTGTTCTCTGCTGTGAAACTACCCTCGACAGAAGCTCTCCAATTACTACTCTGAAGTGACTACATTGATTGGCAGGGTTCGCATTTCCGCACACATTGTCAATCCTTTCCGGAGGTTGCGATAGTTCAGCAAGTGGTACAAGGGAATGGATATTAATCCTGAGGACGAGGCATCCTACACTCCACAATACCTAGAGGTGTTTCTGATGTATGTTCAGAATGAATACTGTGCCAAACCTGGACGTGTGCTGGTCAATAAACTTGAATCTGGGCTGAGTAGCAATCTCGTCCACTCTGCAACGGCTTCAGGGCCCCATGTATCATCCTTTGATCCGTATGATTTGTCCAGCAATAATGACGAATACTTAACACCTAACAATGTGGCTGGGACGACACCCGGATGATGCGGTCGCTGAGCCCGGAGCGTGACCGCCGCCAGGCTCTGTTTGAATTCTCCGCCTAAAGCACCCAAGAACTGGGGGCAAATTAATCCAAATCTCAATGATTACCACTCCAATCCGATGGAAATTAGCAGTAAATTTTGGATACCTGACATTACCGATTGGTGGCAGCAACAGGAGGAAATGCACTCAAAGCAAGCCGATCTCTCTGAAGTGGGGCACGACATATTATCTATCATAGCTCATGTTGTCGGAGCTGAGCCCAGTTTTTCCCATGGCCAAGATGTAATTGGCTGTAGGCAGTCAAAAACCACAGGCTTGACCATTGGCGACACACTTGTTACCAGGCAGTGTGCATGAGCCAATTACGGGATTATGATCGGCACTGACCTAGAATTGAAAACCATGAACACAGAAAATGACTTGGAAACGAAGAAAGAGGCGAAGGAAATGAAATTACACAAAACGGCCAATGTTCACGACTTTTGGAAGATGTGGCAGGGAAGCCAAAACCTACGTGCTAACAAGAAGGAATCTCGCGCTCACAACATGCAGATAACCGGCGTAAGATATGGTTTGGACACAGAAGAGATTGTCAAAGCGTCCTGGTCACTCTTTCAACATGATGGTGTGGCTGCATTTGAATTGTCAGAAAGATCTCCATTGCCACCAGCTTTGCCTACAAAGGACCACCCTGAAGGACGAACTCAAATCATAAACGTCCAGCTGATCCAGAGAAGAGGATTGCGCTGCGCACGATCAATCCGATATAGAGCATAACAATTGTATTGAGAATCTGGAATCCCCAGAGCAGCAGAATGTGAGTGCTGCGCCCAATGTGTCCTGATTGGTTCAGCCAACACGGATGCCAAAGAGACAGGCTGAATGGTGTTAGTGACCCGCAAAGCCATTGAAAAGCGGAGAAATTCACGAGGGAAGAAAAAGTAGGGCAGAATGCGTCAATTGTTTACCAGCTTTATTTAACTTGAACGAGAGTTTCAGCTAGAGATAGATTAAGGGCAAATAGTAAGTAGCTTGTTAATATCGGTTCATAAATAGATGTATAGCAGGTGCAATGAAGCTTTTAGCATGAAACACCATTTTTAGTCGTGTGAGAGTGAACAGTGCAAGATAATCACGTCGCTCGCCATTGCCACAGGGGCCGAGTCTCAGTCAAGCAGAAAGACAACCGGTAATGGCAAATCAGGATGAAAACAATTATCAACGGCAGCAGATATTGTATCAACATTACGTTAATATGAGCATCAACGGATCATCAACGTTTTGTGGTCTGGTAAGTCCAGTAATTCACCAGTGACTTGGTAGTTGTAATGCCTAAGGGACGCATTAGCATCTTTTACTAACAAAAGAGTTAACAATATGGTCTCTGCCCCATTCTAATCCTGAGTGTCGACGGAGCATTAATGATTTGTGGTCTTGCAAGTATGGTAAATCACCAGTAAGTTAGTCGTTGTTAGGCAGAATGGACTCATTAGCAGCCTTTATTGACAAAAGTGAAATCAACATTGTCACAGCCTCATTTTTAGAAGGAGCGTCAACGGACCGTCAATGATTTGTGGTCTTGTAAGGACAGTAATTCACAAGTGTCTTTGTGGTTGTTATGCTGAATGGGTATTTTTCCAGCATTTATTAGTAAAAGAGATAACCACGCGGTCAGCACCCCATTCTGAGCACGAGCGGTAATGGAGCATCAACGATTCCTGGCTTGTCATCTTGAGTAAGTTATGTTCTGATTGGTTGCAGCCATCCATTCATGAGATATTGGCAGCCATCACAGGGAAAAACAACAATGGCATGATCACTGCGGCATCCAGAAAATAAACGTCAATCGAGGGTTAACTGTCCCAGGGCTTGCATATTGTCTAGACAAGGCATCGCGCGGATTTTTGCGTGCATAACTTTATTATTGACCACCTTGCTATGAAAAAATACCATATATGGAAGGTGAAATACACATACCAAATTAATCGATATTGCACACTACACAACAAGCAAAACCACATTAATTGTTGCTGAAAATGCGATTTTGATAAGATACTATTAACACACTGCAAATACTTGAGCCTTGTATGAATCTATAGATGGACCCACTGGGCGACCTGTTAACAACCCGCGCAGGGTGGTATGTTGGGAGTTTGCAATGGAACTGCACCCGAGTGGGCAGTTTGGGTTTATTCAAGACCCAGACCGCCAATTTACCAACTGTTCAGTTTGGACCTGGACACAGACACGAAGTCACATTCCGGAACTGTTGCCAACACTAGATTTGTGAAACCACACCGGGCCTGGAGCTCAAGACACCTTAAGAACACAGATCCCGCCTTTCTTTATTATATGCTCGAATTGAGATACCAGGATATCGGATAGGTGCTCACCATCGTACGCATCGATAACTTTGCAAGATATAGATGTGATATGATATGATAACGCGAAGATCACAACAAGAACTATATCCAGTATGACGGTTAGGACAACTAGCGATATTACATATAAGTTGTGTGTATTCGACGTTGCAACATCATTCAATAGAAGGCATGTGAGTCAAGCAGCAACAGTGATTGCTTCATATTAAGCACCGTACCAATACATCTTTGTTCTCCTCTTGAACCACGCTCCAGTCAATGATTGTTACTGAAACAAACATTCTACCTTGCATCTCAGTTCTCAATAATCAATGCCCAGACATCTAGCTAGTTAGAACACTTTCCTATTCATCATATTATGACAATCAACTGTCATTATCAGCTGCTTGGAGGCTCGAGTATAGGCAAAACTCACAATGACGTAGTATAAGGCTCAATTGTGGTGATTGCAGTGAGAACAAAAGAACCCTCCCCCTCGCGTTTGGCGGGGTGCAATGGAGCTGTGAATGTGTTACACAAACCAGAGTGAGCTCACTCTCAAACGAATATCGCTGAGGCTCAATATGACACTCTTAAGCATCATCGAGACTTATCTAAATATGTGTTCTGTGATAATTTCTCAAGTATGGTCAACATTTGCCGGAAATATGTCAAGTACTTTATCTGTAAAAGGAAATTATCCTCCAAGAATGGACTTGAGGCGAATTATCAACAATGACACCCAATGTCGATGAATGGAGGGCTATTTACTGATGGGAGTTTGCCACCTGCAGGCTAGGATCGACCAGAACCATCATGGTTCGACTTCAGTCAGCGCACCTGAATCAGCATCTATGAGCTTAGTCAACTAATGCATCTACCCATAGACAATGTACCCGGTACGCCACCATCTGAAGATACTGCCCATGAAGAACTGTTAGAACCCCAGAAGCCTGATCTGACTTGTACCCCTGATCAAACAACGACGAGGGCTGATAGGCAGGTTGTTGGAGTGGACAACACAGGGGGCAAGCATATGGCAAAGCGACTGGATTGTACAACGAGCGTTGCCACTTCTCAGAATAATGGAATTCATGGCATCCTTTCAAGTCAGCACAAGACTTTCAACAGGCTGAATCGTATAGCCAGTAAACAAAAACCTGCTTAGTTCAACATCTGAGGCGTGGACTGGACAATTTCAACATCGAATCATTTCGGTCAGCAGATGCTCTAAAAAAGGTGCTCCCTCAATTCGATCACGGGCTCGGGAATCATAGATGGAATGAAGTTCGTTCACACATCTTCAGAACATTATACTACAGGGACATATTCAAATATATACTGATCCTTTTTGCATATCTCCTATTTGAGGCAAACCACGATTTTGCACGAGTGCACCTTCCAGACTCGGAATGTCCCTGAAGATATACCGAGATAGACACAGGCGATTGGTGGTCGGAATCGCAAGATCAGCTTCCTGCCAGAGTGACGATTGTGCCAGTTATTTGTGCATCCGACAAGACCCACCTGATCAATGTTTTTGGTGACCAGCATCCCAGGCCAATGAATCTCACTATTGGTAATATTCAATAAGATACTGACTGTACACCTAAAATGCCCGCCTGGATTCTGGTTCGGCTGATCCCCAGCACTCAGGAAGGTGCCAAAAATACTGATGACGCATCACATTCCGCAGTTGTAACAGTGCTGTCCCCCCTCTTCAATGTTGACATCTCTGGCCCTGGCTTGAAATGAGATTGTACTGATGGATTCCAGAGACAATGGTATGAGCTGTTTACTACCTGCGTTGGGGATTATCCAGAACAAGTTACGGTTGCTGAAGTCTCACATGGCTCATGCACAATGTATGAGATTCCTAAAGGTGCGCCTATGGGGCATTCATCATTTCAACCACTTTATAACCAGCGAGATCGGCATGTTTACTTCGAGGTTCTGGACGTAATGATTATTGATCTTCGGCACACTCTTGGAGTTCATTCAACCCGGAACCAGTTCGGGCAACACCCTCTCTGCAATGTCCATCCCCTTTATCAGCCAGATGAATTGCATCATCTGTTCGTGATTTTAGTTAAAGGCTTAATACACTGGCCACTCAAATACGTGAAAGCCTGAAATGTCAATGGTCGATTTGACAATTCATTCACATCAGTACCTAGATATCCACGCCTCAAGCTCTTCTGTCAACCAATTCAATGGAAGGAAAGCAGCTCCTGGCAGGGAAAAGAAATCTGGGGCTTGATCAGAACACTGGCAGTGAATCGCACACCAATTCCTGACAACTCCCAGGATGCCGGGACACGCGAGGCGGAATCACCCTCAGATGAATTGGTGATGAGAGCAGTGCTGGAATTATCTGAATTCTCTCTACTTGTGAGCCAATATAATCACTCTGATCTATCACTCGCAGCATTAAACAATGCACTGAAATGATTGTACAAGAAGAAGACTGGCTTTCGAGATCATCAAATGTCGATTTATGTGAAAGCCAAACTGGATGCAGTATTAGCAAGAGAATCCCATCATTTACAAGAACAAAAGATTGTTAATGTGCGTGTTCCAATGGAGGTTGGGCTGTACGTGGCTGATTGTTTTAGTGTATCAAAACAATCCCAATTTCCGTTGTGTCTGAATAGAACCCGACATGCAGCAACTATACGGTCAGATGCTGATTGGCAGAGGGCAATTGAGCAATTGGAGAGCGAAATCCAATGGGTAACACCTGCTGAACGCAAGCTTTTTGATAAATTATTCCAACATCATGAACGACAACTATTGCAGGAAGTCGGGACCAAGGCAACCAGTCCCTAAAGCATATTCGCCAAAAAACTTGCTCAAATGGAAAGTGCTGCAAAAGAAGAGAATTGCTCAGAGGTAAATATGACCGCCAACAAGCGTGTTCAATTTCAGGTCTGCCCATCCGATGCTGAGATTGAAACAACCACCTGGAGTATCACTGATAGGGACTGCTTTGTGAATCAACTTGTGAGAGTGGTTTATGGTATCACTTCGAAAGACCAGATCTGGTTCCCAAAATAATTCTCCAACCACTTGGTCAAATTTGAAGCATGATGGCAGGCAATCGGTATTCAGGAGCTCCTGAAAATGATCCAATACCGTGTAATCCATGAAGGATATCCAAAAATGCAAAGTGTGAGCCAGATATCAATGTGAATTTGGGAATGGGATCCGGTGACAATTGCACAACGGATATTTCTGCACTGGTACATATTGGCAATCTGCAAGAGGCATCTCGATCTACCCACATAGTCAATTCAATTCACCAGATGCTTAAGCACAATAACCGGTTTACAGGTCTTGACTATATGTACGAGACACTGTCCAATCTTGTTCTTCAAGGCTAGTACAAAATTGACTCTGCGAAATATTGCAACCTACTTGTAACGACGTTGTCAAACATACAGGGTGAGGGTTGCCGGACGGTACCGTGAGGTGTCCAGTTCCAGGTCACCACTAACCTTATATTGACATCGCGACGGAGACTTAGCTCTGTACCGAATATCATACCATTGACTTCTACACTTGATCTCACTGGCACACGTGTGCAATCATATACCATATCATATCCCAATACTGCCAAGCGCCGGTGTATACGCCATTACACTATATTCGGTCGTTGCAGAAATTGAATACGTTTCGCTCACGAGATGACGGTAATTTTCCACTTGAATTGACGCGTCGCGACAGACACGAAATAAGCAATTACAGCCAATTACCCTCCATGTCTCCAAAGAGAGTACAGAGAAGCCAATTGCGCATGCCTAACACGCGTGCGAGCATTGAATCCGATCGAGCATTGCTTGGCCGAATCACTCCTATGTCTACGGGCCATGTGACGGTACTACCAGCACACGAAATCAATGATGACTATCCCTCCGCGAGAGAAGTTCACGAAGAAGCCCCCGATCTAAATGATGAAGATGAAGACAAAGACGACCAAAAGGAGATGCTTCAACAGAACTGGTTGCTACTTGCATTCCAGTTCGAAACACCAAGCCGAATGGCAGGAGGAGAGAACATGAATGCTCACCGAACTCGGCTGCAGCCGAACCATCGACAGACGGGTGAATCCCGGATATCAGTCCAAGATCTTTTAGATGGTGAACCCCTCATGGTGCTGCGGCTGGGCGAAAGGGCTGGATCAGTTTCTCGAAACATTACGATCAAACTTTGCATCATATGAGCACCGATACCCATGAGTCGATCCCGATCAAGTCAAGTATGCAGTCTCTTCTCTCGACACATGGAATAACCACCTAGATACCACTCAGCGACAGCCAGAAAATACGGAGCAAGCCGAGTGGGGTAGAGAACTATTAGAGGGCAAGGACCCGTGATTAGAGAATTTCGAACACTTCGCGAACGAGCTTCAAAAGAGGTACAGACATCCAAAATGAGGTCTCAATTCGGCAACAAATGCCATGTATGAGTACCAGCAATTACGAAATGAATCAGTCCGGATTTACGCCAACCGCCTGAAAGCAAATTGGAGAAGAGCCAGCTTGAGCCTTAAAACAAACTAAGTGGTCCTATACGACATAGCACGGGCGGGCCTGCAGCAAACACTGAAGATGAATGACAGACTTTGGATCTACAGTTATAAAGCCAGGTTCGACACACACAACCAACTCTTCGACTGTGCGGTAGCCTCGGAGTTCAACCCGGATCACAAGAAGCCCGGAGGACAACAGCAGTAACAAAGGCAAGCAGGGGAGACTCAGAAAGGCGCCTATAAGAAACGTAATTTCCGACCATTCATCTCTGAACCTGCGGAAAACACCTCCAGTAATTCCAATAAGTCCGGCACCGGTAATTCAAAATCGGGCAAGTCCAATAGGTCCAGCGGAAGCAGCCGGGCCAACTTAGCACCAGCGCTGTGGCTTTGAAAGAACCCTACGAAAGCGGAAAGGTAAACCGGGCAGGTACCCGCTGCGAGAGCCGAGACCACATAACCTACCTTTGTACCAAATACGGCAAGACAAACTCATCTGAACAGAACTCCAGCAATAGCGGTGGTGGCTATGATGGCAAACAAATTAAACGCCCAAAGTCATTCGACACGCAGCAGCAAGAATACTAGTCTACCTCTGTCGATATCTAACTCGATGGAAGAGGCTGGACGATCCAGAATTAGGATTGGAAATCTTGGGAAGACGAGCCGTGTTTTCAACATCGGAAGAGATACAACCGCGCCGAATCGCCTTAAAATGAAGAGTCATTCTGGATAGTCCGGCTCTCATGTCAAGCAATTACCTATGCGGCAGAGAGTGACCAGATTCGGCACCCATGGTCAATGAAGTCCTTTTACGAAACAGCGACGGCGACCTGTAGCGAGTCAAAGAACTAATCGACTGTGGTGCAATGAGCATCTGAATATAACCGAACGTACTCAGCAAACTCGAAATGCCCCATGAACCAGCATTGACCTCCACCCAGTGTCTCAATGGCCAGGTGATGATGTCTGCAAAGGAGAGCCGAAAGGCAAGTCTCTTGGTACAGTATTTTGAACATGTAAAACCGGTTGACGAATCGGAGGTTTTCATCGTCCCAATGAAGGCATACGTGCTAGTCCTGGGCTTGCCATGGTTCATGGCAAGGAACACGGACAACAACTGGGCTAAAGGTCAATTGACAGCACTGCGAACGCCAAACAGACTGCAACAGGCGAAGAATCCAGAAGCAGACCACGCAAGCCCTCTGCCGGAATGTTGTGAAGGAAATGCCAATGTTGATCCTCCCCTGGATAAACAATTACTTGGTGCTACCACATTCGATCATCTCTTAGCTAGTGAGGAGGTGGTCGAGGCATTCGCCATACAACTTGGAGAATTTCGAAGGTTGCTGGGAGCATCTCTGCAAGGCATCACTGAAGGTGAGAGAAACCCCAGGATGCTGAATGCATGAGCAGGAGCAGCGGCGGTAGTTGTGGCACAAGAGTGACACAGTGACGGTGCTTGAATGACTGCGACCGGCTCACCGTGGCATGAAGGGAGGAACTGGTCAATGAGACTTAGTCCTATTGTGACGAACCGTCTGATCCAGCTACTCTGGGACCCCTACCCATCTCCACCTGCCAAGCATGCTACAATGCAGAATGCAGACAAGGCTAATGAAAATGGGAATAGACATAGAAAATGCGGAGATGGTAATGACAGATGACAGGGGTCACAGCCCAGCACAATATCATGATTTCATGGAGGTCTTCAGGAAGGTAAAGGCTGAGACACTCCCGCCGCATAGGCCACTTGACCACGCGATCGATCTGGAACCCGGCTACAAACTACCATACGGGCGGATTTACAACCTCTCAGAATTCCACTTTAAGGCACTCAAGGCCAACATCGAAACGAACCTGGCAAGTGACTTCATCCAGTGGTCATCATCTTCAGCCACCGAGCCGATCATGTTTCTAAAGAAGCATGACGGAGGACGATCGTTGTTTGTCAACTGTCCAGCTCGTAATCAGCAGAAAGTAAAAAATCGATCCCCCCTCCCTCTAACGTCACAACTACTCGATCGAGTGCACGAAACCCAAATCTTCACTAAGTTGTGCCTCCGGAATGCCTACCACCTCATCCGAATCAAAGGAGGAGAAGAATTCAAGTCTATATTCCGAACCGGCTATGGTCAGTTCAAATACGAAGTTATGCCCTTCGGGTTGACAAACTCACCGGCTACGTTTCAGGCTTACATCGACGATTGTCAAATGCCCTATATTGAGGACGTCACCTTGTGTTACCTTCACAATATACTCATCTACTCGACCAATACAAGGGGTCCCGAAGAGCATGCCTGCAAAGTGCTGCAACGTCTAAAGGAATTCGGGCTATATGGCAAGGTCAAAAAGTGCCATTCTGAGTTCAGGAAGTCGGCTTTCTCGAATTTGCCATCAATTCGGGTGGGATCAGCACGGAGTCAGACCGCGTATTCACAATTCAGGACTGGCCGTCCAAGGAATCAATTCGGGATGTGCAAGTGCTTCTTGGCTTTGCAAACTTCCACAGGAGATTTATTCTGAAATACATGAAGGTGACGGTGCTCAGATCAAACTTGCTATAAACACAGGGCTCACGGGAGTGGAAATGGATTCGGGATGCCGAAATCACATTTCGAACGCTGAAAAAGGCATTTACCGCAACACCGATTCTCCAGCATTTCAACCCGCAAAAACCAATCATTCTGCAGACAGAGGCAAGCGGCTTCGCAAATGCCGGCATCCTCAACTAGTACAACGGATTCGGGATTCGTTGGCCAGTCAATTTCTACTCTCAAAAATGCACCTCTGCCGAACAGAACTATGACAGGTACGATCGGGAGCTCCTGGCGATTGTTGATCCAATGACACAATGGAAAGACTATCTCCAGGGCGCTAATCGCAATGTCCTGATCGAGTGCGACCATATGAATCTGGAGTACTCCCAAACCTCCACAGTGCTTTCCCGAAGACAGGCAAGGTGGGCGGAAATTATATCCTCTTACGACTGTGTCATTGAACACTTGGAAGCCAAGAAGAAACCGGCCGATGGACCATCAATAAGGTCCGACTATGAAATGGGCTACCGGGGACCGACTGCGAGGCTGCTGGCATCCTTGCTGACTGACACCATTGAACCATATGACGACCTCCATCAGGAATTCAAAACAGCCCAGGCTTTCGACGTGTTGGCTGCAGATGTGAAACGTAGGATTGTCGGCACCCCAATTGTCGATATTCCTAATCTGCAAAGAATGGATGAACTAGAGGATGACTGGGGTATCAAGTGAAAATTCCCTACCGCAGTTCTCACTTACGAAAGAAGGATATCTGTACCAAAGGATAACCTGCATTGCAACACAGTCATAAGCCTTTGCGACGACAATCCGGACTCCGGCCACTTCGGAGGTCGTAACACAGCCAAAATAGTATCTCGGATTGTCTACTGGCCCGCAATGGACGCCAGCATACGAAAATACTACGCCGGATGCGAACTATGCCACTGAATCAACGGACCACAACATGCCCAGCACCGCACAAACATGCCACTACAACCACTGTTATGACCTTCAGAAGGAGATACCATGGACTTCGTCATGGACCTCCCTGAGTAAACTGCCTCCAGGTATACTGGAATTTTGGTAATCGGCGATCGACTGACAAAAATGGCAATCAATCTCCCCTCTAGGAAAAATATCGACTCACCAGAGCTGGCACGAATGTTTTTCAAGCACGTGATCTGCAAACGCGGCATACCAGAATATATTGTAACCGATCCCGGGAAGGAGTATACCAGCTGAAACTGGCAACGAGTCTGCTCTGACCAAAGCATCAATCACAGGCTGTGGACCGCGTTGCCACAGACTGATGACCAGACGACATGACAAAACCAGGCCATGCACCAGTACTTACAGGGCTTTTGCAACTACGAGAAGGACAACTGGGTAGAAATGTTAAATTTAGCAGAGTTTGCTTACAACAATTCGGTCCACCACTCAACGCGAATGACGCCATTCCGGGCCAACTACCTCTACCACGTGCCAATGCAGTTCAAGCCACCGACAGCCCCATCAAATATGAGGTCAGAAATACTGGTGAACGCAACATTATGGGGAATGGTAGTGACTCACAGGTCTGTCCAGGAGAGCTTGTTGGAATCTGAGGCACAGCAATCAAAATATGCTGGCGGAACGGATATGACCTTCGAAGACAGGAACAAAGTGGGGCTGTTGACCCGACACCACCAAACCACTAGATCGTCAAAGAAGCTGGACTATAAGCGCACTGGACCGTATATGGTATCTAAGATTATTAATAAGAATGCTTACAAACTAGACTCGCTGAAAACAATACGGAATCACAAAGTCTGGCATCTGTCGTAGCTCCATCACTACACACCTCCGGTTGTAGGACAACCATCCTCAGAACCACATCCAGTAATAGTCGATGATTCAGAGGAATGGAAGGTCGAAGGGATTCTTGACCGTAAGTGGCGTTACCGGAAGCTACACTACCTTGTTCAGTGGGCCGGACACAGCCACATACACAGAAGTTGGGAGCCATTCGAAATCCTCGACAATGCTCGTGAACTCATCGACGAGTTCCACCAAGACCAACTGCATACACAGCGGAGATGAAGGAAGTCAGATCTAGGAAGTGTAGGAATTGACAGGAATGGAGAAATGCTGACGAGGTCAAATTGGGCATTTCCTTCTTTATTTTATTGACAGGACCCGGTCTAGTACAAATGGTGTCGGCACAGTTTTTACCACCTCCGGAAACACAGTGAATTGGTGGTGGAGTTTCCCCGTGCGCCAGATGGTCCCCCTCGGCGTACTGATCAGCTCTTGGACTTACGTGATTGTACAAGCATGTATGCGAGATGTTTCTTGTTTCTATTTGTACTTAACACCCTGGGAGTTCTGCCCTAACAGAGGGGGATGATGTAACGGCGTCGATAAGCATGCGTGGTTAGGGTTTCTGGACGTTCACATGTGGTGTCCAGTGCCAGGTAACCGCCAATCTTATATTGCCATCGCGAGGGAGACTTAGCCCTGGACCGAATATCTTACCACTTACTTCTATACTTATTCTCACTGGCGCCTGTGTGCAACTAGATACCATATCGTATCCCGATACTTCCGAGCGCCGGCATACGCGCCTCTACACAAATCTCCGTGGCTGATACATGGCAAAATACATGCCGAGCCCATCTTTTACGCCTCTACTAGTCCCAGAAAGAGCCATATTGTTGCCCTGCATTACAACAGGTACATCATGTGAGAGACACTCATGTCCGCAGTGTGCAGACAAATCAAATTAACGTGACTCCGAGATGCATCAGTAAATATTGGAATTCCCAACTTTGGACAGCTATTTCATACACAAATTGAAGATGACTGAGGACAAGAAGTTATTGGACTGGTGCTCGGATATGATCACAAAGTACTCATAGACTGTTTGTATATCAAACTTCAGCATGGGCTGTTGTACTACCGTCTACCATTACACTGCCCTACATGTGTTGAGTGTCTGAGATTTGCTTGCAAGGTAGAATATACAGATTCCAACCACTGGATCATGCCTGAATCTCATAACATCTGGGTCAGATACATGGACAGTGACCTTGATAACACCTTCCAAGCCCGAGTTCCTTCTGTTCTTGGATTATAATTTAGCTGGACTCAAGTGAATCAGATCCTCCAATTTCAGGATCACCTGCCCACAGGACAAGCGATATCCACCTTCTCTAAGAGGTGCTAGAACACGCAACAATGGATATTGCATTCTCAATTACCAGCATATGCGGTGGTGATTCCAACAACATTCAAATATCCGCATGGTTGGGAGGATTGTATTGACGGTTTCATCTGGGTTGTCAAAAAGAGTGATAAGATGCATAGTGTACCAGTCGGAGCAATTGTTGGACCTGCAAAATTGGTGCCAGACAATGATGCAGCATCTGATAGAATCGATAGCGTCTGGCTTGTAAATGATCATGTGGATTTAGATACCTACTGGACTGTGTATTAAAGTGACAATGCCTGAATCAAGGTTTGCAGAAGATAGTTAATTGAATTGTACTATTTGATATAAACATTACAATAATCAATCTTGGAGAGTATGGCTGCAGGTTCGATGTGTACCAGAATACCCTCGGCGTCGTGGTGAATACTCCCAGTAGCTCTGCACTTTGCACATCCTAATAGTTTGATTTGGAAGCATTTGACGAGAACTATACACTCTTCATGATATACTTAGATTTTGTTCCACAACTTCAAGAGTATTCAGGAGCACTGGTGAAGTAGTCTCGGAGCACCTGAGAGCACATCGCTTTGCATTCAGCCTATCTAGAAGCATCTGGAAGGATCTGAGAGGATCATTGTTGCTGTTCACAGTTGCTGAGTTGTTCGGTTAGAACTTCCAAAGCATTTTACATTTTGCTGAGGTTGCCTCTCGGTTGTTGCAGTACCAATTTGTTGGTAACCAGCTGCCAACTCCAGTTGGGTGAAGAAGCAGAAGCGAAACATGGAGTTGAGTACGTCCTGGATGTGTGGAACAGGATGACGATTTTTGACTGTGATGGCGTTGACTGCGCAACAGTCTATGCACTTGCCAAGTGTACCATCATGCGTTCTCAAGAATAGACCTGGTCAGGTGATGATGCTTCGAGAGGGCTGAATTCTACAACAGCGAGTCGCCTTGTCAGTGTGCGTCTGAACATCTGCTTCATCACGTGGCGAGATGTGGTGTGGTGAGCTGAACGGTATTGTGTTATTTGGGTCAATTTCAATTTCGTAATCGGTTTTCATTCCATTTCTGCGACTGTGCCAAGGTTGGCTTGCCGAAAAGACCCTACAAATCTCTCAACCGGTCTTGAAACTCCCCCAGTGGTTCTGTCAGAAGTGTTTCAACATCACAGCGGTGGTGCACTTTGATCAAGAAGGCCCGTTTCAACAGGCGGGACATCAGCAAAATGTAAATCGGTCCGGAAGCCACACGCAAACCTCCCAGACACTCCGGTAGACCTCACCGGTGCTCCCAAGTAATTCCAGATGCTCCCAGCCCCCCCTGGAGCGAAGCAAAGTGCTCTCAGACTCTGCAAGAGCATTCTCAGGTGCTCCTGAAAGCACCTGCAGTTCTGGAGGTGCATTCAGGATGCTACGAGATTTGACTTATAGGATAGTCAAACTTTGGAGCAGCTGAGACCTCTGCACAGGTCAGCGGAGACTTCGAGAGCAGCTTGAGACCACTGCGCAGCTCTGCGGGAGACTTAGTGCCGTATTCTCACAGCAATGGTTCATAGGGTTCCATAACCACAAGGCATTTCGTGTATCAGATTCGTCTTTGTTACAGTCACAAGATTCGCTACATCATAATATGGCATGTATGATCTATCTAAGTCACACTATATATATACATACGGCCAATCTGGCTGCAGACGGTACTGGAGCGTAATCGCAGGGGCACCTGGAGACGCTTGATGGAGAGAACTTAAAGATGCACTTGGAGGCCGTGATTGTGTAAACTGGGAGATGCACTTGGAGGTCGTGATCGAGCGAGTTTGGAGATCGTGTAACTCAGAGGGGCACTTGGCGGCCGAGATCGAGCGAGTTTGGAGATGCATTTGGAGGCCGAGATCGTGTAACTCAGAGATGCACTTGGAGGCAGTGATCGAGCGAGTTTGGAGATCCACTTGGAGGCCGAGATCGAGTTGAACTCAGAGATGCACTTGGATGCGGAGATCGAGCGGGTTTGGAGACGCATTTGGAGGCCGAAATCGAGTAACTCAGAGATGCACCTGGAAGCCGTGATGGACCCAGTTTGGAGATGTACTGGGAGGCCGTGATCGAGTGAACTCAGAGATGCACTTGGAGGCCGTAATCGAGCGAGTTTGGAGATGCACTTGGAGGCCGAGATCAAGTTGAACTCCGAGATGCACTTGGAGGCCACGATCGAGCGCGTTTGGAGATGCATCTGCAGGCCGCGATCGTGTAACTCAGAGATGCACTTGGAGGCCGTGATCGAGCGAGTTTGGAAATGCACTTGGAGGCCATGATCGATCGAGATTGGAGGATTACTTGGTGGCGGTCGATCTGGAGGTGGTAGATCGGGAGGTGCGATGGCAGCTGAGACTCTATTCATTGGTTAACTGGTAATCGTGGGAATGTAGAGAGTTGAGTACAATCAGGTCCGCTGAGAGATGAGAGACTGACTGGGAGCAGGAGACTGTCAATCTTGGGATGATGCAGTGCTCGGTGTATGCAGTGCTCGGTGTATGCTGTACTCGGTGTTAACTCATGATCATTGCATGGAGAGATAGATAGGGATGACTTAACTTTGTGTTCTGAGGTGATGGTAGAATTGAGGACAAGAAAGAGAGAGATGAGAGGGTACGAGGGAAATCATCATGAGAAACTGGGACTTAAGAGAAATTTGTGTGCGAGTCAATTGACCATCCCCGATACGGCAGGTAAGAGTCCCGATCCGGCGTGTAATTACACCGACACGAGGTCTTCCCAACCCAATCAAGCAAGTCGTACCCGGGATTTCTCATATCCTCTCGTATTCCATATCGTTCTCATCTTCATCCCCCGTCTCTCTCTTTCTCGTCCACAACTCTACCATCATCGCAGAACACAAAGTTAAGTCATACCTCTCTATCTCTCCATGCCATGATCATGAGTTAACACCAAGTAAAGCATACACCGAGCACTGCATACAGCGAGTACTGCATTATCCCAAGATTGTCTGTCTTCCCTTCATTCTGACGAGTGCGAGTTGACCTCTGAATGTAGCTTCAGCTTCCGGCGTGCCTCCCTACAAGATCGACCGCCACCAGCCAGCTCTCCATGAGAGCTCAAAGGTAAAGTCACCTCATCATATTCCCACGGTTGCGAGTTAACTAACTGATGGATAGAGTCTCAGCACCAGGCGCGCCTCCAATCGACCGCCTCCAAGTACTCCCCCTATCTTGCTCAATCATGGCCTGCAAGTGCATCTCCAAACTCGCTCCATCACGGCCTCCAAGTGCATCTCTGAGTTAGACGATCGCGGCCTCCAAATGCATCTCCAAACTCGCTCGATCGCGGCCTCCAAGTGCATCTCTGAGTTCAACTTGATCTCGGCCTCCAAGTGCATCTCCAAACTCGCTCGATTACGGCCTCCCAGTGCATCTCCCAACTCGCTCGATCACGGCCTCCAAGTGCATCTCCAAACTAGCTTGATCACAGCCTGCAAGTGTATCTCTAAACTCGCAAGATTACGGCCTCCAAACTCGCTCGATCACGGCCTCCAAGTGCATCTCCACATTCGCTCGATCACAGCCACCAAGTGTATCTCTAAACTCGCACGATTACGGCCTCCAAACTCGCACGATTACCGCCTCCAAGTGCATCTCCAAACTCGATCGATCATGGCCTCGGAGTGTATCTCTGAGTTCACTCGATCGTCATTTTCAGGCGCACCTCGAATTGCTCTCAAGCACCGCCTGCAGCCAGTCCAGATATACCGTGTGTAGATGGGTAGCTATATAGATACATAGATACATAGAT
>Ga0307515_10001601_pt1 | contig 50499 bp, 64 predicted proteins | sample 17_EM_MG_FD_194513 | JGI IMG/M metagenome (GOLD analysis project Ga0307515, IMG submission 194513) | Populus trichocarpa ectomycorrhiza microbial communities from riparian zone in the Pacific Northwest, United States - 17_EM | ecosystem: Host-associated > Plants > Roots > Unclassified | place...
GTGTGTAGCTGTGAGATAGATTATCGAATTGTACTATTCGATATAGACATTATATATTATCACTCCCAGAGAGTCTGGCTCCAGGTGCACCGGAATTGTCTTGGAGACGAGTGTTGTAGTCCCAGCAGCTCCGAAATTTTACCACCTTAAACGCATGATTTTATAGCATTCTGAAGACGACTTCATACTCTTTAGAATATTCTTGTATTCCGTTCCGCTACGTCAGGAGTGTTGAGGAGCACCTGAAAGTACTCTCAGAGCACCTGAGAGGCACATCGTTTTGCATTCAGCCTGTTCGGGAGCTTCTGGGAGCTTCTGGAAGGATCGGCGTGGCTGTTCAGAACAGCTGAGTCATCGAGTTATGACTTCCGAACCATTTTACATTTTGCTGATGATCCACTCTGACAGAGCCATTCCGCCTGGACGGAAATGTTTTTTGCTGATGTGTATGATCTGGTTTCTTCTGTTGATCAGTTGTCACATTTCGGCGTTCCCCTTCTCTCTCCTTCCAGGTCCGTCTTTCTGCTCTCGCTGTCTTACTAGCCTCTTGTTTCTTAACGTAACAATTGGCTTTCGCAATATGGTTCCCCTTGCAGTTGACGCACTTGTTGACATTATGGGTGCCGTTCTGTGCTGCATTAGCTTTGCAATCTACCACGTTGCACTTATGATCGTTTGTCAAATGCCTCCCCGTGCACAACATGCACGCCGGCATCTTCAATGACCCACACTTCGAATCAACATGTCCCCATCTGCTGCACACTCCGCAAAAGCAGTCCGGTCCGGCATTCATAAACTTCTCCACATCATACTTCACTCCTGCCGGCCTCAAACCTCCCTTCAAAACACTTTCGGCAATTAAACTTCCTTTGACCGCAAACATAACCGAAGATGTTTTCTTTCCTTCCACCTTCTTTTTCTGCACATCTTTCGGTCCTCCAATTCAGTTGATAGCGAGGGGCAACACCACCCCCTCATTCTCAGCCTGCAATTCTTGCCTCAATTTTTCAAGTTCTCCTCCCGTCTTCTTCCCCAAATACCTATCAAAATTGATGTCATGCATTTTCACTCTCTCCCAGAGTTCATTTGTCTCGATGTCTACAATTCCTGCATCCACCTTTCTTGCGGCCTTGATCACTATCTCCCTATACTGAATCAACATTTCGGCTGTTGCTCCCGGGGTCGTGATTGTTGAAAGGCATCCTCAGGTGTTCTTGGTAACTCCCTGGATGCGAACAAAATATGGAACCTTCGCCTCAAAAAGTGCTCTATTCACTTCCGATGAAATATCCAAATCTTTCTTCTGAGAAAGGGGGAGGCCATTATCCCTCTTAAAGGTGACCCTCCTCTTCTCCATCGAATTCTGACCTGGGGGAACCGGCTTCATATCATCCTTCTTCTGCTGCCTCTTAACCTCAACAAAGCCATCTCCCTTCTTCTTCTGTTGCTGCCCCGATTGTTGTTGTTGTTGTCGCTGTTCGGGTTGCTTCTTTGGTGGTGGTGGTGCTGCCGCTCTCTTTGCCCACGGATCACTCTTCTTTTCTTCCGGTTTCTTATCCGGTTTCTTCTCATTTGGCTTCTGAACATCCGGCCTCATTCCCCCAGCCTTTGGTCCCTTCGGTACTTCCTTTACCTCCGGTTATTTCACCTCCTTTGTTTTTTTTTCCGGTACTGCTGGCACAATAGTCAGTCTCTTCGCAATCATAACTTGTCCACTCAGGGTGAACTTCAGAAACTCCTGCTTCTTTCCTCCTGGTGGAATAATTGGTGCGTGTTTTGATGCCTCCAACTCTTGTTCTTCCACCTCCATGCTCTCGAGTACCCTAGCTACTTTCTCATTTTCCTCCTCCGAAAAAGTCGCTCCTGGTTCAAACTCGATATCACTCATCTTTTCCTCCTCAGGGTGGCTTCTACCTGTTTCCCCCTTCGGATTTCTGTCTTTTTCCCCTCTTCTTCAGCTGCATCCTCAAACCTCTTTACCACTCTATCCGTCAGCTGATCAATCATTCCTTCCATGCAATCCCTCATCGCATTTTCAATTGTCTTAGCCATATTCACCTGAGCGATCTTGGCCAATCTCTTTTCCGTCTTGCTCAACCTATCGTGAAGCTTTTCCGCCCTTTCTTCTGCATACTCCCTTTCCAACTCTACCTCGGTAGGTATGTTCTGGGCAATTTTTCCTGTCGACCCAACTGCCGCATCCGTATGATTCTGCCTCGCAGCTATGTGGCACGCCTGTTCACCACACCACTCCAAATAACTATCATCATATTTCGCCTTGTTGATCCTAAAATCCCTCAGCCCATTAGTGTTCTTAAGATAGTAACCAATAAACGCCTCGAGATTAATCTCCTTATTCTCATTGGTTTCCTCCTCTGCAGGCTTGGCCCAATCAGCCTCCAACTTTCTCCTGCTTGGTGTCTGCGGCATATTCGGGATTGGTCGTTCGGGCGTTTCCGGCCTCTTTACTCCCTTCCCCTTATTGCGCTTTTTTCCCTTCTTTGTTGGGGTCATGTAGGGCAACTCGTCCCTCCACTCCACCTCCGTCATCGCACCTTCGCTGCTGTCGCTGATTTCAGATTTTCTCGGAATGGGTGTGTAGACTTTCCGGGTCTCTTCCATTCCCTCTTCTTTTTCCACCTGTTGCCTGGTATTTGCCTCCGACTGAATATACCTCCGCGCAATGATTCCAGCACTAGCCCTAGGAGTCGAAAAAGGATCCTGAGGAATAGCGCTTGGAGGTAGGCCCAAAAGACTTCCATCCTAATTTGTAGACGGCGCAGGGGACTAAACCCCCTCCCTTGGTGTATGCGATGGGAAGGAAACTTCACTTCCCCCGTAATTCGTAGTCAGTGGTGGTGACAACTCCAATGAATCCTCGCTCCCATACCGTGTAATTCCCATAACTCCAGTTTTTCCCATCAGGTCGGAGTACGCTCTCATTTTGTCCAGGTCGCTTGGGAGCTGTCTTGTACCGATTCTGGAAGTTGCTTGACTAAACTCGCATCTTCGTAACTCATCTTCGATACGGGCCTTATGAACTCTGTATTCGAACTCATCCTTTTCCTCTTCAGCCTTGAGTCTCTCGTACTCTGCCGTTCCGAAAAATGCTCTTTCCTCCGGGTTTGACTCTGGAGGCATAACTGATTCACCGGATTCCGTGAGTGGTCCGGTAATCTTATCGAGTTGCGCGCCGATTCCGCTGCTAGAGGTAGCTGACGTCCCAGAAGCGGACATTCTCTCCTCAAAATTCTCCTTCGCCATCTTTAGTATTTCCTTAAGAGGTTCCGATTTCCTGGCTCCGAAGAGACTCATTTTGGCTCCTAGGTAACTGAATTTGAAGAAAACAGCTGAAAACCGAAGCAAAAGTTTTCTGACGATAGTAGAATTGATTGGACGATAAGGGTCTTGGCAAAACTAAAAGGTGGTGTGGTGTGTTGTCGGAGGTGTATTTCCAGTGCCGTGGGAAATTACCGAAAGATGGTGAACTTAATCTGCCTACTGAGCACTACTTCGGCTTCGGAAAATTGGATAAGAACGCGATCGAGCGGAGGGTCTCCAAGTTGCTGAATGATCATACGTATATCTTCGAATACAGCGACAACGTGAAGGTAATTTCCTCGCGCACTCCTCTGCGCGCTTCGTTGATCTTGATTCATAAGCGCGAATACCCATATATTATGAAGGTCATCGCACAACCCATGCTTGACCACTTTTCTCGAAGGATGGCTAGAGCAGACCCAGAGATCCTAACCTAGATCTCCTTGCCCAGATGAACCCGACTCTAATATGTCTCACTGCGTTTCTCCTGCAGCGGAACCTTGAGGCCTGTAAATCGAGGAAATCCCAAAAGATGCAGCAACTTGACAGTAATGCACGCCGTGAGTTTTCCCCACAGACTCCGCGATTATCCACACCCATCCTTTTGACTGATCCTTATGACTGGCAGCTGGTTTCGAGTACCACCTACAGGTGTGGCATAGTAACTATGAGTCTCCCGAACATTCCGCCACAGCGGTGGAACTCATGAGGTGTTTAGTTCGTTACATTATGATCGACCCGAGGTACAGATCTGTCGATAGTGATAGGGCACTCAAGACTAAGCCTGTGGTCTTTGGAGACCGCACTGCAAGTACCGCTGCATTGAAGGCACGTCTCGCTGAGGGGAAGAAGCGCCTGGAGATGGAAATCGAGGAGAGTGAGGAAGACTCAAGCGACCTGACCGCCGCGGGTTATTCAGGCGCTGAATGTATTAGCTGTCTCGCACCTGTATGACAAGTTCCTGGGTGCTACCTGAATGGATACCTGAATGGATGCCTGAGGTTCCTTTGCTTGAAATATTACGCCCTGGTTTGCATTCGTCAAACTCCTGCTTTAGTACGATAACGTTTCCAGCTAGAGATTGAAAATATGGCTGCTTTGAGACAATACTCCCCAGAGTTTGGGTACAATTCACAGCTTTACAAGGAATGGATGAAATGTGCCTCCATTGTGGACGAACTTTGTAGTGACGATTCTGCTCCGAGTGGGCACATGGTGTCATCAGTGTCACGTTGGCGAGTAAGACTGAATGGATGCGGCAGATATCCAAAACCGCGGCAGTAGAGGTGGTCGATAGGGGTTGTGCCATGGATCCTTTCTTCGTGGGTTATAGATTCCACATCAAGCTTTGTCATAGGCAGGCCTCCCAACAGTTTAGTGGTATGCCGGTTCTCAGCGGTAAACTAGTGCAGAAGGTAATTAGTTGTAGGCAGTGCAGTGCAGTTTAGAGGCTTCGTAGTTCAGTAGAGTACAGTTTGGCGTTTGAAAATAAACCAGTTTACCAATAGTCATACAGTGTATTGAGATGTGAAAAATACGCTGAGAAGAGACTCTGTATGTGCATAATCTACTAGGTCGACTGAGAGACGATGTGCACGTGACGGTCAATAAATAGGCATGGAGTAGTTTGCACCGGTTTAATCCAGTTTGTACTAGTTCAATCCAGCTTGCACTGTGTTTTAATCCAGTTAAACAGTCTACTGGTCCCCAACTGGTTTAATAAACTGATTTAACATGCAGTGCAGTTGCAACCCTTAAATAGTTGGTATATACAGCATAGTGTAGTTAGGTGCAGATTTCCCAACTGGTTTCCACCGTTGGGAGCTCTGCCATAGGCCGGGGATACTACTTCCAATGATGGATCTCCACCAGCGGACTTGTATTCGGCGGAAAACACCTACACCTGTGGTTAGTACGTTCTCCGGCCGGTGGATCTCGTGGGGTTCACTACCACAAAGTTCCGTGCAGTTGCATATTGAGGGCATGGGGGGGGGGGGAGGATGGAGGCGGATAACTTGAAGGCTCCATTCTTGATTTCACCGCCATTGAAGTTTAATGCGTGAAGAATCCCCCCCCGGCAGGAGAAAAGCTTCAAAGTTACACACCTAGTAATCTTATCCTCTGAATACCCTTTTACTTTCAAGCGCCACAGGTTCTTGCACACAATATCCACCGTACACGTAGGCTAGTGGGCGCTACGTAGATAGACCGCTGAATCCGTGTGGAAGTTTCAGTAGTTTATTTGTGTAGTTACCACATCTAAAGCGGATGCTCATCATCCAACCCCAGGCTCGGGGGTATTTAGCATTCCTGTATGGCAGAACAGAAACGCGACATTGACATCTAAATTTACAACCTCGTCAGCATAAAACATAATCTTATGACGCCACCAACCGTTGTCTCCGTCAAGCCCAATCATCCTCCGAGACACTAGTACTACTAGTACTATTATAGATTACCTCGGGCTTAGTGATGGGTTTGAGCTGAGTCGACTAGGGCTATCTGTTTCAGAAGCTTGAGTTTTGACTCAAGCTTTTGCAGTGCACTTATCACGAGTTTTGGTCTAGTTATTCTGAGCTCTGGGTTTGGGACAAATTTAGAGGTCCGGGTACATCCGAGGCTTTTGGCCGTGAGTTCGCTGAAGTCTGGATATTTCTGCGATTTTTATAATCAGAACCCAAAGCTCGAGCTTAGGTAGGCTCAACCTTACTGATTTGGCTTAAGCTCATGTGAGCATGAGCCAAGTCGGCTCGTGCTCATTTTACAGGCTCGACTCGAGCCAACTCACGCCCAACACTAACTCAAGCTAGCAGACGAGTACTATTGTGGCTTTGGTGAAGAGAATTGGGCTACGTAATAGGAGCTTACTTGAAACTCATTCTATTGAATATGCGTTCTGGGACTCAGATTCCACCTACAGCTGCGCCTGCACCGCGACATCCGTTTCACTCGCAATAGTAGCAAACCCCACTTTCTTCTCCACGTAATCAAATGCCGTCACGACATTATCCAAAAAGATACCACCAATGATCCACAGCTGCTCCAACCCCGCAAACGCCTCCCCTTCACCGGGCAAGCTCACAATACTAGATACCATCCTAGTAGTCTTCGGATCTACTATGCCCCCCAACCCAAAATCTTGTTTCCTCAGCTCCAAACTCCGGCCGGCAAATACAAACTCCATGCTCCGTAAACTCGTCTCGGGGAAGCTAAACATCCCCCGCTTCCCCTGTACATCCTCCGACCCAGGAATCGCAGCCTTGACTTTTCGGAACACACTATCACTGGTAACAATATACGCCGTCCCCGTATCGATCAACGCCAGCTGCTTCCGAAACACCACCACCCCATTAACCCGCACCTCATCAAGCCCCACAATCCACCTCTCCGCCCCGCCCATCATTACCCTCGGACACCACGCAATCTCGCCGGTATACCACTCCCTGCCCACAGTACCAACCACCAACTGTCCCCGAGGCTGCATCGTCCGTTCCCTATCAATCTTATCCGCAAGCTTCGGATCGTTCCTGGGCCCCACCAGCGTGAGCATCGCATTCTTCACCTTCCCCTGCCCCCTCAGTGTCTGCACGATATTCCGTCCCCCGCCGAAGCCGAGGCCAAGGAGGCCATTACTTTTGCTCCCGCGGAACGCAGAGCGGATGGAGTGTGCGGGGGCAGCACCAAAGAGCTGGGCGGTTGCTACCAGCCCGCCGAGGGAGATTGTGTCGGTGAAGAGTGAGGCGATCAGGGTACTGCCGTCGCCGTATGTGACGCTGGTTCTGGAGCGGAGGTTGGCGGAGGTGCTGGAGTTGGCTGGGATGTACATGTTCTGGTCTGAGATCTGGGTGTCGAGGGTGGTGAGGAGGGATTGGACCCAGAGGAGGGTAGAGCCGGTGTCGAGGTCGATGTAGAAGGTATTGGGTGGGGTGCCGAGGTGGATTTGCGCGTGCTGGAGGCGTCAGGTGGAAGTGTAATTCGTCTCGGGGTGTGGGGTTTGGAGTATAAATAGTATGTGCACTTTTGAGTAACTCTCATCAGAATTACCAGCCAAAGATACATGGCGGTGGCTTGTGCTGTTTATACTCCCAACCCCAGCACCGAGTACGAGCATTCCGAGACCAATGGGTGTACAGGAATGGGGGGACGTACATAGTTTAATGGTTCCGAACCGTTCCAGACATCTGAGATCAGCTCGATGACGGCGGATTGGGTGGCAGCGGGTATTTTTGGCTCTTCTACTAGAGGCGTTTCTGCTCCTGTTGCGTCTACGTCTACTTCGGCTTTGATTGGGCCATGCTGGACGTCGGGGAATATCCCCGCGAGGGAGGCTAGGGCTTCATGACAACGCGGGGTTGTGTATTCGGTTATTGTCCTGGATACCAGGTCGACATCGCAGATGCCGTTTTTGCGAATGAAGTCGGGTTTGCAGAAGTTTTTGTTGAGGTAGGATGTGGGAGCAGCCATGGTTGCGGTTGATTTTGGGTTACATACTACGGCCTGGAGGTTTTGGGGGTTTTAGGCGCGCGAGTTGCGTACCTACATAATATGTACATGCATTCTCAAAGACCCGTGGAAAAGCTTTGATGATGCGCATATGTGCTGCGCATTTGTATGATGTATGTTCCGTAAGACGTGCATAGCGAACGTTAACTGGTCTCACATCAGCCCTGTCAGCTATTTATAGCTGCTGCATAGTTAGACGCGAATCATATGTGCGCAGAAACGCCTTAGCTCATATCCCAATACCGCCCTGTCAGCGTGCGGGGGTCCCATCCCACACAACGTCCAAAACATGCGCGTAGCGCACAGATATAGATGGGATGAGGGGACATAAATATGCGCTACAAGCCAGTAATTTTGAACATCAACCATCATGTTCGTACCACCAACCGTACCATTTTCCGGGGTCCCCGAAGGTCCCATCAAATTCGAGAGTGCCTACCCCACCCTCCCCTCCACCGCACTGCTAACTATCGCAGCATTCGAGCACACCGCAATCGGCGACAACCTCATCCTTTCCACGGCCTCTGGCTCCTCCGAGCTCGCGGGGAAATACGTGCTAAAAACCGTTGCGGGAATTGAGTTAACAGTAAGAAAAGTCGTTGGGTTCGCGGGGGATTACTATACAGTCCCTGGAAATAACGCAATCACGGGGAACTATGAGAAACCCACGCCGTCGTTCGAGAAGATGAAAGAGAATGCCAAAGCTGCCGCAGATACATTAGCACAGAATGCGAAGGGGTATTTGAAGGCGATTGATGCGCTTTTTCAGAAAGAGGAGACGGCGTTGGAGACGGCGTTTAGACAGGGCATCGCGGAGGCTGTGGCGGTAAGACTTCTGTAGAATGGGAAGGAGATAGGCTGATGGATGTAGTATCATACACGTGTGGATGGTATGCGGTGCGCTGTTGTTGTTGGGATTGTGGAAATCTAATGGGGAATAGGAATGCCGACTGATACGGACTACACAATCGCTACACTGGGTTATTATGCACGGATAGGTTGGTACAATTTTGACCACTTCGGTAAGTCACAGACTCCCGTTGGCACAGCTGTATCTTAACGCACCAACAGGCTCGGACGCCCACGCAGCATATACCGCCTGTCACGCCGTTGCGTTAGACCTAGCTGCAGCTGGCGGGGGAAACGAAGCAGCTCTCAAAGATGCATATTTTATGGATGCTTGGGGTCTTCACTTCCTCACCGACGCATTCAGCAGCGGGCACCTACGGGTTCCACGGAGAGCATTGCATGATGATAACTTCGCGAAGGCAGGGGCCGGTATGTACTCGAACGGATGGACTGTTGTGCTGCAGCTAATCTTTTGCAGGAGGGGTTGCTGAGGTGCCAGTTTGGGACATACAGTGTCGATACTCTCATGATGAGGACAGCGCTTGCGGGTTGTTGGTCCGGAATGAAGAAGGGAGTGAGTGGATTGCGTATGGGGATAAGGAGTACTTTAGTGGTCAGGGCCGTATAAATCGCCTGCGGTGGTTCGTTGCCCCATCTCTAGCTCCAGGACCCGCTAACACCAGGCAGTGAACGTGCTGCACAAGCCAGTGTCGACGAAGTCTACGCGGCCTTTGAGTCGGGAAACATTCCACCAGTCTCATCCTATGCTACATTAAGGCTGGCCCCGAAGATCCAAGAAGCTATAGTTTCCGGCTCAAATCAAGGGTGGAGCAATGGTACCTTTGATAGCTTTCCGCCTCTCTGGATTTACAACTCTTCTTCAAAAACATTTGTCTGTCGAAGGAATGTAGATGACCACTCAGATTTCTCCTGGGAAACCGCCTATCCCGGGTACGAATGGTGGCCACCGGGTCCATCCAAAAAGGCAGCATCAGTCAAAAGCTCCGCTTACAGAAAGTCCGGAGAGTATCCACCCTCAAAACCCATAGAACTCCAATCCGGCGGCTTCGTACAGATCCAGCGATTCCCCGACGACAAGAGCCCGGGATCATGGTCCACATCCGCCAATGTTTTCGGCCCCATTGCCGTCGAGCTCCCAAACGCTTCCATCACCTTCTCCCTCCGCAACCGATCCCGAAAATTCACAACCGACGCCGCAAACATCCGCACACTGCATTGGAGCAAATACTTCCACACTCCCACCGGGAAAACCTCCTTCGTGCGGTTCACACATGACGGCGATTCCACCCACGACCTCAAAATCGATGGCTGGAGCTTCGAATTGAACCAACCCGACAAAACCTCGCAGGTGGTAAATTTCGCCGACCTCGATAAATCCCCCCTCATTCTCGCCCAGGATTTCTCGCAGCACCCACTAGTCCCTCGCTTCCCGGGCCCCGGGCTTTCCAGCGCCCGGTACTTCGTCGCACCGTGGACCGACCCCGACCAAACCCGCCCAGACATCATCGCGGTGACCTTCACCGACGAGGAATCGCAGCCGCGAATCACCGTCCTTGGCTCGTCGGCGGGCCTTCTCCCCCCGTTCACGCCAAAACTCGACTTCTTCGACACCGCGGCCCCAAAGACCGTTTGGTCGCACGTCAAGCTTCTTCACCTCCCCAGCAACACCACCCGCCTCCTCGTCGCCAACGCCGTGCCCACAAATACAATCCATATCTCCCTTCTCCTCCGCGACTACACATACTCCACCACCTCCACCGTGCCGGAACTCATAGTTCGCCAGAGCACCGTGACCCTCGACGGCGCGGCAGGGCAACAAACACAGCTCCTCGTCGGCGACGTCCTCGGGACTGGCACAGACCAGCTAGTGGTCACAACCGGCGGCAGAGTCCAGATCTTCCAGATCTCCATCCTCCCCTCGGGGGACCTATCCTACACCCGCGCCGACACCCCCTCCGCCACCGGCGCCCTGGACGGGGGGAATAACCAGATTCTTACCGCCCTACTAGGGAGCAACATCCTCACCATCTCGTCCACCAATAAAAACGGCAAGAAAACAATCTCGTTTGTAGTTTCGGCAATGGGAGGACCTGGGGTGACGAGTGAGATTGAGGATGTGTTGGCGGGGGAGGGGTATGTGTCGGTTTCGTGGCATCGGGGCGGGGAGAAGGAGGTGGTTGAGGTGTTTGGGTGGTATGGAATGCTTGGGGCGAGGGTATTTGCTATGGGTGACGGGGGGGAGTTTGCAGCTACAGGTGTGTGTGCAACGCTGGGGCAGGTTAATACAGTGGGGGAGATATTGGGGTGGGGACCGGGGGTGGAGTGGGGGGATGTCGAGGGGTATAATCCCAGGCCGGAGATGTCGAGGGGCCTGGGGAGGGGTTGGTGCTTGGGATACATAATAAGCCAATGTTAGGATACATAGTAGTAATTCAGACTTAATTTCTCTTCTTTTACACTTTCGGCAGCAACCAGATAAACCACAGAAATATCCACACTCCGACGGTGCACCCACACGGCAAGACGCGATCTATAGACTCACCCGCCATCCGAGCGGTATTCCACCATTCCGCACATCTGCGATGTATCCTGTGCCCGCAGGGGTTCACCGCTACGAAATCCCGCTGTAAGTCAGCGGAAGGGCTGGAGAAACATACGGGGGCGGTGCAGTCGCAGGGCATGGTTTGAGGGGGTAGGAGGGAAGGGGGGAGGAAGAGAGGAAGGGTTATAAAGAGGGTTGAAAGATGAATGGTGTGCAAATTGAAGAACGGAAGGAGGGGGGCAAGGTGTTTGAAGGTATGGTATGCAGCTTGAAGGAAGAGGAGGGTTCAAGTGCATCGGATTTCCGATTGTGTAGACTTTTCCACAGAAATAAAGAAGTTGACGCTGTAAACCCATGGCAGTTAGGTTTGTCCCTGAATTTCCTAGAGCGAAACCCTCTATATAAACCCTCCCTTAACCTCCCTCCCCTCACCCTCATCAACATCTACATAGCCGACACCGGCACTCTTCTACCTCAGCGGATATTCTACCAGCAACCGCAAGGCGGCAGCATCCGCCGTTAAGAAGAGTGTAAGTTTTCTTCTAAGTTTGTGCATATGGGAACAAGGGCAGATATGCGCACCAAGAGGGGAGGAGCCACCCGACCTGAGCAGCATGGACGACATTAGCACTGGCGAATACACCTTCCAAACTTCGGCTACACTACAACCTCAGCCTCTTGCCGATGGCTAGATACACTATCATGGCCCTCCCGAGCTGCATGGTTGGATCTTGCGGGTTCTCGGTCGGAAGATGTGGCCACAGCGCCGGTCTACCCTGCGTCATTAGGAGATTGAGGAACTTGACCTAAAGGAGAAATTGGGGCTCGAACGCACATCTTCCGACATAATTGCGAAACTTAACTCCGGATTTGCAAAAGGAATAGAGCGTCTCCGTCGAAAATATTCAATGGTTTCATCGAGATGGGAAGTATCGAGGTGAAGGAATCCAAATTGTGTTTCATTATGAAGCAGTCAACGTCAGAAGTCTCACATCACAGGCTAATACACGGAAGACCGTCTAGTTCTTCATCCTCATAGAGATAACTAGAAAGGATCCCCTACATATCGCGTCCTTCGATTGTTATACTGTCCCAACCCAGTCATTCCTCGCCAATATCACAAAGGAAGAGTGTCAGACAGGAATATCTTGCCGCAGCAAGTGCTAGAGCTGTTGATCACAAGGAATACAAAAGTTACAGGCAGCAGTTCTGAGCCTGCAAGAAGCTTAGAATGCAACAAGAAGAGAAATGTGGAGAGGCGAAAAGTCTGGGCACGAGAGCAGGAATTAGCAGAATTGGGTAAATTCATGTGCACCAACATCCAATTCTACCAATTCCATGTACAATGTTGTGAATTTAATGATATCATAGCATGATGTCATATATAGCTGACAATGTCATGCATGAATTTGTGGGATTTGGTGCTTTGGTGCTGGTGCACATGAATAAGGACTTTTGGAACCTGATGTGTATTAAATACTGAATTTCCTAAATCATGCATCAAAAATAATTTGTAAAATCTAGTATCTGAGCATGATGCACATCAAGTTCTAAAATTCCTAATTCATGTGTATAAACACTGAATTCTGCTAGTCGGTACATGACGTTGTCAGATAATGTTAACCACTACACAAAGTCATACCATGATGTGGTACTAAGCTGTTGTGGTGTAAAACTACTGAAACTGGGTGTTGGTGTGCATGAAGTTACCCAGTTCCATTAATTTCATGCACGACATCATTAAAACGGTATTTTAACCATTTTACCGCACCTAGTCTGTCATACGGCTTTTTTTTCGCTGGCGCTAGCTGACAGACTATACCGCACCATACGTCATTGCATGTGTCGCCACGCCTCCTAGCCATCCGCCCGTACTTTACCTAAGCAGCCTCCGTTAGTCAAGTTTGTTCCTTTTCAAATTATCAGACTACATCCCCGCTATCCCCGCCCACTCCTATAACAGAAGAAAAACGTGAGATACGCCCTTTAAGAAGGCGTCAAAAGGCATCACGAGAAGGCGTCATAAAGGCATTGTAACGTGTCATAAAAGAATCTTAAGGCGTTACATCACGTATTAAATTTTCATGGAAAGACATCCAGAAAGGCATCATATCAGTTTATATGGAAACATATCCAAAAAGGCGTCACCATGTAATTTCTATATTACAAAAGCGTCAAATCACGCATATCATGCCCTCCCCCGACGTCTTGTAAGGATACTTCGATACGTGCACCTCCACTCCATTTCATTTTCCCACAAGCTCGAGGCCTCGTTAGTGTGCATATATACAAGTCTTCTAATCAGTTAAAGTAAGTATATGCATCTCCCTTCTCTTCTTTCTACGCAGTTCTAAACCACGGGCAACGAAGCAACCACGCCGTTTTTCTTGACGGCAACATAAAGCATTCTCTCACCGTTGGGCGCAGTTGTAGTAAACAGTTCCTGACGCAAATGCATCCCTGAGCACTGGAGACGGTTCCAAACGGCTCCTGGAGTGACGACACACGGCATATGGTTCCACCCACCCATATATGTGCTGGTGTTGTCTTTAAAATTTATTTTAAGGGTAATCACTTCTAAACTAGACCGTTTGCGGTAGCAAGCTGTACTGAACTATTCCATCTGTTAGAGGCAGGCGGAATACCTGGCATGGGCATATATAGACCCAACAACGGGAGATCATGTAGCTCGAAGAGCTCCAGGTACGTCGAACCGGTATCATCCAGGACGGCAATGTCAAATGCAGGGTAATTGGGACCCCGGAGACGGACGGAGTAGAAAAACTAGTTAAATCACAGTATCAGAATATCAATGTTAACATTGATACATCCGCCTGTATAGGCATATATTCTCCTATCTAGGATTATTTGCGGCTTGCGTACGCTGTGTGTCTTTGCTACCGAGTCGCTCAGAAGGAAGGTGGCTCTAGCAAGCATCTAGGGCCGAGGACCTACATCATTCGTCAGACTCGATAGCAGAAGGGTAGGGGTTAGGGTGCAATGAACAACCTGCTCCATCTAGCATATTCCGACTCCGCTTTCATCCTGCTGCCACTCATCGCAGAGACTGAGATCTGCGGGCGGGTTTTCAACCGGGCTAAGTTTTAGCTTGCCGTTGTAGAGATACGCGGTCGATCTCAGGGTAAGGGTGAGCTTGCGGCCTTTGTAGAGCTTGATAACTGCATTAATGTTAGTAACGTCTGCTTCGTGCAGATTCTCGCAATGATTCCACCAGTCCGGACGGATCCCAGTCTGGGGTAGGGCTCGGTCTAGTCTAGACTGGGATCAGTCCGGTCCGAACTAGTCTGAACTAGACTATGACATGATTTTTTGCAGTACGAGTCCGGTCTGAGGTAGGGCTCAGTTCGGGATCGGACCGGACCGGACTGGTTCACTCCCGGACTACTGGAATCATTGGATTCTCGGTCTCCAACAATTTCTCCAACTCTTCGATTCGATCTAGGATGATGGGATTGAGCTCACTAGAAGCTTCCGGATTTGCGCTATGGACAAACGAACTGTTAGCGGTTGCGAGGTGCAACTATGAGACCTACCTGACAGGTTGGTAGGCTCCTTCTCTCAACAGGCCACGTAAGGTACGCTTAGCGTTGGGATACTCCTTCCGGTACCGTCAGCGATATACTTAGTGAGCATAGCAATGGCTTCGTCACGGTTGCTAGATGACAAAATTGGCTATAAATTGCGATAAAAAAATAAACCTTGACATCGCCGGCGTACTCGGATTTAGGCTGGACCATTGTCAAGATGCGTGCTGGCAGTGATGATTGTAAGCTGGGGAGAAACGTATTACTGCTACGGTACGGAAAAGGTAGGGAGGAGAAAGAAAGATATTATCGGTAGGTAATGCCCCACATAACATCTAACTAGCCTCTCCATCGGGCAACGGTCACCATGGGGACATTGGTTAAAACCACAGCAAAAAAAAGATAGTTATCTCTCGATTGTCACAGTTAAAAGCACGGATAAGGGAAGGCTTTCCTGTACTCTAGTGACACTATTTTTCACATCCGCGAAAGTGCAATCGAATATAGACTGCGCTACGCGCACACGCACACACGCGCAGCTCATAACAAGCTTCCCGTAGACCCCTGCGCGACGCGCAGTCTATAACCATCTATAGTCGATCCATAGACATGTGCACGTGGGCCTATGGAACGATATATGGCTGGTGGCCGGCCGGTCGATGGAGATGGACCTATGCCAGCCTTTACTGCCAGCGGGCTTCGCTGGTATACCGGTACTGTACACACTATGGATGTTATCACTGAATACGCTTGAGAGCCCCTGGCGCTTGAGAGCCTGCTTGAGAGCCTTCTTGAAAGCCTGGCTGAGAGCCTGCTTAGAGCCTGCTTGAGAGAGTTGCACTTCGGGAGGAGTAGCGTTTTCCATGGGAAGCTTTGGGCTGATGGAAAACTCTGAGTTTGTGGAAGCTTTGGCCAATAGAAGGCTCTAAGTCTGTGGAAGCTTTGACGATGACGTTGACATAGCCAACCTACTTGTCTAAGTGCTTCCGGTACCATCACCATCACCATCACCACCACCATCCCTAGACCGAATGCGCACAAATATGCCCAAAATCGATTGGAAGTGGGCTACTAATTCCGCTGGAAAAACTAAGTCGGAGACCTACTCTCCCCAAGATTCAAATGTCTACCTTTGCTGCAGAATCAGCTGTTGCAGGTTATCCGCGGGCACCCCAAGACAAAGAATGCTATCACTCGTAGGAACACCACTAACTGCGTTCAAAGAGGCTCCGTTCGGCCCGGTTTTATCCCATATCAGTGCGAAGCGAGGGGCGTGGCTTTAGGAAATGGAGGAGGCTAGAGACTTCTCGCTAGTCTAAACTTCGACTGTTGGTCCCGAGGAGATATAGTTATACCCCATCATTCGGATATGCTATAACACGCTAGAATGTTGGGGAAGCCTGGCAAGAACTCAAGGTTAAAAGGTTAAAACCTCAGTGAACGTCAATTGATCAACCTGCTCTCAACAAGTTACCCCAACACCGGAGCTTCAACTACCCAAGCTTAAGCATTCAACACCTGTGCTGCTATAATATGAGAGTATACCACAACCCCAGGCCGGCAGTTCACTATCATCCTTCCCCAACACAGTTTTTCTTCTAGAGCCTATCAATCACTATGGTTCATCACAGAGCTTTTGAAGACTGCTGTGGAGAGTTCTGCTGTCAAGTCCACTGCGAAAACTACCTATCCGGAAAACGGGTCTGCAAGGAGCGGGTTTATGAGGAGGACATCGTCTTGCTAATCCTACGGAGGAAGTGGGCAAAGGAGCTAACTGGACGAACGGGACCCAGGCACATGTGGGCCACTTTCAGTAGCAGAGCTAAGGATCGAGAGGTGTCATCGTTACCGTCTTACCTAGCTCCCTTGCAGAAAAAAGAGAAGAGGAGGGAGGACGGCAGTAGTACCTGAACAGTCTCCTCTTGGGATAGCCACACTAGGGAAAACTGTCAAAGCAAGGGGCAAGAAACAGCTCACCAGAGAAAAGTCGTCGACACAGGATATCCCAAGAATCGGAAAGCTGTGTGGGGCTGCTGAGGGATTCCGACCAGTCTCGGCGACACAATTGGGTTGTTTTGGTGTACAAGGTTCTAGTTGCAATTGGGCGCTTGCAGGTATCTTTATATGGTGTCTGGGCTTTTGTTACTTCTCTCTTTGTCAGATAGATAGTTTAACAATACTGCAGTCTCCCAGCATGTGTACTTTTAAGCTAAGATTAACATTTCTCCGAATAAATCTTCGTCTTTCCGCCAAGATCTAAAATCTTAGCACCTCCCGAAGCCGCTGGAGACTTCGCTACCAAGGAGAACCTTAACGTACGAGTTTTCGAGCTTCCAATTCTCGGTTGGGAGATGCGGCTCCGGCGCGGTCTTCCAGTGCATCACGAAGAATTTGAGAAACTTGGCCTAAAGCAATTAGAGTTCGACCACACGTGCTTAGACATAGGTGCAAAACTCACCTCGGGATTTGCACGTGAGATAGAGCGTCTACATCTAATGTAGGTCTTGCCATGCTGTTCTGTGAAGGTATAGTTGATGATGGAGAGGTTGCAGGGTTGGATGAACGGGAGCTTGTCGTTGCTCTGGGGTTTGGGTTGGGTTTCTAGGTGCGGGGCCCGGGGTGCTGCGGAGCTTACTACTTTGTGCATTGAATTATCTCATACTTTATGCATTGAATTATCTAGGATGTTGTACAATAGCGCACGCGGCGGAGTCAATTCCACAATTTTTATTTCTTTATAATTACATCCATGCCCGAAGGCTGTTAAGGTATTTTGCTGATGTTGGGTTAAATATGGACTTTAAAGACTGGTTGACTGGGCCCGGGGACAAACTCCATGCTCATTATGAAATGTATTGCTAGTCCGGTGCATTCCGTACACATGTCGCCCGACCTTAGGTTTTAAGTTCCGAAGAAATGTTTTCCAGATGACAGTCAACTATTCACGGTCAAAGTTGACTGGTCTTTAAACACACCTTAATTATGTTAATACGATAGTATTCCCTTCTGTTTTCAGGTTCCAGTAAGACGCTAGCCTTCTCAATTCTCATGAGTAAATCGAAGAAGCCAATGTAATTTGACAGTTTGGCGATTTGATGATCAATTCCGGTTTGATCCCAGGGTTCTGTAGAAGCATACCATACAGTCGATCTGTAACCAGCTGTTAACTGAAATCCCTTCCCTTGATAAAGAAGGGTTGTAAAACTCGCTGATAGACTCAGAACATGCACCCCACTACAATCTGGATCAAACAATGCAATAGCAATGTTCAAAAGAGGCCAGTTCAACCGTCAACCACAGATTCGCAAGCCAGTAAACAAATCACTACCAATATACCAACCTTAGAATCCCGCAATCTGTGCTAATTTAAGAGGTTCTAGACTGCAGATACCTGCCTAGCCTGCGGGTATTTGGCTGAATGGTCTAGAACAGATCAGATTTTGACAAACCTGGACTAATCCAGGCCTCCATTCTTCCAATCACTGACATCGCATGGTGGTTTAGACATCGAAAGTGGAGGGATTCTTGTAGGGAGGTAGTAGTCGGGTAGTGACATGAGGATTAAAACTTCTGGAAGGTGTACTACATCCACAGCTTGTTACTCGATATTAGGGTTCGGGTTCGAATTCCTGAAGGGATGTTTCCGGACAATATAGCTCTAATCAATATTGACTGTTGTTCTTTAAACACACTTCGGATACACTAGTACCCCCAAAATATCGAGCCCTTATTTCATGCACTTTGGAATAGCTGTGTAGAGAAACTCGGGCTGGTCGATGCTTCTAGAACTGTCCAGCGGTTTTGTTTTTGCGGATACCAAAACACAATGTCCCCCCATATTACTTAAGGTCTTCTAACATGCTTTAATCGCTGAGACTTACTCCAACACTAGGCACTAACGGATAAAGACAAGCAGCAAATCATTTGAAGCAACACGTACTAAAGTTTTGGCCATTTATGTCTTGGACATTAGCGCGATACGAGTTTAACTCGAATTAGCTGCCCGCCGAGACAGTTGGAACCCTGCAGTAGGGCGGTGCGAATCCCTCACAAAAAAAAGCATCACTGTTGTCCATACACACTTATGTACCGTCGAGAAAAAGTTAGGGATGAAAGAACGGTTTTTCCTCGGTTGCATAACAGTGTCTTTGTTATTGACATGTTTGCAGCATTTCCGAGCCATTTTCGTCGCGTGTATAACCGTGCTTAAAGCAGCAACCATTACAGAATGGGGCTTAGATGTCTTCCGACAGCCTTTTTCCCAACAGTATGTTGTGAGAAGCTGCGGCTTGGATCTATGGCAGCTCATATGGATGGAGATCTTGCTTCCTGTGATTAAAATGTACATATCGGAAAACCCCGCGGGATTTGCCGATCCACCTTCCACAATAATATTTACTGACTTCTGCGTGCCATCAGCTCAGCCTTTCTAGTCCTCAAACTCTCTTCCTCAAGCTGCAGCCGTAGCACCTCCTGATGCATTTCCCTTCGTATCCTGATCCGTTCTTCCTCCTCTTCGATCACCCGGATCTCCTGATCAATATCCTCATTGGGTTGTGGCAACGGTGATAGCGATGGCGGAGCTACACACACCTCCGGAGCGTGTGCGGCTGGATCATAGCTGTGGGTATCTGGCAGCCGCAGCGAGGCAGCGCGCTCTGGTGGTGATGATACCGTGTCTTCCAAGCACGGCTCCGGTAATGGTGGTATCCTGTCTTCTGAGTCCGACTGGTTTGATACTAGCTCTTTGCTGGTGCCATTGTCCTGATCCGCTATTACTTGTATACTCTCATCCCGCTCCTCCACTGGCAATCCTTCGGGGGGACCGTCTTTTTGCGTTCTCCGCTGTCGCCACGATACAATGAATAACCCAAGCAGGATAACTAATGTCGTGCTGACCGGAACACCGATCAAAATACCAAGGCGGTTGGGCTCGAGTTTTACTGTGTAGTTGGAGGTGGAAGTGGTGGTATTGGCTGGTGTCTAGACTCAATATTTATATTTCGAGGATTATCAAGACATACTTACTAGGATTCCCGGAGCTAGACGGCAGGAAAACAGACATCTGGAGGACGATTAGGCTGCAAGAGAGCGAAGTAGACTGAGGCGACACGGAAGAAGTATCTGTATTTGTCGCTGTGAGGAGACTTTCGCTCGAGCTTAGACTACGTAGAGTAGTGGAAGAGACAACTGTGTCGCTGTTGCAATTGTCTTGCTTTCAACCCAAACTCGCTGTGCTCCGTGGCGTCGTTTCTGCTCTGTGCAAAGATACGCCCTGATCCGGGAGCGTGCTGGCTTTTGAATGGGCCAATATCCAACGAATGCTCTTGGATCGCTTTGCCCCGCTCAAGCAACCAGGAAAAAGGGGGTCCCGTGCGCTAAGTTTCAGCCGTTGATTTAACGGTACTAAATCCCTGCCGGGATGCTACTTAGGTAGTCCAAAGCTTGTTGTTCTGCTGTCTTTGCGTGGCCTCGAATCAGGCTCTCATGTGTATATGCACTAAGCTAGAAGTGGAAGTGATAAAAAGGGAATAGTGTGGCAGGGGTAAAGAAAGTGTGAGAGAATTTCGGTTAGTGTGAAATCACGTGAGATCAAGGGCCGGGGTACGACATGAGGGTGTATATACTACTTCGACAGATTATTACCTGGTACTAGGTTAGGGTTCCTAGCAGAATGTTTCTAGACGACACAAAAGTTAATTCGTTTAAACACACTTCAGATAGGTCAGCAACTCCTCGAATACCTAGCCGTTGTTTCACTTGGAAATAACTTAGAGAAACCTGGGCTATACGACGCGTCCGGACTCAGCATATATTCCGTCCGGCGTTTTATTTTGCAGACGCCAACACGCAATGTCCACCTCAAACACCAGGAAATATGGGCACAAGGCGGATACCAAGCTATACAATTCATTCGAAGCAACGCTTTCCATAGTTTTGGCACTTTTTGAGCGTTTTTGGACACCTTCAGGCGAGATACGGGAATTAGCTGCCCGCGGATATTGCACGAACACTGCAACTGGACGGTGCGAATTCCCCCGCCGAAAATGCATTACTGCCATCCACACACACTTATAGGAAGCTGCGGTTCGGGTCGATGGCAGCTCATATAAAGTATGCCAACCCGAAGTTGTCTGAGTAGATCTTATCCCCTAATTAAAATGTACATATCAGAAAACCCGAATTTCCGACCCATCGTGCTATCCACAACTGCATATTTATCGGCCTCTGCGCGCCATCAACAGCTCTGCCTTCCTAGTCCTCAATCTCTCTTCCTTAAGCTGCAGCCGCAGTACCTCCTGGTGCATTTCCCTACGTAACCTGACCCGTGCTTCCTCCTCTTCGATCATCTGGAGCTCTTGATTAATCTCTCCCATAGTCTGCGGCAGCGGTGATAGCGGCGGCGGGGCGATGTACACCTCTGGGGCGTCTGCTGCTGGGTCGACGCCGTGGATATCCGGTGGTTGTGGCGAGGTATTGTGCTCTGGTAATGGCGATACCGTGTTTTCCGAGTACGGTTGGTTTGGAACTGGCTCTTTGCTGGTGTCCATGTCCGCATTCACCACGACTTCTGCACCCTGCTTCTCGTCCCGCTCCTCCACCGGCAATCCTTCAGGGGCACCACCCCTTTGTCTCCTCCGCCGCCGGCGCCACCAAAAGAATATGCCGAGCGAGAGAAGTAATATCGCACCGAATAGAACGCCGACGGAAATGCCGAGTTTCGAGCTAGAGCTAGACTTCGCGGGTTCTGCTGAGGGACTGGAGGTGGAGATAGGAACCACTGTAGTGGGAGTAGTATAAAAACCTACTATTGCGTAAACCTAATATTTATATTCCGAGAGCTGTCAAGACATACCTACCTGGGGGAGTTGTTGTCGAGGTTATCACACTGATAAGTAGAGCTGTAGATTCTGGGAGTAGCTCAGATGTCGCGGTTATGACACGCCGTGTGGTAGGAGTAGGATTCTCTGTGTTTATTTAAGTATCGCTGTAATAAGACTCGCCCAACTTTGACTACCTTGTGGAAATGCCATGTAACGGGTCGGGTGTTTGTGCAGGTATTTCTGTTTTGCTGTCAATCCAAAGTTGCTGTGGTCGTGTCGCAGCCCTTAATCTGGGTGGGTGTTAGCTTTTGAATGAATCAACATTCGGCAAATGGATCCTAGCGCTTCGCTCCTCCAGTCAGAGTGCTCGGGTAGATGCACAATGCCAAGAACAAGGTATCTCATGCACCAATACCCTGTCCACTATTACCCCTTACATACACGTCTGAATTTTACGAATTTTGTTGCACTTCCTATATGAGATGCCGATCATAAGATTTGACCAATGAAACGGCTTGGGGCGGTTCAGCCCGACATTGATCAACCAATGAGCTTACAGGGTTGAAAAATGCAACAAATCCGCTAAAATATGGCGTGTGGGATACGCTTATTGCTTTGGCGACTTTGCTTTTCCAGTTTTGGTGTGGTAGGTAGACCAGCTATTTTGGAAGGTGTATTCCTATTAGAGTAGCCCGGTTTTGGGCTGGGGCGACTTCATGTGCTTTGAAGTACCCCGTACCATTTCACCCATGATAGGATTTCAATCAATACAAGATAGCTGAATCGAGCTCTGTGCACCATATTATGGGCGTTTCCCGATAATCACGCTCAAGAATTACTAATTAAGATATACGGCGGTGACTGTTGATACCTGAAACCCAGCATGTGCTGGGAAGCAACTGGGGGTCAATTCCTCATCATCACCAACTCAGTCTTTCTAGCCCTCAACCTCTCTTCCTCAAGTTGCAGCCGCAGCACTTGCTGATGCGTTTCCCTTCGTATCCTGATCCGTACTTCCTCCTCTTCGACTATTTGAATCTCCTGATCAATATCGGACTGCAATAGCGATGGCGGAGCTACGTATACTTCTGGGGCGTTTGCTGCTAGGTCGTAGCCGTGGATATCCGGTGGTTGTGGCGAGGTTATGTGCTTTGGTAATGACGACACCATATTTTCTGAGTACGGTTGGTTTGGAACTAGCTCATTGCTGGAGCCCATGTCCGCATCCACAAGGACTTCTGTACCCTGCTTCTCGTCCCACTCCAACGGCAATCCGTCAGGGGAACCCCTTTGTCCCCTCCGCCGCCAGCGCCACCAATAGAACACGCCGAACGACAGAAATAATGCTGCGCAGATTGAAACGCCGATGAAAATGAAGACTTTCGGGCTGCCGGTCTGACCAGGTTCTTCGTGGGAATACCCCCTGTGTAGGTGGATATAGCTCTCACTGTGGTGGAAGTGGTATAAAATCCTACTATTATGTAAACTCAATATTTATATTTCGAGGGCTTTCAAGACATACCTACTTGGAAAATCTGTTGTGGTTGTCGAGGCTGGTGGAGCTGTAGGTGATAGGAATACCCGGGATGTCGTGATGTTAACCTCTTATAAGCTTAAAGTAAGTATCGCTGCAAATGAGATTCGCCCAACTTTGACTGCCTACCTTGTCTTGCTTTCAACCCAAACTTGCTGTTGTCCATGGCGTCATGTCTCCTCTTTACAATGTCGACAAAGATGCAGCCCTTAATCTGGGTGGGTGTTGGCTTTTGAATAAATCAACATTCGGCAATGGATCTTGGCCCACTTCGCTCTTCCAGTCAGAGTGCTCGAGTAGATGCAGGAACAAGAAAACCCATGCATAATATGCACCACCACCAATGCCCTAATTATCCCCTACCTCTAATCTAATCGATTTATTTTCTCTTGGAAGTGCGCTGCACTTCTGTACTGCGCACCAATCCCCTTCACACTTCAGCTAGTGTCGACCTTAACGCCAAATACGGCGTAGAGTTCAGATGTTGCTCCGGAAACAAGTGCAGATGAAGTGTGCACCAAATCACTAAACCTCCCTACTGTGTGAGATCAGCTATTATTCCTATTCAGCCCGGTCTTGGGCTAGCGCGACTCTACAAAACTTACCTACTTACTAAGTACTTAAGTAACTTAGGTAAGTACTCATATTGGGGCATAGACAAAGGTGCAAATCGACTATAGACATCAGTGCGTGGGCCTACGGAACTATATACGGCTGGCAGTCGATAGACCTGTCTTTACTGCCGGCAGGCTTTCGCTGGTACTGTACACACTATGGACTATGGATACTATTATTGTGAGCACTTGAAAGCCCACTAGAGAGCCCGCTAAAGAGAGCGCTTGAGAGAGCGCTTCAGGGTGACTAGCTTTTTTCCGCGGGAAGCTTTGAGCCGCCGGTGATGGAAGCTCTGGGCCGATGGGAAAGTCTGGGTCTGTGGAAGCTTTGACGCAGCCAACCGACTCATCTAAGTGCCAGAACTGTAATCACCATCACCAGCACAAGAGTTGACCAGCATGGGTAGCCCGATGCTGTGTGCGTATACATACGTCGAATTAAACGGGAATCAGTGATGTCAACGGTTCGAACCAGTCCCGGTTCGGAGGGTGAACCAGTTCAAGCGGCGCGGTTCGACAGGTGAAGCAGTTCGAACCTGAACTGCAGGTAATGGGCCCGGTTCGAACCGGTTCAAAGATAGTTCACACGGTCACTAGTGCAACCAGTTGTATATAGAGCATCTGAAGCCCAAGCATACAAACATAATTTTATTCTGCAGGATCTCCAGACTCTTGTGATGGGTTGGAAGTGAGCAATAGACTCATGCAATTACTCACTTACCACCTGTCCCGCGCCACTTGCCACTCCATTATCTCCGTGCCAGACTCTAGTGGTAGGTGGCAACGAACAATCAATTATGAGTCTACTTATGTGAGTCTATTGATGACTTCAGCAGTGTTCCTAAGCGGCCCCTAGCGGCGGCCCGGCCCGGCCCGTATCAAAAGCTGGCTGGTCTGCACGTGATATAAAAAGCTTACATCGGCCTGCACAAGCCTTGGTCTAGTTGATGGATGGAATGCGGCAATGGCAGGGCTACGATGGTTGAGTTGGATATGGTTTATGTTTCGTACTTTGGAGACTTTCTTAGTGTAGGCAGCAGAGAGTCTTTCAAACAAAATGTTCTGTTTAGGCATAGTTCCGCCAAGAAAAGCCCGCAGGCCGGCCGGAAAAGCCTGCAGGCCCGGCCCTCATTTAAAAGCCGCCTCTAACGCCAGCCAGGCCCAGCCTCTGCAAAGCCGGGCCGGCCTGGCCGCTTAGGAACACTGGACTTCAGTGTATCAGCGACCTCATTCCAGAGCATTCAGTAGCCCAATCACTAGCACCAATGAACTGGTTCATCATCGAACCGTTAACATCACTGACGGGAATTAGACTACAAATTCTGCTGGAAAAACTGGGTCGGAAATCTGCTCTCCCCAAGATCTAATTGCTCACTGTTGCCGAAGGAGAGATGACTGAAAGTATCAACACCATGGCGGTGAGACATCGTGAGATCCTATCGCGCTGATGCATCTGGGGATAAGGTTCACGCCAATATATCAACTGATGTCATGATTTCGGCTACCGCCAGATGCTAATCCCCACCCACTCCGCTGGTCAGTGCATCCAGGTGCACTCAACTCCATGCTTCCAAGTGCTCTTAATTGCATACTCTCAAGTGCATTTAAGAGCATGGAATTAAATACTCTTGGGAGCTGGGTGTCGTGTACACCTGGGAGCTGGGTGTCGAGTGCGCTTGGGAACTTAGACTGGGAGGTTGGAATCGAGTTCACCTGGGAACACAGAATCGAGTGCACTTGGAAGCACTGTTCCGAACGGGCCCGGCCAGGCAGACAATTTGAAAAGCCCGCCGGCTATGTAGGCCCGCGGCCCGGCCGCGGGCTTGCCTGCATATACGACTTGGTGCTGGCCCAACAAACGTAAGCCGCCACCATGGCTTCTTATGGTGGCATTCCCTGCAATTTCGAGTGTAGACAGGGTCATACAAGTGCCGGGTGAAGATGTGTAGGTACGGTCAAATAAAGGACGCAACAGCGGTAGAAGGGAGAAGAAAGCACAAGTCATTGTCATAAAATAGAGGGACTTTCCACAATCAGAACATTCGTTTCCTTTCATTCTTCAGTATCTGCTTTTGTTCTTTCTCACCATGGATCCTACCAATAAAAACCCAGAGTTTTCCCATCGCTATGTATAGGTCACTGAGAATCACTCGGCCAAGCGGCGCCCGCGGCCGCCCGTGCTAAGGGGGGCCGGACACACACCTCCGACAACACACCACACCACCTTTTAGCTTTGCCAAGACCCTTATCGTCCAATCAAATCTATTATCGTTAGAAAACTTCGGCTTCGGTTTTCAACTGTTTTCTTTGAATTCAGTCATTTAGAAGCTAAAATGAGTCTCTTCGGAGCAGCAAAGAAGACGTCCACTTTCCAGAAGGCAAAGGAGAGGATGGAAAAGTTATTGTCTGAAACCAGCTCCGCTGGAAGCGATGAAAGCAGCCATATTGGCGATTTACTTGATAAACATACCGGATTGCCCACGGACCCGGACGGAACAGTGACTATCTCGGAGATTGCTCGTGAGGAGTTAGGAGATTATCTGGGAGAGGATCAATCGGCAGTGGTTACCTTGACCAGGGAACAGTTCAACCAAGGGGTACAGATTCATAATGCCGAAGTGAGGGCAGTAGGACATTCGAGCCAGATTATGGAGCCGGTTCTTGGAACAGCTCCATGCGATGAATATGGAAATAGGTTCAGTCAGCAACATACTGTCCATATGATTACGAGCGACGACAGTTCTTCTCTGTCATCACCACCAGAGACAAATTATGGGGGAAGCGAAATTTCCTTCCCATCGCAAACACCAAGGGAGAGGGTTTCATCCGCTCTGCCATCTACGAATTATGAAGAAAGTCTTTTGGGATTACCTTTGAGCACTCTACCACAGGATCCTTTTTCGACTCCTAGGGCGAGCGCCGGACTCATTGCATGTAGGTATATTCAGTTGGAGGAAAATACTAGCCAATACGCCGAACAAAATGAAGAGGAGAGGGGTGTGGGAGAGACCCGGAAAGTCCACACACCCATTCCGCGAAAATTCGAAATTAGCGACAGCATCAGTGACGATGCAATGACAGAGGTGGAATGGAGAGAGGAGGAAATTTACCTGACACCTATGAAGAAGGGGAAGAAACGCAATAAGGGGAAGGGAGTTAAGAGGCCGGTAATGCCCGAATGACCAATCCCAAATATGCCACAGACACCTAGCAGGAGAAAGCTGGAGGCTGATTGGGCCAAGCCTGTAGATGAGGTGACCAATGATAAGAAGGAGATTGATCTCGAAGTGTTTATTGGTGAGTATGTTAGGAACACTAATGGACTGAGGGATTTTATGATCAATAAGGCGAAATATGATGATAGCTATTCGAACTGGTGTGGGGAACAAGCGAACCACATCGCAGCGAGGCAGAATCACACTGATGCGGCAGTTAGGAGTACGAGAAAAATTGCCAAGGAAGTGAAAAAACAGATTGAACTGAGTCGAGAGTATGACGAAGTTCGAGCGGATAAACTTGACGAAAGGTTGGGTAAGATTGAATAGAGATTGGCCAAGGTCGCCCCGGTGAATATGGCGAAGACGTTTGAAAATGCATTGAGCGATTGCATGGAAAAGATGATAGGTCAGCTGATGGATAGGGTGGTGAAGAGGTTTGAGGATGCAGTTGAAGAAGAGAGGAAAAAGGGAGAAATTCGAAGGGGGAAACAGGTAGAAGCCACCCCTGAGAACGAAGGCATGAGTGATATTGAGTTTGAACCTGGAGCGACTTTTTTGGAGGAGGAGAATGTGAAAGTTGCAAGGGTACTTGAGAGAATGGAGGTGGAGGAACAAGAATTGGAGGCATTGAAGCATGCACCAATTATTCCACCAGGAGGGAAAGCGCAAGAGTTGCCGAGGTTCACCCCTAGTGGACAAGTTACGATTGCGAAGAGACCGATTATTGCGCCGGCAGTACCGGAACAAAAGAGGAAGGAGGTTAAAAAACCGGAGGTGAAAGGAGCACCGAAGGGACCAAAGGCGGGGGGAAAGAAGCCAGAGGTTTGAAAACCAACTGAAAAGAAACCGGAAGAAAAGAGGAAGGATATGTGGGTGCAGAGGGTGGCAGCACCACCACCAAAGAAGCAACCTGAGCAGCAACAACAGCAACGAGTGTTGGGGCAGCAACAAATGAAGAAGGGAGACAGCTTTACCGAGGTAAAGAGACAGCAGAAAAGGAAGGAGTTAAAGCCGGTCTTTCCAGGCCAAAATTCGATGGAGAAGAGAAGGGTCACCTTTAAGAGGGACAATGGCCTTCCCCTTTCTCAGAAGAATGATTTGGAAATCTCGTCGGAATTGAATAGAGCACTTTTTGAGGCGAAGGTTCCACATTTCATTCGCATCCAGGGAGTTATGAAGAACACCTGGGGATGTTTGTCAACGATTACGCCACCAGGAGCAACAGCCGAAATGTTGATTCGGTCCAGGGAGATGATGATAAAAGCAGCTAGGAAGGTGGACACAGGAATTGTGGACATTGAGACAAATGAACTCTGGGAGAGAGTAAAAATGCACGGCATCAATTTTGATACGTACCTGGGGAAGAAGACAGGAGGAGGACTTGAAAAATTGAGGCAAGAATTGCAGGCTGAGAACGAGGGGGTGGTGTTGCCCCTCGCCATCAACTGGATTGAAGGACTGAAAGATGTGCAGAAGAAGAAGGCAGAGGGAAAGAAAGCATCAACGGTTGTGTTTGCGGTCAAGGGTAGTAAGATGGCTGAAAAAGTTTTGAAGGGAGGTTTGAGGGCGGCAGGAGTGAAGTATGGTGTGGAGAAGTTCATGAATGCCGGACCAGACTCCTATTGTGGAGTGTGCAGCAGATGGGGACATGTTGAAGCAAAGTGTGGATCTTTGAAGATGCCGGCATGCATGTTGTGCACAGGAAAACATCTAACAAAGGATCATAAGTGCAACATGGTAGGTTGCAAAGCTAATGCAGGACAGAACTGCACCCATAATGTCGACAAGTGCGTCAACTCCAAGGGGAATCATATTGTGAAAGCCAAATGTTGCGTTAAGAAACAAGAGGCTATTAAGACGGCAAGAGAAGAAAGATGTACCTGGAAGGAGAGGGAAGGAGAACATTGAAATGTGACAACAGATCAGCAGAAGACGCCGGATCATACAGAAGATGGGGGACCATCGACTGCAGAAGCCGAGAAGAAAGCTCAAAATAGTAAGCAGACAGAAAAGGAGCCGGAAGTCCAGGTGGCAGCAATACCAGAGACGGAAGGAGAATCTTCTAACGCAGGGACCAAAGAACCCCGCATGATGCAATGGTGAATTGCATAATGCATAATTGTGGGAGGGGGTATGATGCGACTATGATGGCGTTGGAGAAAGGAATTGTTTGGGGGGCTGATGTTGTGATGATGCAAGAACAGTACGTGGAGAGAGAGGGATACAACATTAGCCACCCAGGATATAGATTGGTTAGAGGAGGACGAACCATGACTGCTATAAGAAGAGATACACACCTGGAATTTTCTGAAGTGGATAAGGGGGGTGATGGAGATGTACAGGTGTTTGATATAAGATACCCATCGGGTAGAAAAATGAAATTGGTGAATGTGTCTGATCAGCTGAGACAAGATGGGGGAGTGAGAAGTCAAGGCAGGCCGGCACAGACAGCAAGATGGGAGGAAATTATGGAGCATGAAAAGATTCTCTTAGGAGGAGATTAGAATGCTCATAGCGACAGATGGGACCCACAGTACCCACCAAAACGAGATGCGACCTTGTTGGAAAATCTTATGGATGAGTACAATTTGATCGATGTTACGGATGGGGAAGAAACCCATTCGAATCCGAGAAATGGCGAAATTTCGGGATCCCTTATTGACTTTGTTGTTACTAAAGTGTAACGGGCGGGGTCGGGCGTAGGTGATATTGGTGACACTAATGTGATATCAAAAAACAAAACAAGGTGTTCGAAATTCGTTTCGAGAAAATCAAGACAAGACAAGAGTCGAAGCTGTTTCAAAGTCGTAACTTGCTTTGCTATACAAGAGAACGAGTAAAGAGAGAAGAAAAGAAAACCCTCCAACACTATCAACACTCTCTTTATATACAATTCGTCTGCCACACTCGAACCATCCTTCATGCTCCGATGTACCATCCGAATCTCATCCCATGATCTTACACACCACTCCATTATTCCTTATCGTAACAACCACGCCACATCGCCCGACGTCGCAACACCTCAGACCACTTCTTTATCTTACTAAATTATACCGCCACCATCTCGCCGCTTCCTTCGCGTCTTCCAACGTCTCCGCCTTTCCGTAATACAATTCCTTCCACACCATCCGAAATATCTCCGTATCTTCTTGCACCGTGACATAAAGCGTCGATGGCTGATAGATTAGAAACGTCAACAGATTTGGCAACTACTTCGGATCACGCGATTGTGTGTGCCCAGTTAAGATGGGATGAAGGGGAAGGAGTCAAAGTGTCATGAAAGACTACAGGATGGGATATTGATGAGCTCAAATCGAAGGAGGAGGAAGAAATTTTTAAAAAAGCACAAAAAGAGTGGAAGGATAAGAGCTCAAAGAGACCTGTTTTGGATGAGAATAGCAGTGGGGATGATCTACAGAAGGAAGCTGAGTGGATTCAGCGGAATTTCATTAATCATCTTAATAGGTGCTGCAAAAAGATTAAGGTTTGCACTAGATCCAAGAGGTGGTGGACGGCAGAGATTGCGGAAAATCGGAAGATTTTGGGATCGATAAAAAGAGCCAGAAAGAAAGGGGAAGTGACACAGCAACAAGTTAAGAGGCAGTGAAGCAATCTAAGAAGAATGATTTGACAATCGAAAACGGAAATGTGGAAGAAGTTTCTAACTTCAGCCACAAGAGATCAAGTCTGGCAGGCGTTGAGATATACAAAACCAGGAGGACAACAAACGACGAAAGCTTTGAGATCCAGGAGTGGATAGGTGGCGGAATCCTGGGAGGAGAAGGCGGAGTTGATAAAAGAGGAAGCATTTCCGAAACCTTTGAAGGGCGTGGAGAGAAAGGCCCAAGAAGAGGGAGGAGAAAGGTGGAAAAAGATTACTGATGAAAATATCCGAGAGGCTCTATTTAATCAGTCAGTTCCAAAGGCACCGGGCCCGGATAGGCTGGGATTTAAGGTGATACGATTATTGTGGGAATGGGATTCTCCAAGAATGATTAATATTGTCAAAGCGTCATTTAGGTTAGGAATACACTCCCGAGTTTGGAAGGAAGCGAAGGGTGTGGTTATACTGAAGCCGAATAAGCCAGATTACAGAGTCGCCAAAGCATATAGGGTGATAACATTGTTGAATTGTCTGGGAAAAGTTGTGGAGAAGGTAGCAGCCAATGGAATAGCAGAGGAGTGTGAGCGAAGGAGGTTACTTCACGATGGACAGTTTGGATGCAGAAAGAGAAGGTCAGCAATAGATGCGGTTGGAAGGTTGATGAAGAGAGTTGAAGAAGCGTGGGGGAGGGGGAATACTGCAGCTGTGTTGTTAATGGATGTCAAGGGAGCCTTTCCACACGTGGCAAAGGGGAACTTGAGAAAAAGAATGGGAGAGATGGGGTTTGAAGCCGACCTGGTTAGGTGGGTGAAAAGCTTTATGGATGACAGAAAAGTTATAATGTCGATGGACGGAAAGGAAGGCAATAGTATGGATGTGGAAATGGGAGTTCCACAGGGGTCGCCAGTATCGCCAGTACTTTTCATTTTGTACCTTTCGGGGTTGTTCAGCCAAGTTGAGGATCAAGACAAAGAATGTGGAAGTGAGGGTATATCTTTTGTCGATGATGTGGCATGGGTGGTGGAAGGTGAGGATGTGGGGGAATGCACACGAAGATTGGAGAGATGCGCCATGTAAACAATTAATTGCGCAAAGAAGAATGCCTGTCAGTTCGACATCGAAAAAATGGAAGCGATGTTGTTTACTCAATGAAGAAAGAATAAGGAACCGAAGATGAATGCCCGAGTGAGGGTAGGAGATCGCGAGGTTTTGTATAACAAAGAAGCGACAAGATGGTTGGGGGTATGGCTGGATGATATGCTTACCCTGAATGATCATACGAAAAAGACCTTAGCGAAAGCAGGGAGAGCACAGTATAGGGTGAGATCCTTGATGACGAAGAAAGGATTAAGCTCGGAAGGGTGCAAAAGAATTCAAGTTGCGGTGGTTCAGGCGGTGGTGTTGTATGGGTCTGAACAGTGGTGGCATGTACAAGAAAATCGAGCTCAAGAGGTGCAAAAGTTGTTAAATGAACAGGGCAGAAGGATAACCAGATGCTTTAGAACAACACCTCAAGGAGCTTTGATGAATGATGCGGGTTTACGACCGGCAAAGGCTCTTCTTAATGACCGGGTATGACGGTATAAGTTGAGGCAGATAATGATGCCCGATGCTCAAGGCGGAGGGAGAATGTTAGAAGTACGGAGGAATGTCTTCCAAAAGGTGGAGGGGATTGATGAGTTGATCCCGGAGGATAAACCTTTCAAAAGGAGGAGTTATGACAGGATGACATTGCCAATGGAAAAATGATGCCTTAAAGGCAAAGTGATAATTCAGGATGAGGACCAAGCAATGAAAGAAGCAAAGTTAGAAAGGGAGGGGCTTGTTTTTTGGACTGATGGATCGAGAAAAGAAGATGAGTGGGTTGGGTGTGCAGTAGTATGGGAAGAGGAAGGGAGGTGGAAAAAGAGGAGGGTACACCTAGGCCGACAGAAAGAAGCATTTGATGCGGAAATGTATGCGATGTCGGAAGCAATGAGAATTGCGGATGTGATGGCAGAAGAAAAGGAAGTTGTTAGGGTAATGGTCTTTACGGATTCCCAAGCAACTTTAAGACGAATACAATTGGATGAGCCAGGACCAGGACAGGTGCTAGCGCTATGAACGATGAATTGGGCCGACGCATTAGCCAGGAACAATATCCAGGTGGAGTACCGGTGGATACCTGCTCATAAAGGGATAGAAGGCAATGAAGAAGCGGACCGACAAGCAACATGGGCAGCATATAAGTATTGCGGAAGTTATACCGAGACACAAAATCTGCCACCATTTTTAGATTATGTTTTTTTCTCCCATGTTAGCCGAAGGTTAACGGATTTAAAATGGGAACAAAGTAAGAAAGAAATAAAACAGTTGGGGAAGAAGTCAAAGCACAGTTACCGGTATGATTTGGCGAAGAGGGGAGGTAACAGTGCGGTGATGAGATCCAAACAGACGATTGCGGCGAGGTTTTATCAGCTTAAATCAGGACACGCACTGATAGCGAAATACCTATTGCGGATCGGAAAAAGAAGATATATGAAGTGCTGGTGGTGTGGGCACGAATATCAGACAAGAGACCACTTGTTTAAGTTGTGTAAAAGATGGAAATGAGAACAAAAAAGGCTTTGGGTTGATGGGCAAGAGGGGGAGGAGGGGTATGAGGGTGTTGAAAAGGTTTTAAAGAAGCCAAAGATTTCATTGCCAATGTCTCTCGTTTTTGCAGAAGAAAAATGTTCGCAGGCTCTGATGGATTTTTTATCTTGTACAGATGTCGGCAGGATTTGCGGAGTGGGGGAGGAGGTGGAGAACTCAGATCACAAGGAGTCGAGTGATGGGGTGGTGTAAAAGTCGATGTTGTTTTTTGGCGGTTTCTTTTGTTAGTGGGGAAGAGGACTCGCACCTTTGCTTTTGTTTCTTTATGTTACGGAAGAAGCAGGGAGGAAATATGTACGGGATATGCCATGGCCGCCAGCGGCCGAATGCAATATGATTACAAAAAAAATAAAAAATAAGGGGGGCCGGTCGGGCCTACTCTCAAAGCCCGGCCAGTTGGGAACAGTGCTTAGAAGCACGGGGTCGAATACACTTAGAAGCATGCAATCAAGTGCATCTGGGAGAATGGAGCATAGTATCAAGCGCCATGCATAGCATCTAGTGCAGTTCCACAGGCCGAACCATCGCGATTTAACCTATCCCCCGTGTACCCGCACTCCATAGTAATCTCGTGCAAATGGCATCATACCTTCCGCGTCCACGCGCAGGTTCATAGGACTTCATAGTGCCACACGTCAAATTTCCTATAGAATACTGTCCGAAAAACAGTTTCTCTATGAGCTGCGCATCGCGCAAGGCCATTTTTCTCGGCGGGCATGGAGTTTCGACAGCATGTGTGCTTTTGAAGTATCCCATACCATTTCACCCGTGATAAGATACTTTCAATCAATACAAGAGAGCGCTGAATCAAGCTCTGTGTACCATATCATGGGCGTTTCGCGATAATCACGCTTAGTAGCCCACTCGTCTGCCTGGCTAAAGACCTGTACCTATCCACCTCCCTTCGCCATCAACAGCTCTGCCTTCCTAGTCCTCAATCTCTCTTCCTCAAGATGTAACCGCAGCACCTCCTGATGCATTTCCCTACGTATCCTGACTTGTGATTCCCCCTCTTCAATTATTTGGAGCTCTTGATCAATACCCGCCATAGTCTGCGGCAGCGGTGATAGCGGTGGCGGAGCTATGTACACCTCTGGGGCGTTTGCTGCTGGGTTGATGTAGGTGTGGACATCCGGCGGCTGTGGCCAGGTTGTATGCTTTGGTAACGGTGATACCATGTTTTCCGAGTACGGTTGGTTTGGAACTGGCTCCTTGCTGGTGTCAATGTCTACACTCTGTTGGCCCTCTTCCTCCACCGGTAGCCCTTCAGCAGGACCGCCCCTTTGCGCCCTCCCCTGCCGGCATCGCCACAGAAAGAAAAGGCCGAGCAAGAGAAGTATTATCGTTATCGCGCCGACCGGAATACCGACAGAAATCCCGAGTTTCGAGCTGGTGGTGGGTGTTGAAATGGCGGTGGGTGTGGGTCCCGTTGTGGTGCTCGGGCTATTTTCTAGCGCATAGATTCAATATTTATATTTCGAGAGCTGTCTAAACATACTTACTTGTAGACACAGGTAAAGTAATCTCGAACGTTGTAATGCGAGTCGTTGTTTGAGTCAACTGGGGGAAATCCCCAACGCCGAAGAAACTTACAGTAATGTAAGTTTGGGTTTGGGTGATGTTCAACGTTTGTCTCGCTTTCAATCTTAATTTGCTAGGGTCCATGGTGTCGTGTCTCCGCTTTGTGGTATATGCAAAAATATAGCCTAGACCTGGGTGCGTGCTGGCTTTTGTAGGAGTGAACTAATCTTAGCCCTCGCCTCTCCAGTCAGAGTGATGCACAGAATCAGGAAAAAGAAATCCCACGCATAATATGCACCATACACCACCACCACTTCACTCAATGATCTGCTGCTGCTATTCGCTGTAAGGATTAAGTACCGAAAGTGCGACCATCGAGACATACTCGGAATGGCTATGAACATAACGAATTGGAGGTCGGCTTTGCCCTTCTGGGCAACTTTCAGCCGCTCCCCATCTTAAATCCTTACCACGAGCACTAAGTATAAGCTTATCGCTTTATCGTCTTTTGCTTATGCCAAACTTTTGTGGGGTACGCACTTGGCTTTGTATCCTGATGCTATTCCTCTTAGGGCAGCCCAGTTTAGACTAATGGAACAACATACACTCCGCAAATACTGTAGCGAGCATTAAGGTACGAACAGTCACCCGTCACTGGGTTATATTGGTTCGTTAAATTCTCCTCTTACCAATATTTGCTATCACTACCTGAAAAGTGTAATATTTTGTATGGGCGTTCGTAGTCTGGCGACTCTCACAAACGAAGCTAGCTCCGTTCCTAGCAAACTTGCTTGGGTCACGTGACGAGGGTCTCCAGACTAGGCGTTCGTTTACTAGATTATCATTTGAAGGACTATGTTTGTACCTTAATGCTCGCTACAGTACTTACTTATTGCTGGGGCTTGGATTACCGACAGCACACGTGCGTTGCACCTGTCTATAGAATTACTAATTAAGATATATAGCAGTGACTGTTGATACTTCAAGCCCGGTACTAAGAAACACTCAGTGTGTTGGGAAGCAACTAGGGGTCAATTCCTCATCGTCACCAGCTCAGCCTTTCTAGTCCTCAACCTCTCTTCCTCAAGTTGCAACTGCAGCACCTCCTGATGCGTTTCCCTTTGTAGCCTGATCTGTGCTTCCTCCACTTCGATCATTCGAATCTCCTGATCAATATCGGACTGCAACAATGGTGGTAGCGATGGCGGAGCTACATACACCTCTGGAGCGTGTGCTGCCGCCCCAGCATATCTGTGGGTGTACGGTAACCGCAGCGAGGTAGCGCGCTCCGATAATGGAGATACTGTGTTTTCTGAGTACGGTTGGTTTGGTACTGGCTCTTTGTTGGTATCCATGTTTGCATCCACTGTCACTTCTGCACCTTGATTCCCACCCCGCTCCTCCACTGGTAATCCTTCATGGGCACCGCCCCTTGCTCTCCTTTACTGCTACTACTAAAAGAATATGCCGAGCGAGAGAAGTAATAGCGCGCCGGTTGGAACACCGACAAAAACGCCGAGTTTCGAGCTGGAACTATATTTTGCGGGTTCTGCTGTGGTACTCGAGGTAGATATGGCGCTCGTTGTGGTGGGGATCAGGAAGGCACCCCTCCGGGTCGAGGTAGGAACTTCGCTCGTTGTGACAGTAACGTCATTTGTGACAGTTATGCTCACTGGGGCAGCCCCGTTCTTATGTTCGTTGAGTTCGTTGGGTTCGATCTAATAGTGGAGTTCGATCTAACAATGAGGTCCCCTATAGCATCGGGTATCAGTACTGCTGCTAGACTCAACATTTATATCTCGAAGGCTATCAAGGCATACTACCTGGAATGCTAGCTTAGTATCAATGGGCGGTTTGGGCGGCGTAAAGGTGTCTGCATTTATTTAAGTATCGCTGTAATGAGACTCGCCTAGTTTTGACTACCTGTATGCAAGAGACTAGGGGAGATCGCTACAAGGGGATCGAGATGCGGCGGCGCCTCCGGAAGAGCTAGTTGTCTCGCCTTTAACCCAAGCTCGCCGTGTCCTCTTTGCAACACCGGAAGATACAGCCCTTAATCTGGGTGCGTGTTGGCCTTTTGAATGAATCGGATTCGGCGAATAGATCTTGCCACGCTTGGTCCCTCTAGTCAAGAGTGCTCGAGTGGATGCATAAATCAAGGAAAAAGGAAATCTCATGCATAATACGTTGGCAGCACACATAACCACGCCCAATGCTCTGCTGTGCTAATTATAAGCTTATTGTTTTGTTTTGTTTGATTTGCCAAATTTTAAGTGCTACAATATGCTTGGCTAACTACTGTATATGTGTGGGACCAGCTATTTGAGAGGTGTATTCCTATTAGAGTAGCCCGGTCTTGCTCATGGGTGACTCTGCAAATACTCATACTGGGCATGGAGTGTCAACAGCACGTGTGTTTTTGAAGCACTTCTCTGCAATAGTACCAATCAAGGTACGTGGCGATGGCTCAGATAGTGTCAATTCCTCATCATCACCAGCTCAGCCTTTCTAGCCCTCAACCTCTCTTCCTCAAGTTGCAACCGCAGCACCTCCTGATGCATTTCCCTTCGTATCCTAATCCGTGCTTCCTCCTCTTCGATCATTCGAATCTCCTGATCAATGTCGGACTGCGACAGCGGTGGTAGCGATGGCGGGGCTACATACACATCCTGAGCATGTGCTGCCGCCCCAGCATAGCTGTGGGTGTCTGGTAACCGCAGTGAGGGTGCACGCTCCGGTAATGGCGACACCGTGTTTTCTGAGTACGGTTGGTTCGGTATTGGCTCTTTGCTGGTATCCATGTCCGCATTCACTATTACTGCACTCTGCTTCTCGTCCCGCTCCTCCACCGGTAATCCTTCAGGAGCACCGCCCCCTAGTCCCCTCCGCCGCCACCGCCGCTGCCACCAAAAGCATACGCCGAGCGAGAGAAGTAATATCGTGCCGAGTGGAACACCGACAGAAATGCCGACTTTTGAGCTAGAGGTGGAGATGGGACCTTCTGTGGATGTGGAGATGGTACGTGTTGTGGTGGATGTGGTATAACCCACTATTGCATAGACTCAATATTTATATTTCGAGAGCTGTCAAGACATACCTACGTGAATCATCATTTATGATTGTCGAGGTGGTGAGTGGCTGGGCGGATATAGTTGTATGTGGTTCGATAGTAGTAAAACCTGTATTTACTTGAGTATAGCTGTAATGAGACTCGCCCAACTTTAACTACCTATTGACGATATACGTACAACCGTACCTTTTTGTCTTGCTTTCAACCGGAACTCGCTGTGGTCCATGGCGCCGTGTCCTCTTTGCGACGTCGACAAAGATGCAGCCCTAAATCTGGGTGAGTGCTGGCTTTTAAATGAATCAACATCTCTTGGCCCGCTCTCCTCCAGTCAGAGTGCTCCAGTTGATGCACCGAGCCATGAAAAAAGAAATCTCGTGCATGATAAGCACCACACATCACCACCACACCCATGCACTGCCCCCATTAATTTTTGAGGTTATTGCTTTGTCTTCTTTAGTTTTGCGAATTTTAGGTGGAATATAAGTACATACTTGTAAGTATATATGCTTGGCTAGTGTGGGGTCAGAGGTGTATTCCTCTTGGGCGACTCTGCAAAATGTCAACAGCACGTATGCATTTAAAGCACCTCTCCGCGACAATATTTACATATGTAGTATCAATCAAGGTACGTGGTAATGGATCAGGTGAGCATGGTATTGGCTTGAAGAAACTGGAAGTCAATCCCCAATACTATTTCACAGCTCTCGTGCCCAGACTTTTTGCCTCGCTCGGCGAAATTTACAAAGCGTAGGGGATGGTAAGCGAGATCACCATTTCATCCATGATAGGGCATTTCAATCAATGCAAGATAGGGCTGAATCAATGTCGTAGTGCGTTTCACGGTAATCGCACTGAATACTCCACCCGTCCGCCTGATCACAGACCTGTACTACCTGCCTCCCTTCGCCATCAATAACTCTGCCCTTCTCGCCTGCAACTGTTCCATTTCCCTCTCTCTCTGCAATCACAACTGCGCTTCCTCCTTCTCGAGCCACTGAAGTTCCTCGCTACTGAAGTTCCTCATCAACCGTTTGTCCCGGCGGTACGTATGCCTCTGGAGCCGTATAGGCAGACGATGACACATACACCTCGGGGGTTTCTCGAGCTGGGTCCGAAAGCTCTGTTGAATGCAATTCTGGAACTAGTGGCATAACGTGTCGTGTAGTCGTCATTAGTTCGGACGGCGGAACCCTAAGAACTACTGGCGGGGCGACTTCTTTCCCATCTATCTCAGGCCGCCTTGGTTCGTGACTACTTCCATTTCTTGCCGACGCCATTAGCTGCGAACAGTATGAGGTACAATGAAATCAGGGATGTCACCTTCCCCGCATCCGCCGCCAAAGAAAGATCAGGATAAGACATGCTACCAGCGCTATAGCTGCGACCGGAATTCCTACGATGAGTCCGAGGTTGGGGCTTTTAGATGCTTTGTCTGGGTGGTTGGGCTTTGAGAACCCGAAACCTGGCTGTGTATTCACATGGAGTACTTTGCGACCCCAGAAAGAGGGTGAGATATGAACAAACCTGATGAATCAGAGGAACTAGGGGTTAAGTTAGAGGTCGGGGTTGTTATAATCGGTACCGAGATGAAAATCTGAGTACTGGTTATAACAATCGTTGGCGGAATGACTTCAGTAGTTGTGAATACCAGGCTACCCAATGTGAAAGTCTTGATACGCTTGGCCATGAAGTCAGGATATTGGAAGCTGGATTAGACGAGTTCTGCCGTTTCATGAGCGATAACTGCTTGTTTGAAGTAACGGTAAGCGTGAGGAGGGGCAACGGTTGATGAGGTTGAATGTTGCGGTTGCATGATCAAATGACTTGGTATTACTGGACAGGTGAATTTGAACGAGCTACAGCTCTTTAACTGGCTAAGTCTCACATTTAAATACGATTACCGTCAGCCATCGCCTTTCTACACTTCATTAACAGGCTAGTGTCACATATCCGCAGTTCTCGGCCATTCCGTGTCACTCGTCCGCGATCTAAAGCATCTGGGCGAAGCCACGTACTCGTATCGTGCATTAATAGCGAGACGGAAAACCTCCAGAGTACTCGGTACTAGAGTTTAGAGTATGAACAGCATAAGCCATTGCTATCTATCTTTGGCCGGCCATGCAGTGGAATGTACTTCAAAAGCGCACATGCTATTTATACACCAGTACCGAATACGTACATTGTGTGTGGGAATGCACAAAGTGCACGTTTGCGGCACGGACAAATTTAATTTCCCGTTAGCTCATCGATCGTGCGATTGTCGACCAGCCATTCGCTCCTATCATTCCAGTAGTATCCTACGAACGATGGAAAATTAGCTTTGACGGGCAGTTAGTTCCTTCGCGCTCCGTGGAAGAAGTAATCTCATCGAAGCCATCTCATTGAAGATGCATACGGATGCGCAAAGCATGGACTTTACATTTGCAGCGGAAATTTTTTGCTTCTCCTGAGGCTAATGCGTTCCTTTAGCCTGAAGCAAGGTGGAATGCACGATCCTTTTAACGGATGGATATACGAGTCAGCCAAAACAGAAATTCTCAAGGGCAATTCTCATATATTCCAGCCGATGGCCTCCACTCAAGTATTTCCACGATCTTCGAGATCATGGCCACAATCACTCCAAACCCAGCACTACAAACTGTCACAGTTCGCGGGACCAGGTACACGGTGGAGCTCACCTATGTACCTGGACCCACCCTCATGATCTCCAACGGCCAGCAGTCATTATTGACCACTGGTGAACTCGAGAGCATTCTTTCGGTGCGCAAGACCGCGACACCCTTGGACGATATCATAATCACTACTTGGCCGCCTCTGCTGAGTGCAAAAACGCTTAAAACTTCTTCACGGGCACTATCAACTTCGGCTTCAACTTCGACTTCAATATCATCTCGGTCTCGGTCTCGATTTTCATCTCGATTGTCCTCTTCGTCTTCACCTGCCACTTCCTTATCTCTATCTCTATCCTCGACCTCAACTTCTTCTATATCCTCAACTTCACCCAAGTCATTGTCTTCATCACCCCCAACTTCAGCGTCAGGCTCATCTTCAACGTCCACAACTAGTATGCTTTAACCCCTAAAATCTATGACCACTACTGACAATTCGGTCTAGCCATTCCCAACGAAAATGTGGGTACCCAAACACTGGATCCCCAAAGTCCGCGAAACCAGTCCAGTATTCTCATCGGAGTCCCAATTGCGGTTCTGATTGGAGCTGTTCTTGGAATTGTACTTTTCTTTCTGTTGAAGAAGTGGAAACAGAAACGGGGCCGAACTTAAGGGGAAGGGCAGAGGTGGATGAATAGGCTTGGCACTGGTGTACTTAAGTAATTTATTGAATCATAACTTTACATACATTATTAATCGGTAGAGCTGCGCTCGCAAACCAGCATCTGCCTCCTTCGCAAACTCAGTCAGCAGACTAGCCGACCGATGAAAACTCTGGGCACGAGAGCACGGTAGAGCAAACTCTGAGCTCTAGTACAATTTTTTATAATTTAAGATTACTGATCTTGCGTGGGCGCTGTCGCTGTACGGCCTATCGCACTAAAGTCTATTTAGCGAGAAGCTTAATTCAACCACCTACAACAAACTTCGCAGATACCAATCTGACAGTCGACCACGACCAACCTCAAAATGCTCCCCATCATTTGATCGTACGATCAGAAAAAATATCTTATACATACTTAAGTAAGTATTTAATATACAGAATGTCTTTCCACCACCACCACCGCCCCAATCACACCCGACTAAATACAACGCCAAACGCGAGCAGTTTTATGCTACAAATCCTCCACGCTCGCGAACGAGAGGACCCCAGCCACCATTCTCTGATTAGTGTTGGCTACAGGGCGAGATGCGTTTCCAATGCGAAAGAGATGTAAAAGAATGGAAGATTTGTTTGGTCTCGATCCCAATCAGACGAGTTTTCCCGCTGCTCGGAAGCTTCACAGCGTCTTGTTAGGCGAGTGCCTAAACAATGCTAGCTAAATCGCAAGGACGCAAAACATCTACGCAGAACCCACTACCATGATGAGTGAATTTCTCAATGATTAAACTTGGAAGTATACCGTTAGACGGTATTTTTTTTCTTGCCTCGACCGCCGGAATTTGCGAGCTTCAGTACTCCATCAAACTGGCATCAACGAAATGCGAAAACACCAACGGAAGGAAGAGAAGATAAGGAAGAAAGTCCAAAGAGGTTAGTACCAGTTCAGTATACATTATCAACAGGCTAACCGTTTGGCAGATGCCGCTGTTCCATTTACTGGAGTTCCCGTTTCTAGTGGCCCTTCTCTTACAGTTCCCTCTACCGATGTTCTGTCTGTAGTTTCAGCTGGTGGTTTCGCCACTCTCGCTCCCTCTCCAGGTCAGTATCCACGCTCTGTTACTTATGTTTAATTACCACACTAATTATTTCGTAGATGATACTATTCTTGCGGTTACTATTCCCTCAGCCGATGTTGTCGTTCCTCCTGGTGTTATCTCCGCCTCCGTGCCTTCTAGAAGTCAGTATACACACTCTTTCCTTATGTTTAATTAGCACACTAACTAGTTCGCAGATGGTGCTATTCCTGCGGTTGCTGTTCCCTCAGCCGATGTTGTCGTTCCTCTAGGTGTTGTCTCCGCCTCCGTGTCCTCTCGAGGTCAGTATACACACTCTTTCCTTATGTTTAATTAGCACACTAATCATTTCGCAGAACCCCCCCGACCCCTAACAACTTCTAGATATACTTTTCTATACTCACCAAGAAGCCAATTCTATATTGAATACATCACAATCACTGACAAGAAATGGCTATTGGTGATGTCCATCTATTGAGCACTTGAATGGAGCCCGCGAATCCGCGAATCCGATGTACAGCTGAGGAAACTCTCAACTAAAGTGCTACAAGAGCATGGCCTCGACAGCGGCGAGATTTAGATGTTGACCGCCTGTCAACCAATTCTGACTAGGCAGCCTATGACTACGTGCACGAGGCTATCGAAATCTAGTACCAACTGCAACGATTAGATGAACAAGATGGTGAAGTGACGGGCATGATCACACAACAACGTTCAACTTCAAGCACGATAGATGCGGCCATATTGAATGAAACAACAAACAATCAATTGGTCAGTGCAGTCAATGCTCATCCAGATCAACAAGGAGGCCACCTTGAGTCGATCTGCGGCCGTGGTCCGTTTCAGGTGTTGAATGTAGGTAGCGGGCACTGAGAGAAGTCCAGAAGCGATACTGTTTCTTCCTATCTGCCGCTCATACTGTATACACAAGAGGAAGAACGAATTGGCCGCTCTATAGTCACCAGATACCGGGCACGCGATGTTCATGGCCCGAATCTCCTCGTCACTCATGGCATAAGGGTAGTTCTCTTTGACTTCGAGAATGCCAGGCAAGTCAAGCAGCCGATATGGAAATTCGGAATTCGTCGCTAACAATGGGATATTATAGACCTGCCACAAAAGCAATATGCACTTGAAGCATACTATACCAGTCGATAAAGTTTGTTTTGTTTGTAATCATATTACATTCGGCCGCTTGCGGCCATGGCATATACCTAACATATTTCCTCCCCGCTTCTCCTGTAACATAAAGAAACAAAAGCAAAGTTACGAGCCCCTTCAAACCCCTAACAAATGAAACCGCCAAAAACAAACCACCAACTTTTACACCCCCCCATCACTCAACTCCTCGTGATCCGAGTCCGCCTCCTCCACCATTCCGCTAACTCTGCCGACATCTGTATAGAAAAGAAAATCCAACAGTGCCTGCGTACATTCTTCTTTCGCAAAAACAAGAGACATACCAGTCGATAAAGTTGGTACACGCCCGTGACCTGACTCGATTTTTTATTTGTACAAGAGGTATCTGACCGGTATTTTATCAAGTACGGTGATGATGTGACAAATTTTGAGAGAGGTACAGAAGGCGATGGTGACATAGAATGGGAAAGTACAACCCTAAGTTTAAGAGCAGCCTTGGTAGACCATAGATAGCGCTACAGTTCACCGGTAACTTCTACAATTGAGCCCTCCTGACATATTTTACCCTTTAATACAGTCACCGCTAACCTCAAGCCTTGTAAGTACAAAGTCTGCGTGACGCTTACCATTGTATAATATTGTCAAGTACGTACACCCTCGTGATCGCTAATGTACTAACCTTATCGACCGGTACAGTACTACTCAGACGGAAGTCATTGCACAGAGAACTGGGGCAAAAAGCCTCCAATCACAGGCACTGAGCTTTCGATAATTTCATTAAGAGTTTATAAGTCCCACGCAATTCTCTAGTCACAGTACTAACCCAACGTACGTTGTTTGAACTTATCAATTTGTTTCGAATTCATATTCGAGTGACGCTTTCATGATGGAATGGCAAGTATCTAGTGATAACGCGGCAATATCAACCCCCCCAATCTTTTGAACTCTTATCCATCTCAGCCCCTTTCATAATCCATCTTAAGGTGACTAACCTTCTCACAGTCGTAACATCTCATCATCCCTGATCCCTCTTAATCTTTTGTACAGCTTAGAACTCAACAAATTATAAGAGGAGCAAAAAGTCACTCGCTACTATATATTACCAATTCAAATACGGACATGTCCCCACTACAACGTACCCCAAGCGGTTCGGGCAGCGAGATAATCAGTGCTGGTGGTGCGGGAAGGCGGCCCAGACGCGGGAGCATCTCTTCCACCACTGTAGGTAGTGGAAGAATGAGTAGCGGGAATATGCAGGCACGTGCACATATCCGAGCTATTTTCCATGGAGATGTACGATCAGGCGATGATGGACTTCCTTGCGGCCACAGAGGTCGGGAAGTTCCCACGCCGCTGAGCAGAGTGTATTTAGCAGTCTTTCTCTTTCTTTCCTTTTGTTTTGCGTGCTACCCTTCATTTTGCTTTCGTCTCGTTTGCTAAAGGGGAAGGAGGGGAGAAGGAGGTGAGCTCCCCCACCTAGCCGACGATCCGGAGGTGGAGGGAAATCGGGCACTGCTATACTCTAGATAGAGTAAATACAGTATAATTAAAACAAACAAGCAAAACTCAACAAATTATCGAATGCTAGTCAATTCACTGCTCTAGTAGGTATCCTCAACGGACATTGAGCGTTGGGACACGGGCTAGATGTAACTATAAGCCGACTGCAAAGAAGATGTGGAATATACCTGACGGATCATAGCGGGGACTTTCATGATGCCGAATGGACGTAGGTGAGCGAAGGTGGGAATTGATCCTAGTATTTACAAATACAATACATGCCACTGGGTACTATACTTAGCTTTGCCCAATCTCCATCGATCATATTGTGAATGTACCCTCAGTAATTGTTGGAACTGATTAAAACAATATATTTTTGTTGACATATTGATCCTAGCACTCGTCCTGTACACGATGATGGAGATCATTGCATACCAATTTGAGTATTGATTATTTAGCTTAGTTGGTGTTAAAAGCAAATACTCGGATTCGAAACTCATCGCATCTATGAAGAGGTGAACGCTTAACTTAGCTGGTGCTATAAATGCTAGGTGCTGTAAACACCGGGTTCGAAGCTCATTTAGTATAACATTAGGTGCTGTAAACACCCGTGTTTGAACCTTAAGATGCTATAAACGTCAGGTCACGGATTAAAAGTTGGCAGTGCTGTAAACACTAGCTGTGCTCTTTTTTGCACCTTTGCCCGGCCGTAACTCAACCTGCCGAGCTTTTCCCAGAAGATATTTGATGTACTAGAAACTTTAGATAATCATTAACACACACAAAAAAACCAATAATCTAGCTTAACTAGCTGGGGATTGGTACTACAAGCTCAAGGGTTAGAAACCACATAGGCTATAAACGCCAGGCCACAGTTATAATGCCTGCGGTACTCGGTCTTTTGCTATCACTTAGATGCTCTTCGAGATTCTATATTATGTGCTGTACAGCATGGTAGAAATCATCCCATATATAAAGAGCAGATCGTCTAGCTTAGCTGAAGCTACAAACACCAGCCTCCAGGTGCTGCAAACACCAGGGCTTGGGTTCGAAACCCATGGCGTTATAAACGCCCAGACAGATGCTATAAACATCAGGGCGCTATAAATGCCAGGCCACGGGTTGAAACCCCTGCAGTGCTCATTATTTTGCCTTTAGAGGTCCAGTCTTAAGTTCTATCAGTACAGAAGAAGTCATCGCATATTCAAGAACTGATAACCTAGCTTAGCTGACTAAGAATCGGTGCTGTAAACACCGGGGTTTGAAATCCATGTGCTATAAACATCAGGTGCTGTAAACACCAGGACTCAAAATTCCTCGGCGCTCTAAACGTCAGGCAAGGATTCAAAACCTGCAGTACACATTTTTTTGTCTTGAGATATTAGCTCAGGCCCTGTATACGATGTTAGAAATCAACCCATATAAAAGAGCTGATGGCCTAGCTTAACTGGCAAAGGATGGTGCTGCAAACACCTAGGTTCGAAACCCAAAGGCGCTGTATAAACGCCCGGCTAGGTAGTTCAAAACCTCAAGGTGCTATAAACGTCAGGCACGTGTTTAAAGCCTGCAGTGCTGTAAACACTAGCAAAGATCGCGGACTCGAAACTTGTAGAGAACACTATTTTGCTAGGTTGTAACTCGCTCAATTCAGTTATGAACTAGAACCATTGCTGCTACCAATGCATATACAACAATAACCGACTGAGCATGGTGCTACAAACACCAGGCCGGGTGCGGGTTCGAAACCTATGGCGTTATAAACGGCCGGTCAGGTGCTGTAAACACTAGGGTTCAAAGCTTCACGGTGCTCTAAACGCCAGGCACAGGTTCAAACCCTGCAGGGCTGTACACGGCCAGGTGCTATAAACACCAAGGCTCGAAACCTCACGGCGCTCTAAACGTCAAGCACAGGTTCAAACCTGTAGTACTGAGCACACCGTGGTTCTAAAACCTCGTTGCTTAGCCACAAGCTCAAAGCCTGCCATTCTTCTGTTTTTGCTCTTTTGTCTTAGATATTGTTTTAAGAAGCAATTGCCTGGATTTGCATCTTCAAGTTTCAATATTCTTTTGGTAAGAAGAAAACCCTACATTTTGCCAAAAAGCCAGTTTCCCTAGAAATCTAACCCAAATATCTCTCTACACCTATCTTATCCATTAAATCTGTTAACCCCGAATCTCATGCGAGTGATAAATAATGACTACTCCGGTACACACCAAACGCCCTCGCCATCTCTCTCGCCTTCCCCTTCCTCCGTATTTCGTACCACCTTGTTGTTGCAATGACTCACCACTGGGCCCCCCACGTCCCATCCCCATCTTACCCCTCCCTCTTCGACGCCCTCACCCTCTTTCCCCGCACACGCTCAATCTCCTCATCCCCTGCCCTCAAACTTGTCCGCTCAAGCTGTACCTGTGCCCTCCCACACACCACTTCAAGGTCTGCATATTTTCGCACCAACTTCGCTGCCGCTCAACGGCAAAAATACGTCCACTATAAACTGTGCTACGCATATGCATATATGCGCCGTATATAGTAGACCTATAGACATTCTTGCGTGGGCCTATGGAGGTCTATACAGCAAGCAACGTCTATGAGCCTATGCAAATCTTTACTGCCGTGTATACGTCCAAACTGGACTGCAGATTCCACTAGAAAACCCAGGACGGAGATTTACCCTCCCCAAGATCTAACTGTTCACCGTTGCCGAAGGAGAGATGGCTGAAATTGACAACACCATGGCTGTGAGACATCGTGAAACCCAGTTAGAGTGTTGGTGTCTAAAGATAAGGTTCACACTAATAAATCAATCAACGTCATAACCCCAACCACCTGCAACTCCCCACCTGCCACTCCGCTAGTCTGTGCATGCATTCGACTCCATGCTCTCTCGCTCTAAAATCACAAATTGGCCGCCGTTCGAGAACAGCTCAGCAGATTCATGACCTGTGAAGACAAACATTTAGAACGCATCGAGTGGATTATTTGATATCAAACAAGCGTCTAAATCGGACCACAGTTGATGGAGTTGACATGGGGTGGTTGATATTGATACCAGGGAGGATTCCATCACTCCACCATCCATCCATGCTAACTCCATGAATGCTGTGCTTTATATGATCGGCTTCATAGATCATGAATCCACCAAGCCATTCTCGAGCGGCGGCCAGTTTGTGTTTTTGGAGCGGGAGAGCATGGAGCCGAGTGCACCTGGAAGTATAGAGCACAGTATCCAGCGGAGTATAACTATCCCGGTATACATTATCCTATAAAATGCCTGCTGAAAAACATGTTTCATGAGGGCTGCACGCCGTATAAGGTGGTTTTTACCGATATACCATAATTATCTAATCAACGCGCAGTTTCACAGAACTTAATAGTATCCACGCGTGAAATTTCCTATAGAATACCGTCCGAAAAGCCACTTGCTATGGGCTGCGCGTCGCGTAAAGTGATTTATACCAGCACCAACACAATAGAGCAAGAAGAAAGCCTCAATAACCAAAGGCTAACTAAATACGCCCCACTTTCTTTTGACTTTCTAGCCTTATGTCCGAATGGACTGCAGAGACCGCCTTTTGGTTCCAAAGCTCACAGCAGGAAATCTTGAGTACTTGAGCGCAATAAAATAGAACTCCATAACCGCAAAAAGATACAACGAATAAGCACTTCAATAAACAACCCATAGGTAATTCACCGCCCTGGCCCGCTCTACCTGGGATTTCGCACTGACTGGGTTGGGAACACCGGAGTGATGTATAGGCCCCGGTGGAGTATCTTCTAACTGAGCTAGTGTTCCGACGTGGTCAAATCAACCGCCTACTAATCTACAGATGGAAAGATTGGTCAGATGCGGTTGAGACTTTGAAAGCCGCCCTTGACATAAAGCGGCCCGGTTCAACGTGGCAGATATCTAGTGCATCTGTAGGGCCTGCAGGTATCTGGCGCTTGGAGAAGGTAATCATGAATATCGGATGTTGAGCTAAGGTAATCATAAATACCGCACTCTAATTGGCGCTAAGGGAAAGCTATATATGAAGGTATATAAATCCTGCGGAGAAGGTCATTTGGGTATTAGTAAAGATTGACCGGACCTCTATAATGTAGAGTGCTTCAATGTACGCACCTTGCCATTTATTCCCGGTCTCCAATAATCTATAGATATTTGCAGTCCGGCTAGATACCTATCAATTCACAGACCAGCAAGGAGCCCCCTACAAAACCGCCCTTGGCATAGATCGGCCCAGTCGAGACCCATATCTGGCCGGTCTAACTTATTCGATTTACTAAACTAAGCAAAAGCATCAATCATTTGTGAATCAAGCTTATTCATGCGCGGCTGCTTGTCATTTTGTCGAGTGGAGTTTCCAAACACTTCACCAACACATTCACAGGAGGTGCCTCGCTCTCTTAAAAATTGCTTATGTCAATCAGACATGGGAAGTCCGATTCTCTAAAATATTCCGGTGCAGCTGTATGCAGTGGGAGTGTTGGTGTCTTAAATCACCCAGCTCTTTTTTTGAGAATCTTGATGAGATAAGCATACCTCCATGGCCTCTTTTCTGGTGTCCAGACTGACAAATGAAAAATTTGTGCGATTTGCGAGCGTGGGTCTGGACACAAGAAAACAGGGCCCCGGTTGATAAACGACACAAGTTATTGAAGAATTGGCAGTGTTTAGGCCATGATGTTTTTGGATGTATGCCGACCCTGGTGGTCATATCCATCCTTATTATACATAGCCCTACCGAGATCCTCTTATACAGGAGGTTGGGTGGGGAGCTGCCCATCCATCAGCACCCCTCTAAAGAACGACAATAAACAGAATAATGTAGACTCGCCTATACCTCGTTGCCACGGGTTGGCTATCCTCATAACTGGGTCCTCCATAAACGTGAGCCACGTAATCCCGGGCTGATAATAGCCGTTCTGAGTCATTGTTCGGCGGTCATCGTCTTGATGAATACAGCGGAAATTCTGTGGGAATTGGATGATTTAGACTGTGCGCATCAACACAACGAGCCAATACCAAGCATCATTTGTCCCACTCTCTGTAGCCCTCTGGAGCTGCGTGTTTTTGTAAGCTATCCTATAGCCATGCACTTTGTCACTAAACCAGCCTCATCGGTGCTTAGCCTCGTGATACCTCGTAGGTAGGGAGCCGGCCCAGCCTCGTTGTGGTCCCTATGCAGCCCTACGGGTGACCTCGAGGTGTTTTGTATAGGATACCTAGCCCAGCCTCACCATGATCCCTATGCAGCCCTACATTCCAGAACAACCTGCAAGGCACCTTCGAATGCAGCTTCTTCCCGCTCCCACGACCACTATATCCTCGGAACGAGTGATACCTAGTGTACATTAGCGTCTCCTCAGAGCACTCGAATGAGGCAATACTGACATTGTTGCATGTGAAGTCTCAGCATCGTTTGAAGTCTTGTATGAGAATATAGACTTGTATGAAGATTGTGACTGTATGAGGATATGCATCAGGACTAGGGCTATGCGTCTCATGTCAGGTAGTGCATACGCGTACGCATATGGTAGATTGTACATATACGGTCTTTGTGTCTCTTCTAGATAGATCAATTAGTACACTTTTCAACAGGTTATGAGCCCGGCTAGCGCTACTATCTAAAAACCTCACGATCTCTATCACGATCTCCAAAAAGAGCCTCAAGAACCCTAAACCTCGTCGCCGTAGCAACAGCCGCATAA